>OIGD01001534.1_pt1 | contig 21186 bp, 18 predicted proteins | sample 1582211 | NCBI WGS metagenome assembly OIGD01 (sample SAMN04414078, study PRJEB24778) | human gut metagenome | material: faecal | host: Homo sapiens
CAAGAATTAAACTGGGCGTACAGGATCACGTAGAGCTGGGCAACATGGATTCCAAGCGTGACTGGGGTCACTCCAAGGACTATGTCCGTGCAATGTGGCTGATGCTCCAGCAGGACAAGCCGGACGATTATGTAATCGCAACCAACGAGACCCGCACCGTTCGGGAATTCGTAGAGACTGCTTTCGGACACGTAGGCATCAACATTGAGTGGCAGGGCAGCGGCGTAGACGAGATCGGTATCGACAAGGCTACCGGCAAGACCGTGGTTTCCGTCAATAAGAAGTTCTTCCGTCCGGCAGAAGTAGACGTACTGCTGGGCAATCCGGCAAAGGCAGAAGAAAAGCTGGGCTGGAAGCGTGAAATTTCCTTCTCGCAGCTGGTAGAACGGATGGTTCGGAACGATCTGAAGCTGGTAGAAGAAGAGCTGAAAATCGCAGAAATTACAAAGGCATAATGCAGCCGATGCTGGCAGCAGCGAACGGCGCAACGATGCAGCATGAGGCGAACCGAGTTCGCCTCATGCTGTCCTTGACAGGAAGGAAGGTGCAGCATGCAGGTTGCATTTGATGCACTGCCGCTGATTGGGCAGCGCATGACGGGAATTGGATACTGTGAAGCCGGACAAATTCAGGCATTGGCAGACTGTTATCCAGATTCTGCATTCTATTTGCAGTATTTTGCCATTCGGCGGGAAGCGGAGAAGCTGGAACGGCTTGCGCCCTACCTGCGCAGCAACATGCATCCCAGCCGGGGACGCTGCTCCGGCTATTTGTATCGGCTGGTGTCCAACTTCCTGCCGCTGCCGTACCGTTGGTTTTTCGGAAAGCAGGCACAGGTGACGCACTTTTTCAACTATATTGTACCGCCGTTCGTGGCAGGTGCAACGGTAGTAACTGTGCACGATATGGTGTATAAGACATTTCCGGAAACGGTGCGGGGCAGAACCCGTTACATGCTGGAAACCGGACTGAAGCGCTCGCTGCGCCGGGCAGATCTGATTGTCACCGATTCCGAGTTTTCCAAGCAGGAAATTCTGCGGTATTTCCCACAGACAGCGGATAAAATCCGAGTGGTGTATTGTGGGGTGGATTCCGAGCGGTTCCATCCGGCAAGTCCGGAGGAGATTGCAGCTGTCAAGCAACAGTTTGGATTAAAGGATCCTTATTTCCTCTATCTGGGGACACTGGAACCTCGAAAGAACCTGGTGCGGCTGCTGGATGCCTATCAAATCTTCTTGCAGGGAAAACAGCATGCACCGAAATTGGTGCTGGCTGGCGGCAAGGGCTGGCTGAATGATGAACTGTTTGAAAAACTGCGCAAACAAAATTTGGAGCAGCAGGTTCTGCTGACAGAGTATGTGCCGGGAGAAGCCATTTGTCCGCTGATGTGCGGTGCACTTGCATTTGCTTTCCCATCCATTTATGAGGGATTTGGCATGCCGCCGCTGGAAGCAATGGCGTGTGGCGTTCCGGTGCTGACAACGCATGCAGCCTCCTTGCCGGAAGTTGTAGGAGACTGTGCGGTTGTTGTGGATCCATACGATGCAAAAAGCATGGCAGATGGATTGGAACGCTTGTATCAGGATGCCGATTTGCGGGAACGCCTGCGCCGGGAAGGGCCGCAACGTGCCAAGCAGTTTTCATGGGAACAATCGGCACACGCCTTATATCAGGTTTATGAGGAAGCCATGCAAAAGCGGGCAGCACGCAAGAAAAGGAGTGGAACAGTATGACACCAACACAATTGGAACCCTATTGGGAGCAGTATCATGTTTTGACGGAATTGCTGAAGGAAGTACAGCACGATACCCAGTATTTGCAGCAGGCAATCACCAGTTTGGAACGAGTTCCGTCCGGAAATATACCGGGTGATATTGCCGGGCAGGCAAAGGCGGATGCCTTGGGAAAGGCCATTCAGACACGGGAAACCACCCATCAGCAGCTGTTGCAGATCTATGCACGGATGTATGCGGATTTGAGCCGTGTGCTGTTTCCGGCAGAATCTGCCGCTTCGAAACAGCAGGAAGATTAAGATTCTGCATGCAGAATAGAGAGGAGGCATTTTATGGCAGAGCAGCAACGAAAATTGCGTATCTTGCAGGTGAATAAATTCTATCATCCATATATCGGTGGAATCGAAAGCGTGGTGCGCATGCTCTCCAGAGAAATGCTGGATCGGGCAGAGGTACAGGTATTGGTTTGCCAAAAGAAGGGCAAAACCAAGCGAGAAATCGTGGAGGGCGTTCCGGTGACACGTGCCGGAACCATCGGGACCTATTTTTCCTGTCCGCTTTCCTTCTCTTTTTTCCGATATTTTCGAAAAATGGCCAAGCAAGCCGATGTTGTGGAAATTCATACGCCGTTTCCGCTGGCAGATGCAGCGTGCCTGCTGTCTGGATTCCGGGGACGTGTGGTCATCGCCTGGCACAGTGATGTCGTCAAACAGAAAAAATTGCTGAAACTTTATCGTCCGCTGCTGATGCGTTTCTTGAAACGGGCGGATCAGATCATTGTGGCAACAAAAGGGCACATCGATGGATCTGCGTTTCTGCCGGCATTTCGGGAAAAGTGCCGGATTATTCCATACGGCATTCTGGTGGAGTCCTATTTGCAGGCAGCCTGTACGCCGATTTTGACTGAGCAGCTGCGGAAGCCGGGACGGGTGAAGGTGCTGTTTGTCGGCAGATTGGTGTACTATAAAGGCGTAGATGTACTGTTGGAGGCATTTCGCGCGGTACAGGGTGCAGAGTTGTTTCTGGTGGGAAACGGCAGCCTGGAGGATGACCTAAGGCAGCAGGCGCAGGCGGAACCGCTGCAAGAAACCGTACATTTTATGGGAACTTTATCCGATGCGGATTTGAAATCTGCCTTCTCAGACTGTGATTTGTTTGTATTGCCTTCCGTTGCCACCAGTGAAGCGTTCGGTATTGTGCAGCTGGAAGCAATGGTGTATCAGAAACCAGTTATCAACACCAACTTGGCAAGCGGTGTTCCCTATGTGAGTTTGGATGGGGAAACGGGACTGACGGTGCCGGTAAAGGATGCGCCGGCGCTTGCTGCGGCGATTCAGAAGCTGGTGGATGATCCAGCCCTTCGGGCACAGTATGGAGCGGCAGCGCAGAAACGAGTCCTGGAACAGTTCCAGGAATCCAATGTGGTCGATGCCGTTTATCAGACCCTGGCAGAGGGAATCGATCGAACAGGAAAGGTGGAATCAATCGCATGAAAGCACTGATTATTGGCGGAGCCGGATTTGTGGGGCCATATTTGGCAGCACATTTGCGGGAAACATACGGCTGGGATGTTTGCGTTACCAAGCTGCCGGCAGAGTCTTTGGAATTGCCGGCGGCATCGGTACGAGATCTGGACATTTTACAGGCGGATCAAGTGGTTTCCCTGTTGGAAGCGGAACGGCCGGATTATATTTTCCACCTGGCAGCGCAAAGTTCCGTTGCTGTTTCCTGGAAAAATCCGCAGCTGACCGTGGAAATCAACATCAAGGGCTGTCTGAATGTGCTGGATGCCATTCGGAAGATTGCTTCCTATCAGCCGCGTGTTTTGCTGATCGGTTCCAGTGAGGAGTACGGCAGACTGCCGGCAGGCGTGTCGGTTGTAGATGAAACCATTGCACCGCATCCAGGCAACCCCTATGCTGTCACCAAGGCAGCGCAGACCATGCTGGGCGGTGTGTATGCAACGGCTTACCAGATGGATATTATGATGGTGCGGGCGTTCAATCACGTTGGCCCCGGACAAGCACCGGCATTTGTGGTATCGGATTTCTGTAAGCAGGCAGCAGAAATTTCACTCGGCTTGCGGAAGCCGGAAATCTGGGTGGGCAATCTGTCTGCAAAGCGGGATTTTACAGACGTACGCGATATGGTGCGTGCCTATGGAGCGCTGATGTGCCACGGAAAACGTGGAGAAGTATACAATGCTGGAAGCGGACATGCCGTTTCCATTCAGTGGATTTTAGAGGAAATTCTGCGGCAGTGCGGCAAGTCGGTAACTGTTTTAGAGGATCCGAACAAACTGCGGCCGGTGGATTATCCGATTGTGGAAGCCAATATTACAAAGTTGCAGCAGGATACCGGCTGGACGCCGCAGATTGCGCTGGAGCAAACCATTGCAGATTGTCTGGCGGATTGGCGGCGGCGTTTGGAGGCATCCGGATTCGAAAAAGAGGTGTCTGCACATGCGTGAAGTAAAAAAGGAAATCCCCATTGCAAAAACATATCCAGAAGAAGTTTGGGAAAATCAAAAACTCAAGAGTTGGTCGAAACCGCTGCATCATTTTGGAATCGCCCAAAACGCATTGAATCAGGCTTTGATGCAGCAGATTTTGCTGCTGGAGCAGAAAAATGATGCGTTGACACAGCAGCTGCACAAACAGGAAGCAGTGATTCAAAAGGTGCAGGAGCGCATTTTGGAACGGGAAAAGGAAATGTATGGTCGTCTGGGTGCAGAACTGGACACCATGCAGGCGGAAATCAACCGAATTCGGCTGGCAACTCAGTTGAACAGCAATACCCTGGATCGCCTGGTCAAGGGGACTGCGGCGGAACAAGAACCAGAACCAGCAGCGGCATTGCCGGATGCGGTACCAGAAGAATAACAAACAGCACCGTGCAGGAGGATTCTCCTTTTGTGCGGTGCTTTTTTTGCAGAAAACGACTGCAAATTTGTACGGTTTTCTTGAAAAGTGCTTGACTTTTTTGGATATTCTGCTATACTTAAAATGGGAAGATTCGGAACCCGAACCATATTTAAAGGAGGAAGTATATGAAACAATCGCACACATCTCATCCGTATCATCGCATCCAGGCTTGCCTGGTGGCAATGCTCTGCCTGCTGACCTTGCTTGGTGCAAGCATTTCGCAGACCATTTCCGTATCCGCAAAGGAAACCACCTTAACAGGACAATCCGCAAAGGATTTGACCGGTCAGATGACCATTGGCTGGAACCTGGGAAACACCTTGGATGCCCACGGTGGAAGCAGCACCGCTGCACCGGAAAAGTATGTTACCACCTGGGGCAATCCGGCACCGACACAGGCAACTTTTGATGCCATCAAAAAGGCAGGCTTTAACACCGTCCGGATTCCAACCACCTGGTACCCGCATGTTACATTCGATACAACCAGCCAGACCTATGTGGTGGACGAAACTTGGATGAACTATGTCAAGCAAGTCGTAGATTTTGCCTATCAGCAGGACATGTTTGTCATTCTGAACGTGCATCATGAGGATACTTGGATCAACATTTCACAGTTTACAGATGAAACACTGGAAACAGCGAAGAAGATGCTTTCTGATATCTGGACACAGATTGCGACCACGTTCCAGGATTATGATCAGCATCTCGTATTTGAGGGCATGAATGAACCACGGCAAAAAGCAAATAGCGCAGTCGGCGAGTGGGGCAATGGCTCTGGAGACAATGGCTATACCTGGAGTTATATCAATACACTGAATGCAGTCTTTGTTCAGACTGTTCGGTCGCAGGGTTCTTCTGCCAACCAGGAGCGTCTGCTGATGCTGCCGGGTTATTGTGCAAGTTCGGATCCGGTTGCGATCAATCAGATTACTGTTCCGGAAAATGCCGGGAATGTTGCCCTGTCGGTACACGCTTATGCACCGTATTTCTTTACAATGGATACATCTGACTATGCCAACCACAGCTTCCCGGGCAAGAGCGGCTGGGGCGAGGACTATGAAACCAATTTGACCAACCTGTTCCAGTCTCTGAAAAGCATTTCGGACAGCAAGCAGGTTCCAATTATCATTGGGGAATTCAGTGCATCTGACTTTGAAAACACAGCAGATCGGGAACATTGGGCAACCAGTTACCTGACGCATGCCAAGGAAGCTGGCATTCCGTGCGTGCTGTGGGACAACAATGTACCGGCAAACGGAACCGGAGAGGCGCACGGCTATCTGTACCGTTTGACCAATACCTGGTATCCGAATTCCATCAGCGTAATCCGTGCGATGATGGCCGTGTATGATATTACGCCGGAACTGCCGGAATATGAGGAATATGTTGCACCGACATTCTCCTGGGATGATATGCAGATCGGGGAGGACTGGGTAGAACTGTACAAGAAGGAAGCTGGAAAGAGTCTGGCAGCTTGGAAGAATGCCATGGTTTTAACCGATTGGAAAACCTATTTGAAGCCAGGTGCAAAATTTGTGATGTTTGCAGATACAACGTCAGATCCGGAACTGGTTTTGCAGGGCGGTTGGTACCGTCTGGCGTCGTCTGGTTCCACGGGGACTTTTGTATACGAATTTAGCTATGAGAGCATTGTAGAAGCATTGGAAGCAGAAGGTGTAAACCTGGATGATATGCAAAACTTGTATGTTTCTGCAACTGCACAGGCTGCAAAGATTTATGGACTGTATGCAGTTCCGGCAAAGAGCAGCAGTGAAACCGTGCTGGGAGACTTGAATGGAGACGGAGAGCTAACCATTCTGGATGCCGTTTTGATGCAGCGGTTCCTGTTGGGCGATTTGACTTTGACCGACGAACAGGCAGCTGTTATGGACTGCAACGAAGATGGCGTATGGAATGCATTTGACGGGGCTTATCTGAAGCGGAAGCTGCTGCTGCCAATGGCTGAGGTGGTACAGTAAAATATGCGAAAGCTAAGCGTTGACAAAAGGGCTTTTTGATCAGTAATTTCTCGAACACGCTGCTGGAGCGTTTGAGGCGAGCTATCTCCTGTTGTCATCAACAAAAAATCTCGTGAAGATTGATTCACGAGATTTTTTTTGTTATAAAAAACCGGCGGAACAAGGCGTGCTTGTCCAGCCGGTTGTGCTTACATATCGTTTCGATTTTCCAGTGCCTTATATAAGGTTACTTCATCTGCATATTCCAGGATTCCGCCGACCGGCAGTCCAAATGCCAGCCGTGTTACATGGACACCAAGCGGCTTGAGCAGCTGTGCCAAATACATGGCGGTTGCATCGCCTTCTACCGTTGGATTGGTTGCCATGATGACTTCCTGTACGGTTCCGGTTCGCAGTCGTGCCAGCAGTTGCTGAATGGTGAGCCGATCCGGTGTGATGCCGTCAATCGGAGAAATTAAACCATGCAGCACATGATATACCCCATTATACTCGCCGGTTCGTTCAAACGCGGTGACATCCTTGGGACTTTCCACCACACAAATGGTGCTGGTATCTCTTGCGTCATCGCTGCAAATTGGACAAAGTTCCTGGTCGGTCAGATTCTGACAGCATTTGCAGTAGTGGATGTTTTTCTTTGCATCAAGCAGTGCCTGTGCAAATGCTTCCACCTGCTGTTCCGGCTGGGAGATGATGTAGTATGCAAGCCGCTGTGCGGACTTCATGCCAATTCCAGGCAGCCGTGCGAACTGTTCCGTCAGCAGAACCAGCGGTAAGGCATTATGATCTGCCATGGATTAGAACAAGCCCGGCAGGGAAACGCCGCCTGTGATTTTGCTCATTTCGGTTTCGGTGGTTTCTTCGACGTTGTTGATGGCTTCGTTGATGGCACTGATGACCAGATCCTGCAGCATTTCAATATCTTCCGGATCTACAACTTCCGGCTGAATGGTCAGGGACTTGATGGATTTCTTTCCGGTTACAACAACCTGAACAGCGCCGCCGCCAGCAGTTGCAGAAAATTCACGAGCTTCAATTTCTTCTTGCAGTTCGGAAATTTCATCCTGCATTTTCTGTGCCTGGCGAATCATAGCGTTCATATTCTGGGCACCGCCCTGGTTTTGCTTGGGTAGTCTTGCTTTCATGGTTATAATCTCCTTCAATGATAGTTTCACGATCCGCAGTCGGATCCGGTTTGAGAATACGCTTCTAAGAGAAGCAAATTCCTATTCAACAGCAGTTTCCAACTGACTGTCCATTGCTTTTTGAATCAGTGCCTGTGCTTTGTTTTCGGATTCTTCCGGTTCGCTGCATTTTGCCCGAATGCGGTACTCTTTCCCCAAAATGCGTGCAACCGTTTCTCCCAGGGACTTTGCGTGCTCCTTATTTTTGAGCAGGGTCAGGAAGAAGCGATTCTTCGCTACAATCAGCAGCAAATTGCCGTTTTCAAAAGCGGTGGATTCTGCAAGGCTTCCGGATACTGCCGGATTTACAGCACGATAAGCTGCTAAAATGTCTGCCCATTGGGCAACGGGCCGAAAATCTGCCGCCTGTAACGGTTCTTGCTGTGGCTGTGCCGGTTCTGGTACAGCTGCTTCGGAAGCGGCTGTCTCTTTAGGCGCAGCAGGTGCAGAAGAGCTTGCTTGCTGGGTAGCAGCAGAAGCAACGGGCGCAGCAAATTGTTGCGGCTGTGCTTGAATCTGCATGGGGGTAGAGAGGCGGATCAATGCCAATTCCAGTTCCACTCGTTTTCCTGGGTTGCGCTGCATGCGTTCTCTGGCATCCTGCAAAATGGAAATCCAATGCAGAATGGTCGGCAGTTCCGCTTGCTGTGCCAAGGTGGTCAGCTGCGGAATTTCTCCCGGCATGCAAGTAAGCAAATCCGGCTGTACATTACCAAGCCGAATCAGCATCATGTTGCGCAGCTGCTCAATCAGCTCCTCACATAGACGCACCATGTCTTTGGAACGGTCATAGAGGTTGTCCGTTAACTGTAGAGCGGTTCCGGTCTGCTGATGCAAAATGGCATCCAAGATGGAAAATAAGTAATCCCGTCCGGCAACGCCGGCAGCAGAGGCAACGATTTCACTGGTGATTTCCGGTGCAAATGCAGCACATTGATCCAATAGGGAAATGGCATCCCGCATCCCGCCGTCTGAAACTTTTGCAATCAGTGCGGCAGCGTCCGCATCCAGAGTAATGGATTCCTGCTGTGCAATATACAGCAGCCGATTCACAATGTCTTCGCTGCGAATGCGGCGAAAATCATAGCGCTGACAGCGAGAAAGAATGGTGGCAGGCACCTTATGGATTTCTGTTGTTGCCAAAATAAAGGTTACATAATCGGGCGGTTCCTCCATGACTTTCAGCAGGGCATTAAAGGCACTGGGAGAGAGCATGTGCACCTCATCGATGATGTAGACCTTATGCGGACAGCGTTCCGGCAGATAAACCGTTCCTTCCCGCAGTTCCCGCACGTCCTCTACACTATTATTAGAGGCAGCATCGATTTCGATGATATCGGAAAGCGTGCCGGCATCTGCATCCCGGCAGATGTCACAGGAGCAGCAGGGTGCACCGTTTTGGCTGTTGGGGCAGTTCATTGCCTTTGCCAGAATGCGGGCACAGGTTGTTTTGCCGGTTCCACGGGATCCTGTAAACAGGTACGCATGTGCTGTTTTCTTTTGAATCAGCTGATTGCGCAAAGCGGTTGTGATGTGGGGCTGAGAGATGACATCGTCAAATGTTTTGGGACGCCATGTTCGATACAATGCCTGGTACATCCAAAAATCCGCCTCCGTTTTTGCAGTTTGTCCGTGTGGAACAACATGGAAAAAAGTCCACAAAAATTCCGGAACATAGGTGTGCAGGTTAACTGCGGCACACAAAACGATCCGCTTAATGCTGCTCGGTTCCCCGCCTGACATGGTTCACAGTGTTTTGTTGCACAGGACCCGCACACCTATATTCCGGAATACTTCGTCTGATTTGCAACATCAGATGTTCTTATTATAGCACATGGGAAAAGAAATTTCAAGCTTTTTTTCAAAAAAAATGAGAACATCGCAAAAAAGAAATTTTTCAGCGGGAACTGACAAAATCAGTGCCTGTCAAGCTGGAAGGGGAAAGTGTTTTTTGTCGGTGCAGCTGCTCTTTTTGAGGGGCTTTGACAGGCAGCGACTGTATGCGTTTTGTTTTTGCTTTGTATCCTTTTTGTAACTATTTTTCACGGATTTTCGACGGATTACGCAAAAATATTCCCATTCTTTCACAAAAATAAGGCGGCAGAATTGTTTGAAATGCATAAAGTTCCGCAAAAAACGGACAACGAGTCTTGCAATTTGGTTACAGACGTGTTATAATGGCATCAGTACGGTACTTCTGGGCGAAGAATTCCAGTGGGGTTTGAAACCAGTGAAGTATCGCTGTCAAGACGAATGCACGGCAAATTTTTCCTTTGCATTCGTTTCTCCATAGTAGGCTTCTTGCAAGTCTTGCATCCAAAGTGCATGGCGTATCAATTCCTTTGAGTCAGGCTCTGCAATCGGTGTCGTTCATAACGCAGAATGCCGTCAGGAGATACCAGGACATTGGATTTCCACCAAAGCCGGTAAGGGAATTTTTCCCTCAATTGGTTTTGTGCGGTACGGCTTGCTTGGTTTCCATGATGGGAAACAGGGCAGCTTGCCTCAGAGTCCGGACAGGCATACGCTTGCAATTGATTTGCGTGCGGTGTTTGCAGCTGCCTGCATGGTTGACAGAAACCGTACTGCGATGCAGCCCCGACTGCTGTATCCGCATACGCATCTTACATAAAAAGGAGTCTTTACGTTATGCGAAAAACAGTCACAGCAGTTGGTATTTCCTGCGTTTTGTTATTTGTTATGCTGTTTGCATCGTTCACCAATGCATTTCATGCGAACGCAATTTCCAACAGCGAGATTACATCTGCGGCGGTAACCATTATCGTTCGTAATGAAGGCAACTACGGTTCTGTGAACGCAAATGATAATGGTGCATGCAGCATCGGCGCTTTGCAGTGGCATGCAACTCGTGCATTAAACCTGTTGCAGAAAATTGCAGCCGCCAATCCTACAAATGCAAGCAACATCCTGGGTTCCTCTTTGTATAATGAAGTGGTGTCCTCTTCCAGTTGGTCTTACAGAACCTTATCTTCTGGCGAAAGCAGCGCAGTTTCTGCCCTGCTGACAACAGCGGAGGGTACTTCCATTCAGGATTCATTGGCTTCCAGTGATGTGTCCGGTTATATTGCGTCCGGACAGCAGCTCGGTATTTCAAATGCCGGTGTATTGGTCTTTTATGCAGAGGTTTATAACCGTGGCTGCGCAATTGCAGCGCGTGTTGCCAGAAATGCAGCCAATTCTGCCGGTTCTTACAGCGCAATCACCTTATCTGGTATTTATCAAGCAGCAGTGGCAGATTCCGGAAACTCTTCCGGCTATTTCACCGCTCGTTTGACGAATGCGTATAACTACATCAACAGCTTAGGCTGGGGCGATGCCAGCGCTTCTGGAGATGCCGGTTCTACACAGGAAACACCATCTACATCTGATTTTTCGGAATCTTACGCTGGAACTTACACCGTTACAGCATCTTCTCTGAATATGCGAAGCGGTCCAGCAACTTCTTGTTCCAAAGTAACCACCATTCCAAATGGTACAACCGTAACGGTAACTTCCGGTAACGGAGCTTGGGCAGCCGTTTCTTATAACGGTATGACCGGCTACTGCTCTATGGATTACCTTGCACAGGTTGCTGCGGAAACAACGACCACTGCGGCAACAACCGCAGAAGAAACCACCACGACACCTGCAACAACACAGGAAACAGTTGTAACCACTGTAGCCAACAACACAGTGGGTGTTGCAGACAGCAATTACATGACCCTTTGCGGCGATGTAAACTGTGATGGCGAAGTAACCATTCTGGATGCTGTCCTGCTGCAAAAGTACATGGACGGATTGGTAACCTTAAACATTACACAGATGGCCAACGGCGACTGTGTACGGGACGGAAATCTGGAATCGGATGACGTTACCGTTATCTTGCAGTACTTGATTGAAAAGTACGATACCATTCCAGTGGTTTAAAAAAGGAAACAATGAAAAAGCCTTGTTCCCATGTGCGGGGACAAGGCTTCCTTTTTTATGCAAATTCTTATATAAAGCATATGCAAATATGCTGATTTTACGAATTCCTATTTTATTTAAAACTTGACAATTGTTGAAAAATTGGGTATAATAAAAATACTTACAAACCGCATGATTCCAAGTTAGCAGAATACCGCTGTTGATTTTTGAATGCATGCGCATTTGTATGGCATCCCGTATACGCCATGCAGCGCTTTGCTGCATCACAAAAAGAAAGAAGGTACAGAAGCATGATCAATCACCAGGATTTATCCAAACATCCAAAAGTACGAGAAATGATTCACCACTATAAAGAAGATGATGCCATTGTAAAACGTTTGGCAGCTGACGCAGAAGATCGCTATTATATTGATCCGGAATTATACGGAAAGCATGAGGTAAAGCGTGGTCTTCGGGATGCCAATGGAAAGGGTGTCGTTGCCGGTTTGACCAACATTGGTTCTGTCGTTGCCACCAAGAAGCTGGAAGACGGAACCGTTGTACCGACAGAAGGGGAACTGTATTATCGTGGCATTCCCATTGAAGAGTTGGTACAGGGCTTTTTGACCCACAACCGCTTCGGATTTGAAGAAATTGTTTACCTGCTGATGGTGGGACATCTGCCCAATGAGCAGGAATTGCAAGAGTTCTATGCCCTGATGGCGGATTATGAATTCCTGCCCAGCCGGTTTAACAGCGGTGTCATCATGAAGGTGCCGAGCGACAATATCATGAACACGATGGCAAAGTGTACGCTGGCGCTGCACTCCTATGACCCATGGCCCAATGACATTTCAATTCCCAATGTGATGCGGCAGTGCTTTCAGCTGATTGCACGGTTCCCGTCCTTGGCAGTTTACGGTTATCAGGCATCCATGTATTTTCGGAAGGGCGAGAGTATGTTCATTCAGAAGCCGAATCCGAAGCTTTCTCTGGCAGAAAATCTGCTGTATATGCTGCGTCCAGATGGAAAGTATACCGAGCTGGAAGCTAAAATTTTGGACCTCTGTCTGGTGCTGCATGCAGAACACGGCGGCGGCAACAATTCCACCTTTACCGTTCATGTGGTCACTTCTTCCGGAACAGACACCTATGCCACCATGGCGGCTGCACTGGGTTCCCTAAAGGGGCCGAAACATGGCGGTGCCAACATCAAGGTCATGGAGCAGTTTGAGGATTTGAAACAGCATGTTTCCGACTGGACGGATGAAGAGGCATTGCGTGCTTACCTGCGTGGGCTTTTGAATAAGGAAGGCTTTGACCACAGTGGGCTGATCTACGGCATGGGGCATGCGGTGTATTCCATTTCGGATCCGCGCGCTGTTATTTTGAAGGGCTTTGTGGAAAAGCTGTCCATTGAAAAGAATTGCCATGAAGAGTATCTGCTCTATAGCACCGTGGAACGCTTGGCAACGGAAGAAATTATGCGCAGCCGGAACATCTATAAGGGCGTTTGCGCCAATGTAGACTTCTATAGCGGGTTTGTTTATAAGATGCTGGGCATTCCGGTAGAGCTGTACACACCGCTGTTTGCCATTGCGAGAATTGCCGGCTGGTCGGCACATCGGGTGGAAGAGCTGATCAACTCTAATAAGATCATTCGTCCGGCTTATCTGGCGGTTTCTTCTCCGCAGACCTATCAGGCATTGGAAGAACGGTAAGCTTCTTCCGCAGTTCCCGTTCTTTTTGCAGGAAATTGTGGTATACTGGTATTGCGCATACCGATCAAACGGTATGAAGAATGCTTCTGAGAGGAAGGGACAGAGGATATGCGAAGTTTTCGGGTAAGCTTTCAGCTGCTGCGGCATGCCTGGCGACCCATTCTGGTGTTTGAATTGCTGCTGAAAACGGTCACGCTTTTGGTATTGGTGCCGATGCTGGGCGGACTGCTGCGGCTTTTATTGCAGGCAGCACACTTGCATTACCTTGCCAATGCCAATTTGCTGGAGTTTCTCCGTGCGCCGGTCACTTGGCTGGGGTTGTTTATTGTGCTGCTGAATCTGGCGCTGTATACGTTGTTTGAACTGTCTGCGGTGATCTGCTGCTATTCCAATGCACGCTGCGGCAGAAAGACTTCTCTGCTGGAGATGCTGCGTGTGGGCTGGCATACCGTCCGAGATTTATTCCGGAGGGGCAATGGCTGGATGGTGCTGCACTTGCTGCTGCTGCTTCCGGTGATGCAGTTTTCCGTTTTGTCCGGAAGCTTTACGATGATTGGGATTCCAGACTTTTTCGCCTACTTTTTGACCCGAAAAATTTATTTGCTGCCGCTGTATTTGCTCTTCACCGCAGGGTGCGCAGCACTGGTGGTGCGGCGTTTCTTTGCCATTCCCATTTTTACGCTGCGTGGCGGTTCCTTTCGTGCTGCCTGCCGCAGAAGCAAGCAGCTGACGCAGAAGAAAACCGTTCGCATTGTTGGCTCTGTTGCCTGTTGGAATCTGCTGCATTTGGCAGTCCTGACCGTTTTGCTGTGCTTGTTTGCGGCAGGGGTTCTGCTGGTACAGCGGAAAACGGAGAACAGCGCTTTCTGGAATCTGTTTTCTGCGCAGTTCCTTCGCCTTTTGGTGCAGGGAATTCTGCTGTTGTTTTTCTGCGCTGCCGTTCCGCTTGCAGCAGCACACATGACAGCGCTGTATGATGCCTGTGAGCGGTCATGCATCTGTGACCAGGAACCGGAACTGCAAATGCCGCGCCGGGTGCTGCATGTTTCCAGCCGCCGGGTGACGTTTGGCATCGCAGGCTGTATTTGTGCGTGTGCAATTGGGTTGCATATGTTCTATTTGCAGGGGATTTTTACGGGAGATATGCCGCTGCGATTGTCTGCCCGTCCGCAGATTACGGCGCATCGGGGGCTTTCTTCCGCAGCACCGGAAAACACAGCGGATGCCTTTGAGGCTGCGATTGCGATGGGGGTAGACTGCATCGAGCTGGATGTGCAGCAAACCAAGGACGGCGTACCGGTTGTGATACATGATGCCAATTTAAAGCGAACGGCTGGTGTGAACCGGACGGTTCGGGAGATGACATACGATCAGTTGCAGGAGTTGGATGTCGGCAGCTGGTTTTCTCCCCGTTATGCCGGCGCAAAAATTATGCGGCTGGAGGATGTCCTGGCACTGACACAGGGGCAGGTGCGGCTGAACATTGAAATTAAGGCATCGCCGCATACGCCGGAGCTGGAGCAGGCAGTGGCAGAATTGATTGAAGCATACGATTTTGTAGATGCCTGCTGTGTCACCTCGTTTTCCTATCGCACGTTGCAGCGGATCAAGGCATGTAATCCAGATATTGCAACGGGTTATTTGATGAGCTTGGCATACGGTGATTTCTACACGCTGCCGGATGCGGATGCCTTCAGCATCAATAAGCTGTTCATTACTCGGCAGATGGTGCTGCAAGCGCATCGAAATGGGAAGGCAATTTTTGCCTGGACGGTGAATAGCGCCTCGGAGATGCAAAGCCTAAAGCGAATGCAGGTGGATGATATCATTACCGACCGGCCGCAGCTTGCAGAAGAGGCCTTTTCAAAAGAAACCATGGGGGATACGCTTTTATCGGTGCTGGATTATTTGATTCACTAGGTTATGAAAGCAACGGCAAGATGCCTAGAAAGAAATAAATACGGTTCAGTGCCGTATCGCTTGAAAAGGAGGATGCATGAATGGAAGTGCTATTTTGCGGCATTCCCAATGGCAGAACGCAGAAGGTACAACATCAGGCAGCCCATCGGCTGCTCAATTGGCAGCTGTATCAAAGAGGCTGCACGGATTTTACCATGGAGTATGGCAGATTGGGAAAGCCCTCCTTGCAGGCGTATCCGCAGTTGCATTTTAATTTGAGTCATGCAAATGGAATTTGCGTTTCGGCAGTGGGCAGTTTCCCAATGGGAGTGGATGTGGAGCCAATTCGTCCGCTTCGCCCCAAGGTAATTCGCCGCATTTGTACGGAAGAAGAGCGGCAATTGATTGCGCAGGCATCCAATCCGGACGAGGCGTTTTTCCGCATCTGGACGCTGAAGGAGAGCTATGTAAAAGCCATTGGGATTGGGGTTTCCTATCCAATGCAGACAATTGCCCTGCATTTGGAGGGGGCTGCCATTTCCAGCAATTTGCCGGGATATCGTTTTGTACAGTACGTGCTGCAAAATCGGTATGTCCTGGCGCTTTGCACCACAGCGCCGCCGGAAGAACCCATTCATCTGCTTGCGACGAGCTTAGAACGGATTCCGATTCTTGCAGAAACGGAAACAGCGCATCCTGTACCGTGACAGGATGCGCTGTTTGTAATTTATGGTTGAGGAGAAGAAGTGTTCCAATGTGTTTGGATGGGGCATTATCCCAATCCGCATTCATCGTAGTCTTTCCATTTTTCATTGTAAATGTGGTTGCTGACGGTGCGACATACAATGTATGCAATGGAAACGATTACCACAATGATGGCACCTAATACCGGAATCACTTTTCGAAAAACAGATTTTTTTTCCTGCATTTTGTTTCATCCTTTCTTTCAGGCTTAGCGGTTGCTAAGCGGTTCATCCGGCATGCAGTTGCTGTATGCTGGGGTGTGAAGTTTATTGAGCGGCATCTGTGTTCGGCTGTGCCATTTCTGCCAGCAGGCGCTGTAATTCAGCATCTACCTTGGCATCGTTTTCCAGCTTTTCAAAGGTGTCCGCATCTTTGTTGGAAGTACCGGCAATGTCTGAGAATGCAGCAGCTTCTGCTTCCTGCTGTGCAATCTTTTCTTCCATGCGGTTGAACTTATCCAGAGAACTGGAAGCATTCAGTCCGCCCATAGACTGTGCCAGATTTTTCTGTGTTTTTGCCATTTGTGAACGGGCAAGCAGCATGGCCTGACGGCTCTTGGCTTCATCCAGTTTTGCTTTCAGTGCTTCTACCTGATCCCGAATGGCATCGGTCTGTGTGGTAATGGTATCGTACATCTGCTTGCAGGACTCGACATCCTGATCGGCCTTGACCTTATTGGCAAGTGCACGTTTTGCCAGTTCGGTATCACCGGCATTCAGGGCAACCTTTGCCTTTGATTCCCAGTCAGCAGAGGTTTTCTGTGCGGTTTGATACTGCCGCTCTGCAATCCGCTGGCTTGCCATTGCTTTTCCCAGCGCCTGGGTGGATTGGCTGACTTCCTTTTGCAGATCAAGAATAATTTGTTTTACCATTTTTTCAGGATCCTCTGCACGGTCAATTAAGTCGTTGATGTTGGCTTTTAAGATGTCTCCAATTCGTTGAAAGACGCCCATGTTGTAACCCTCCTTGATTTATTGAGATGAAATATCTATCGGTTCAATCTTTTGTATGCTCCTATTATAGCGGATTCCAGAAGACTTGTCAAGAGATTTCTTACAATTCAGATACAAAAATGGACGAAAATTCCTATTTTTCAACAGTTCATCACATTTTTAACACATTTTATTTTGGAAATATCAGAAAATCAGTTTGAAAATCGGCAAATTTCTTACAAAATAGTTACAGCATACAAAAATGCAAGCAAGCGGGTTGCTTTTCCTGAAAAATGTGGTATAATACTGAACATAGAATCAAATGAGGAGAATTTTCACATGTATAAAAATATAGAACAGCAACAGAAAGTAATATTGAAGGATTTGGTTGATGAACAGCCGGGACAGATTGTCAGCAAAACACTGGTGCAGAATGACAAGGTCAGCATGACGCTGTTCTCTTTTGACGAGGGCGAAGAAATTGCAGCGCATACTTCTGAGGGAGATGCAATGGTAACAGTTTTGGAGGGAACCGGAAAGTTTACAGTCGGAGGCGAAGAATTTATTCTGGAGGCTGGAGAGACGCTGGTTATGCCGAGAAACGTACCGCATGCAGTCTATGGAATCAAGCGCTTTAAAATGCAGCTGACCGTATCGTTTTAACAAACTCTTTTCCGTTTTCGGCTTGCAGCAAAGCGGAAAGGATGATATGCTAAAGGCATGGGAGGAAATTGAAAATGCAGTATGTAGCAGATTCTGCACGTTATGATCGAATGGAATACCGCCGCTGTGGGAATAGCGGCTTACTGCTTCCGGCTATTTCGCTGGGTTTGTGGCATAATTTTGGGGATACCGGCAATCTGGAGCGGATGCGTGCCATTTGCCGGACGGCGTTTGACGCTGGGATTACCCATTTTGATTTGGCAAATAATTACGGGCCGCCTGCCGGCTCCGCAGAGAAAAATTTTGGCAGAATTCGAAAGGAAGATCTGGCACCTTATCGGGATGAACTGATCATCAGCACCAAAGCGGGCTATGATATGTGGCCGGGGCCATATGGAAACTTTGGCAGCCGAAAGTATCTGCTTGCCAGCCTGGATCAGAGCCTCATGCGGATGGGGCTGGACTATGTGGATATTTTCTATCACCATTGCCCGGATCCGAATACACCGTTGGAGGAAACCATGGGGGCTTTGGCACAGGCGGTACAAAGCGGAAAAGCCCTTTACGTCGGACTTTCCAATTATGACGGTGCAACCATGCAGAAGGCGGCTGCCATTTTGAAGACGCTGCATTGTCCGTTTGTCATCAATCAGAATCGGTACTCCATGCTGGATCGTACCGTGGAGCGCAACGGCCTGCTGGATGCCTGTCAAACAGAACAAAAGGGATTGATCCTCTTTAGTCCGCTGGCGCAAGGGCTGCTGACGGATCGCTATCTGCACGGTTCCATTCCGGCAGACAGCCGGATCCAGACGGATGGACGGTTCCTGCATGCTGCGCAGCTGACACCGGAATTGTTGGCAAAGCTGCATGCTTTACAGGATTTGGCACAGCAGCGGGAACAGTCTCTGGCACAGCTGGCGCTTTGCTGGCTGCTGCAAAAGCAGACGGTAACCAGTGTTCTGGTTGGTGCATCCCGGCCGGAGCAGTTGCTGGACAACTTGCAGGCATGTGCTGCTGCACCGCTTACCGCTGCACAGCAGCAGAAAATTGATACCATTTTGGGGATTTCAGCCGAAACATAAGGAATCTGTTTTTTTGTATAAAAATTGAACATTTTATGATTCCTCAAACAGTTTACCGATTTCCATACCACTTCTGGAAAATATTTGTGGAATTAGCTGCTTGCATTTTCTTGAAAAATACGATATAATAAATAGTAATGTGGCATATCCGGCGCTCTGTGCTGCTGCGTCAAGGAAATTTTGGTGGGACGTAAAAATTTTAATTCGCCGAGGATGGAGTGTAGAATGATGGTAAAAACCGCTACTAACGCCTCCAACCCACAACGGGAGGCACTCAAGAAGGCATTCATCGACCGTTTGCAGCTGGAATGCAGCGTTGCACCGGATCAGGCATCTGACAAACAGATTTATCAGACCCTATCTGCTATGATGGTAGACAAACTGAAGGTAAAGCGTCAGCACTTTGTCAATCAGAACCATTCTGTCGGCGGAAAGAGCGTATATTACCTTTCCATGGAATTTTTGATGGGCCGCTCTTTGAAAACCACTTTGTATAACCTGGAACTGGTAGATGATGTCGCTGCCATTCTGAAGGAATTCCACATCAATCTGGATAAAATTTATGAATGTGAACCGGACGCAGGTCTTGGAAACGGCGGCTTGGGTCGTCTGGCTGCTTGCTACCTGGATGCAATGGCAACCCAGCAGATTCCGGCAACCGGTCACTCCATCTGCTATGAATACGGCATTTTCCAGCAGAAGCTGGAAGACGGCTGGCAGACAGAACTGCCGGATAACTGGCTCCCGGGCGGAAGCGTTTGGCTGGATCCAAAGCCGGAAGAAGCCGTAGAAGTACATTTTGAAGGGGAGATTCAGGAATACTGGCAGGATCAGTATCACTACCTCTCTCATGTAAATTACAACACCGTTATTGCCATTCCGTATGATATGTATGTTTCCGGTTACGGCAGCGAAGGCGTTTCTGCACTGCGTCTTTGGAAGGCACAGGCTCCGAGTTTTGACATGCAGCAGTTCAACGAGGGCAATTATGCCAGCGCATTGAGCCAGAACTCCATGGCAAATGCAATTTCTAAGGTTCTGTATCCGAACGACAACCATATGGCTGGTAAGTCTCTGCGTCTGAGACAGCAGTACTTCCTGTGTGCAGCAGCAGTTGGCGATATTGTCAACCACCACATGAGCGTTTACGGCACACTGGATAACCTGCACGAAAAGGTTGCTATCCACATCAATGATACCCACCCGACTCTGTCCATTCCGGAACTGATGCGTGTGCTGCTGGATGACTGCGGTTATACCTGGGATCATGCATGGTATATTGTAACCCATACCTTTGCTTACACCAACCATACCGTTATGGCAGAAGCACTGGAAAAATGGGATGTTAACATGTTTAAGCAGATTATCCCGCGGATTTTCCAGATCATTGTAGAAATCAACAACCGGTACTGCGCTGGTTTGATGGAACGTAACGGTCACGACAGCGCAAAGACCACACGGATGTCCATCATCAAGGACAATCAGATTCATATGGCAACACTTTGCGTGGTTGCTTCTCACAGTGTCAACGGTGTTTCCAAGCTGCACTCTGAGATCATCAAAGATTCTGTTTTCCACGATGAATATTTGGATACACCGGAAAAGTTCAAGAATGTGACCAATGGGATTGCATACCGTCGTTGGCTGTATCAGTCCAATCCGGGTCTGACCAAGCTGCTGCGGGAAAAGATCGGCAATGCATTCCTGATGGACGGCAGTGAACTGAAGAAGCTGAATGCGTTCGAGGATGATCCGGCTGTTCTGACTTCCTTGCAGAAGATCAAGAAGGAGAACAAGGAACGCTTTGCAAAGTATGTAAAGCAAAAGAGCGGCATTCTGCTGAATACTGACAGCATCTTCGATGTACAGGTTAAGCGTCTGCATGAATACAAGCGGCAGCACCTGAATGTGATGAATATTCTGGCACAGTACAACTATCTGCTGGAAAATCCGAATGCTGATTTCGTACCAAAGACTTATATCTTTGCTGCAAAGGCTGCACCGGGTTACTATCTGGCAAAACAGATCATCAAGATGATTTGGGCACTGAGCGAAGAAATCCGCAAGAATCCGAAGATTTCCGAAAAGCTGTCCGTTTACTTCCTGGAAGATTACAAAGTTACCCTGTCCGAGCTGCTGATGCCGGCAAGTGAAATTTCTGAGCAGATCTCTCTGGCAGGTACAGAGGCTTCCGGTACTGGTAACATGAAGCTGATGCTGAATGGTGCCATTACAATGGGTACACTGGACGGTGCCAATATTGAAATTAAGGAAGCCGTCGGCGATGAAAACATCATCATCTTCGGTATGAAGACAGAAGATGTCAATGCACTGAAGGCACAGGGCTACAATCCTGGCTCCTTCTATCACAACAATGGTATCATTAAGGCTTGTATCGATCGTATGAGCGCTGGTATCA
>OIGD01001535.1_pt1 | contig 21183 bp, 18 predicted proteins | sample 1582211 | NCBI WGS metagenome assembly OIGD01 (sample SAMN04414078, study PRJEB24778) | human gut metagenome | material: faecal | host: Homo sapiens
TATGGGCTTCGGGGAAGGGCTGTACTATGCTGTGTTCCATTCGGTCGCGGCGTTCTGCAACGCCGGATTCGACCTGTGCGGGATATCCTCGCCGTTCGCGAGCCTCACCGGATATCAGAGCGACCCCCTGGTGCTCGTCACCGTTGCGATGCTGATAACCGTGGGAGGTCTCGGCTTCATCGTCTGGGAAAACTTCCTCAACATTCGTAAGGTACGCAAGCTCAGCCTGCACACCAAGGCGGTGCTGCTGACCTCCGCGTCGCTTACCGTCGGCGGAACGCTGTTCTACCTCCTCGCGGAATGGAACGGCGCTCTTGGCGAGATGAACTTCGGCGGGAAGCTGCTCAACGCGTTTTTCTCGAGCGTTACCGCCAGAACAGCCGGGTTCAACTCCGTGCCGATAGACGACCTGTCGGATTTTTCACAGCTCGGGACCTGCATACTTATGTTCGTCGGAGCCTCTCCGGCTTCCACCGGCGGCGGTATCAAGACCACCACGCTGCTTGTGCTGATTATGACTGTGGTTTCCTATATGCAGAGCAAGAACGACGTTGAGATCATGAAGCACAAGATAGACAAGCTGGCGGTCTACCGCACGCTGACCGTCACGCTGCTTTCGCTGACGGCTGTTATCCTCTGCTTCTCGGTGCTGTATTTCACGCTGCCCGAGGACGGCCGGGGAGTTCAGTGCCTGTTTGAAGCCGTGTCGGCGTTCTCTACCTCGGGACTTTCCGCGGGGATAACTGAAATTTCCGGAACACCCGGGCGTATACTGCTTATAATCACGATGTTCATAGGGCGCGTTGGCCCGGTGTCGCTGGTGCTTTCAATGCTTGTGAACTCCGCAAAACGCAAGAACATCGTTTACCCCGACGGGCAGATAATCGTCGGATAAATCACATGAAAGGAAAGCAATTATATGCAAACTGAAACCTTCACCCTGGGACCGCTTACGATGTACGTTTCCGAGGATCACCGCTTCGGCACGGACGCTTTCCTGCTGGCGTACTACGCGAACGTAAAGCCCGACAGCGTGGTTTGCGATCTGTGCACCGGCTGCGGAATAATCCCGCTGATATTCTGCAAGAACGTAAAGCCGCACCTTATCTACGCCGTGGATATACAGGAGGAAGCAATCGAGCTGCTGAAGATGTCCGTTGAGAAAAACCATCTTGAGAACAGGCTCCAGCCGGTCCTCGCCGACCTCCGCGAGCTGAAGCAGAGCCAGATCGGCTTTGAGACAATGGATATCGTCACCGCGAATCCGCCTTACATGACGAGCGGCTCCGGGTTTGAGAAGCTTGCAAGACCACAGGCAGTCGCACGGCACGAGCTGATGTGCAACATCGACGACGTGTGCTGTGCAGCGGGGAAGCTCCTGAAATACGGAGGTCTGCTGAAGATGTGCCACCGCCCCGAGCGCCTCGCGGACGTGCTGAACTCCATGCGCGAGAACAAAATCGAGCCGAAGAGCATTACGTTCGTGTTCAACAGCATTCTCGACAAACCATGGCTGTTCCTCGTGACCGGAAAGAAGGGCGGGAAGTCCGGCATGATCGTCGAGAAGCCCATGATACTGCGCAACGACGATAAATCCTACACCGAGGAGTACACAAGGCTATATGACTGAAACAGGTAAGCTCTACGTTGTGGGCACGCCTATCGGGAACCTTTCGGATTTCTCACCGCGCGGCATAGAAACGCTGGAAAGCGTGGACTATATCGCCGCCGAGGATACCCGGGTAACGCTCCGGCTGCTGACCCACTTCGGAATAAAAAAGCCGCTTCTGAGCTACTACAAGCCCCACGAAGCGGAAAAAAGCGCAAAGATCCTCGAGCTGCTGCACGGAGGGAACTCCGTTGCGCTGGTAAGCGACGCCGGAATGCCCTGCATTTCCGACCCGGGGGTGTACCTTGTTCAGCGCTGCTATGAGCAGGGCGTCCCGGTGGAGTCCGTCCCGTGCTGCAACGCTGCGATCGCCGCCGTTGCGATATCCGGAATAGACACCGCGCGTTTCGCGTTTGAAGGGTTCCTTCCGGTGGATAAGAAGGAGCGCCGCCAGCGGCTAGCCGAAACAGCGAAGCTCCCGCACACGCTGATATACTACGAGGCTCCGCACAAGCTGCGGCAGACTCTCGCGGATCTCGCGGAGGCTCTCGGCGGAACGCGCCGCGCGGCTCTCTGCCGGGAACTCACGAAGCTGCACGAGGAAGTCCTGCGCGGGACCCTCGGCGAGCTGATACAGCTATACGAGCAGACCGACCCCCGGGGCGAGTACGTCATCGTGCTCGAGGGAGCATCTCCGGAAGAACCGGAGGAAATGTCCATCGAGCAGGCAGCGGAACTTGCAAGGGGCTACGCCGAGGGCGGCATGAAGCTGTCCGAGGCATGCAAGACTGCCGCGCAGGCGGCGGGCGTTTCCCGCAAGGAACTGTACAAATTACTCTCAGGCGAATAACGACAGGTTATTACAGAAAGGAACGTAATTCTATGAAAACTATTCACGAAAGAGTTCAGAAGAAGATCGGCCCTACCGCTAAGGTAGTTATCCCGATAATCGGCGCTGTGATCGTTGTCGCAGGCGCGGTGGCTTACATCTGCATGAAGCTCGCGGACGAGATGCGCTACCATGAGAAGTGGAAGGACTACGACGAATGCGGCTGGCACTGAACTGCGGATGCGGCGAAATTGAACAGTTCCTGGGGCAGTACTCGCACTTTGGCGCACCGGTGAAGGATCTGTCCAGGTTCGAGGCTCTGTGCCATAAGCTAGGCGACCCTCAGGATAAGCTGCGCTATATCCACATCGTGGGTACGAACGGCAAAGGCTCCGTGGCGGAGTTCTGCGCCTCATCGCTTGCCGCGGCGGGATTCACCGCGGGGAAATTCACCTCGCCCTATGTCCGCAGCGTATGCGAGCGCATAGCGATAGGCTACCCCGACGGGCTGTACGAGATCTCCTGCGCCGACCTTGCGCGGCTCCTGAACAAGGTGACCGACGCAGCGGAGCAGTGCGGCGGTCTCGAATTCTCGCAGTTTGAGATACTTAACGCGGCGGCGTTCCTCTTCTATGCTGAAAAGCAGGTGGACTGGGTAGTGCTGGAAGCGGGTATCGGCGGCACGCTGGATTCCACGAACGTGATAAAGCAGCCGGAGTGCGCGGTTTTCACCTCGATAGGTCTTGACCACACGAAGATACTTGGCGGTACCGTGGAGGAGATAGCGCGTTCGAAATGCGGCATAATAAAGGGCGGTAACGCTGTTGCGGCACTGGATATTCCGGAGCCTGCGATGGAGGTTATCCGCGAACGCTGCGCGCAGACCGGCGCAAGGCTGATAACTCCCGACCGCTCGGAGCTGGAGATACTGGAAAAGCCCGGGCTTCGCGGCAGCAGATTCCGCTACAGGGGGCAGGAGTACCGCCTGAACCTCGGCGGAGCCTACCAGGTAACGAACGCACTTACAGCGATAGAGGCGCTGACCTGCGCCGGAATAACTCCGGCGCACATCGCGATGGGCATAGAGCGCGCCAGGATCCCTGCGCGAATGGAGCTGCTCCCCGGGGACATACTGCTTGACGGCGGACACAATCCGCAGGCGGCAAGGGCGGTGCGCTCAGCGCTTGAGGATTCCGGGTACGAGCGCCGGACTGCGTTCATCGGCATGATGAACACGAAGGATCACCGCGCGTTTCTACAGGAAATACTGCCCTGCTTCGACAGGGTGTATTTCTGCGACGGCTTCTCCGAGGGGGAGGTTCCTGCGGAGGAACTGCGCCGCATCTCCGGGCTTGACGGGGCGGAGATATTCCATTCTCCCCGTGAGGCTCTCAAGTTTGCGCGCCGCGACCGCGAGGGCGGTCTGATGTACTTCGGCGGGAGCTTCTATTTTGCCGCCGCTGTGCGGGAATACCTTGTGTGATATCGAGTGCAAAATTAAAATGGGGCTGCGAAAACAGCTCCATTTTTCATAGTAAAAAAGGAGCTGCATGAAATATGCAGCTCCTTAATATTATCAGTACTCAACGCACCAGGAGGCTCTCCTGTGCCACGGGAGGTAATTTATCGGATTGAGGCGCGCGCCGTTCATTCCGTTGAGTCTCACCTCGAAGTGGCAGTGGTTGCCGGTGGACTGTCCCGTGGAACCAACGTCCGCAATGACCTCGCCCATAGTTACCTGCTGACCTACGTAAACGTGCAAGTAGCTTGCGTGGCCGTAGACCGTCACCATGCCGTTCGCGTGCTGGATCATTACGCAGTTTCCGTAGCCGTAGTACCACGACGCCAGGATGACCGTACCGGATTCCGCGGCGTAGATAGGCGTTCCGTACGGCGCGGAGATATCAATGCCGCTGTGACCGTAGTATCCGCCGTAGCCGTACATCATCTCGGAGATCTGACCGCCGTCGCCGCCGACCGGCCACAGGAACTGTCCGATAGGCATGTTATCCGGTATGGTAGCGGTGACTCCCGCAGGCTTTGCCTTTGTGCCCATGGAGATTATCTCGGTCGTAGGCTCCTCTATAGTTACTCTCTCGATGACCTTGCGGCGGGTCTCAATGCCGTTGATGTAGGAAACGTTCGCGGTAACGCGCTCGGTTCCCTTTACGCCCTCCTGCACTATCGTGGAGGTTCCTTCGTAATGCGTGGAATCCTCGGTGTACGTGGTGTCGTAGGGAGTGCGCTCGTCGTAGGTCTCGGTCCTCGTGACGGAAACCGCAAGGAACGGCTCCTCCTGGTTTATCAGGATCTTATCGCCGATGAACAGCGAGCTGTCCATTGAGAAACCGGGGTTCAGCAGAGCGACCTCCTCCTCGGACATTTCGAGCTTGTCGAGTATGCCGTAGGGGGAATCTCCATCGACCACGGTGTAGTACGCCGCAACGCTCTTCTTAGAGGTGATGAGCTTTATTATCGAGTCCTCGCTGACGATACTTTCCGTAAGGTACAGCCCCGGCTCGTAGCTTATCTCGCTTTCAAACTGTACGGTCTCGTCGCCGCCCTCGCGGTACTGGTCGAGCAGGTCCTCAAGAGCTGCGTCTACGCGGTCTTTGGTTTCGAGCGCTCCGTAGAAGGAGTTTCCTATGTACATTCCGTATGCGTAGGAAATCTCGGCTCCCATGGATTGAAGCATTTTATCGGCGAGCTGGTATTTTGTCATAGTCGAGCCGTAGCCCACCATTTCAACGGTGTAGTCGCTGTTGAAGCTGAACATTTCGGTGTTGCTGTCGAGGTAGGTTATCCTCTGCTGCACGATTTTTTCCGCCTCGGTGAACACCGTCTCGTCTGAAACGTAGCCCATCAGGTCGCCGTTTACAGAGAGCCTCAGCGCGTAGGTCATGCTGTTGGCGTATGTCACCACGCTGAACAGGAACACGCAGCTAATTATCGGAAGCGCCCAGTTGCACAGCGTGACTGCAAGTCCGCGCTTTCCGAACAGAATGCGGCCTACCATGCGGAAACCAGCTATGCACGCCGGTACGATCCCGTCTGCATGGGCGCGGCGTATGTCGGCGCAGCCCATTCGTAAAGCCATGCCGTACCTGCGGAACGGAGAAGCTATCTTCTCGCCGAGGATTTTCAGCCCGCTGAGTATCTTGCCGCCGAGCCAGCCCAGACGGCGGTCTATTGCGGCGAACAGCCTTGCCAGCGCCTTTCCGAGCGCGGCGAGCATGACCATCATCACCGAGAACAGGTATTCCCCGGCGGCTGACGTGTTGTCATATAAAGCGCCTGCGCTGACGCGGGTGCTCGTTGGATTTTCGTTGCTCATATTATCTCCATTACTTTTAACAAAGTACTGCGTTATTTTCTACACTTATGAAATATTATAGCACACTTCCGGGAAATTTGCAACCGCCTGAAGCGAATTCACGGAAATTTCAGACAAAACCGCCGGAAACGCGGTAATCAGCGCATTCCGGCGGTAATTTATCAGTTTTCTGAACTTTCGGAGCTTTCCGAATTTCCTGAGCTTTCCGAATTTTCGGCAGGCTTTTCGCCCTTCTTGTAGATCTCGCCGACCGGGTTCTGTACGTCGTAGACATCGTTGATATCGGAGATGTCGATACGCACGCTGAAGTCCATGACCTCTCCGGCGGCGGTGACTACTGAGCCGTCCTCGGTGAAGCTCGACGGATATCCCTGTTGGTCGATCTCAAGGGTCGTGGTCAGCCTTTCGAAGCTCTGGATATCCTCCTGCACGCCGGGCATTGAAGCGGAATTCAGCTTCTCCGGGTCGTAGGTGTAGGTGATGGATGTCGGACCGTCGCCGCTTTCGATTATCCCCGCGTTCCGGACAGCCTCCCCGGCAAGGAAGAACAGCCTGCCCTCCGCGTAGGGGTAGCGGTATCCGCGGTTGTACACGTTGTAGATGTACCCGTCGTCGTCGGAGCTGATGACCGTCCACTTCTCGTCCCCGGATTCCTTGTAGAAAAATTCCGCGCCGTCGCTGTACGCCTGCTGTTCTTCGCCCTGCCAGCTTCCCCAGTAGCTGAACACCATCTCGTCGTTGACGTTGAAATAAAAGCTGAACCGCATTATTTCATCGCCGGTGGTAAGGTCGGTCATGGTCACTCTGCCGCTGCTGAGGGTTTCGTATTTCTCTCGTGCGGCGGTGAATTTGTCGTAGCCCGCCGGGAGATTCGCTGCGCAGCCTGCGGCAAGGGAGATGGAAACAGCCGCGAGAACTGCGGCGATGGTCTTTTTCATAGATCCTCCGAAATTGCGTGTGTAAACGATTTACACTGCCTAAACAAATCAGGGCAGAAACCGTATGAACGGATCCTGCCCCTAAATCCTGATTCTTTGCAGCGAAACGCCGCTTATATGTCCCGAGTCAGATTACTCAGAGAAGCCGCTCTCTACGAGCTTAACGAGGCCGTCAACAGCGAGCTGCTCGTCGCTGCCGTCAGCGATGATGCGGATCTTAGCGCCGCCAACGATACCGAGAGAGAGGATACCGAGCAGGGACTTTGCGTTTACTCTGCGCTCTTCCTTCTCGACCCAGATGGAAGACTTGTACTCGTTAGCCTTCTGGATAAAGAAAGTTGCGGGTCTTGCGTGGAGACCAACCTGGTTCTTTACTTCTACGTCTTTCATGCACATAGTTTAAAACCTCCTAAAAAAGTTCTGCCGTAATGCCGGAAGTGAACTTCCGTTGTATTATCTTTCTTTGTTCTGCACTGCCGTTATATGCACTGCCTGAGGTGGGATCGCAGCTCTGTGCTGTCTTATCCCTTATCTCTTGGTTATAGTATATCCAAAAATGATTCAGCCGTCAACACAAAAATTGAAATTTAACACTTTTAACGCTGATTTTCAGTTTTTTGCAGAATAAATCATTTTCATTTCGCCCTGCACTTGTGAAAATTACACAAAAAACTTTCAACAAAATAATCAACATAAACATGAGTTTTCAACCAATTGCAGGATTTCTGCATAATTTCAGCCTTTCCGGGAAAAAATGCGCCCTGATGAACCGGGAGAATTTATATGCATTTTACACAATCGTCATATATAATACCTATTATATAAGCCTGCGTATCTGAATTTCAATGCAACCTTTTCAGGGAGTTCCTGGTATTATATACAAATGCCCCCCACGAAAGGAGTATGGTGATTATGAAAAGACGTTCTGTTATAGCTCTGCTGGCGGCTGCGGCGCTGCTTACAGGGTGTTCTTCCGGCGGAAACTCTGTGGAAGGTTCGGCGGTTTTGACGGGTTCAGCGGGTTCCGTAGGTTCTGTAGGTTCCGCAAGCCCTGCAAGCTCCGCGGAGCACGGAACTCCCGGTGCTTCCGGAGCTGGCGTTTCCGTCCCGGATTCCTCTGCGGCTTCTGCTGATTCGGGTGGTTCAGGCGGTTCGGCAGGTTCGGCAGGTTCAGCAGGTTCAGCAAGTTCGGTTAGTCCGGTTAGTTCCGCTGATTCAGCGGCTTCTTCTCCGGTTATGTCTACCGCCGCGCCTTCAACTGCTGCACCGGAGCTCTCCGCAGGTGAGTCGCCCTCAGACGACTACGCCCCCACCGACATCGGAGGAGTTAAGAGCGGTGACAGCGGCATGGCGCTGCCGGAAGGGGAAGTATTCGCGGACACAGAAATGGCGGCGGCTGACGGCTTTGCAGATTGCCCCGGGCCGATAGACCCGTTAGTTCCGATAGACCCCATCGACCCCATCGAACCCATAGACCCGATAGAGCCTGAGGAGCCGTGGATAGACCCGCGCGCGGGTCTTCTGACCGGCGGCGAGTGGAACGACAACGAAAACTGGGACTTCTGGAACAGCCTGTATTCCAGCAACAATTACGGCGCAGACTGGGCGGGATACCTGGAGACCTGGCGCACCGGAATGGAGTACCGCGCGGCTGTGACGGTCAGGGACAGCTCCGGCGCTGCGGTTTCCGGCGCGAAGGTCTCCGGAATGGGGACTTCCGCAGTCACCGACAACAAGGGCAGGGCGTACCTGTTCTGGGCGAAGTCTGAAATGTCCGGCGGCGCCGAGGAATTCACCGTGGAATACTGCGGCAGCACCCAGACGTTCACGGAAACGGTAAACGGCGACATCGAGCCGGAATTCACGCTGGACGGCGCGGCTGAGCCCGTTCCGAAGTCCCTCGACCTGATGATAATGTGCGATACTACAGGCTCCATGGGCGATGAGCTTGAGTACCTGGTATGCGAACTTGAGGACGTGGTGACGCGTATCCGCAGTGAAAACGCGAATGTCCCGACCCGGATAAGCGTGAATTTCTACCGCGACGAGGGCGACGAGTACGTAGTGCGGGAATACCCGTTCACCACCGACCTCGCGGCGGCGGTAACGGCGATATCCGAGCAGACCGCTGACGGCGGCGGGGACACTCCCGAGGCGGTGCACACGGCGCTGAAGAGCGCGGTTTCCCACAACTGGGACGAGGATTCCGTTAAGGTGATGTTCCTTGTGCTGGACGCTCCGCCGCACGGGGACGTGCAGATAATCGACGAAACGGTGAAGCACGTCGGCGAAGCCGCTGAAAAGGGCATACGCATAGTTCCGGTGGCGGCGAGCGGCGTTGACAAGTCCTGCGAGTACCTGCTGCGGAGCATGGCGCTGAAAACCGGCGGGACATACACGTTCCTCACCAACGACAGCGGCATAGGGTACGACCACATAGAACCCACCATCGGCAGCTACGATGTCGAGAAGCTCAATGATATGATGGTGCGGATAGTCGGAGAATACCTCGAGTGATTTTGCAGTAAATCCGATGTTGTGCTTTCAAAGGCGGCGGCGAAATACCTCCGCCTTTACACATTATTAGTGAATAAAAGGGAAAAATAACCTGCTATGGTTCTTGATTTATAAAAGATTTTTTAAAACCGCTTGCAAAAAATCTGCAAATGGTGTATGATATAAGCAGGAGCGGTTTCCCGTCTGGGAAATCGCATGAATTATTTACAGAAAAAACACACAAAGAGGTGCAGGAATGAAGGAAGATCTTCTCCAACAGATAGAACAGATGATGCCGACTTTCTCAAAAAGTCAGAAGCTCATCGCGAATTATATTCTCAACCACTACGAAAAGGCGGCGTACATGACTGCGCTCAAGCTCGGCAACGCCGTGAACGTCAGCGAATCCACCGTTGTCCGCTTTGCTATCGAGCTTGGCTACGAGGGCTACCCGCAGCTCCAGCGCTCGCTCCAGAGCCACATAAAGAACCGTCTGACCTCCATTCAGCGCATGGACGTTACAAGAAGCCGTATCGGCGACCTCGACCCCATCGAGGGAGTCCTCACCCAGGATATGGATAAGATACGCCATACCCTCGAAAACGTTGACCGCGAGGCCTTCGACAACGCCGTGAACACCATCGTGGACGCCCGCCGCGTCTACATTCAGGGCGCTATGAGCTCCGGCATTCTTGCAAGCTTCATGCACTACTATCTCAGGCTGATATTCGACAAGGTGACGCTCATCGGCTCCGTTGCGACCAGCGAGATTTACCAGCAGATGATCCACATAGGAGAGGGGGACGTTTTCATCGGGCTTTCCTTCCCGAGGTACGCAAAGAGCACCATCAACGCGTGCAAGTTCGCGCATGACTGCGGCTCCCAGATAATCGCCATCACCGACAGCGAGAATTCCCCGCTGGCGCAATACGCTCACACGACGCTGTGCGCTTATTCCGACATGGTTAGCTTCGTGGACAGCCTGGTAGCTCCGATGAGCCTTCTCAACGCGCTTATCGTAGCCGTTTCCAACCGCAACCGCTGCCGCGTGGAGCAGACCTTCCGCAAGCTGGAGACCCTCTGGGACAACAACGACGTTTACAAGAAAGATGTTTGATATACTGATAATCGGGGGCGGAGCAGCAGGAATGTACTGCGCCGCCCGCGCTGCTGAAACGGGACTTTCCGCCGCCGTCGCGGAGCACGGGAAATCCCTCGGGCGGAAGCTCGGGATAACCGGCAAGGGGCGCTGCAACATCACGAACAACTGCGATCCCGAGACCGTGCTGAAAAACGTTCCGCGAAACCCCAGGTTTCTTTACAGCGCGCTTTCGAAGTGTTCCCCCGCGGACGTGATGGAGTATTTCGAGGGGCTGGGAGTTCCGCTGAAAACCGAGCGCGGACAGCGCGTTTTCCCTGTTTCCGACAAGGCAGGCGACGTGGTTAACGCGCTTGAAAATCAGCTCCGCAGGCTGAACGGGGAGATAATACGCGGGAACTGCACCAGACTGGTTATCGAGGACGGCAGGTGCGCCGGAGCGTTGATCTCCGGCAGGGAAGTCCGGGCGCGGGCGGTGGTGCTCGCGACGGGAGGGCTTTCCTACCCGCTGACCGGCTCGCCCGGGGACGGTTACCGCTTTGCGCGGGCTGCCGGGCACACCGTGACGGAGATTCTGCCGTCGCTGGTTCCGCTGACCTCGCCGGGGACGCTCTGCCCCTCAATGCAAGGGCTGTCGCTCCGCAACGTCGGTGTCAGGGTGGTGCGGTGCGCAAGCGGGAAACCGGTATATGAGGATTTCGGCGAGCTGATGTTCACGCATTTCGGGGTCACGGGACCGACGGTTCTGTCGGCATCGGCGCACCTGTCGGACATCGCGCCGGGAGTCTACGAAATGCGGATCGACCTCAAGCCGGCGCTGGATGAAAAGAAGCTGGACGCGCGGGTGCTTTCGGATTTTACGAAGTACCGCAACCGCGATTTCGCGAACGCGTTGATTGATCTGCTGCCGCAGAAGATGATTCCGGCATTCGTGCGGCTGTGCGGCGTGCCGGGCGGCAAAAAGGTCAACGCGGTGACAAAAGAGGAGCGCGCGCAGGTGGTGGAAACGCTGAAATGTTTCCGCGTTCCGCTGGACGGCTTTCGCCCGATTGCCGAAGCGATTGTGACGCGCGGCGGGGTCAGCACCCGGGAACTGTCACCGAAAACAATGGGATCCAAACTGGTCCGCGGACTGTATTTCGCGGGCGAGGTGATCGATGTGGATGCGTATACCGGGGGATTTAACCTCCAGATTGCATTTTCCACAGGCTTTGCGGCGGGCAAAAGCGCCGCGGAACAAATACAGGAAGAGGAAAAGAAGGAACCCGATGAAATCCATTCAGATTGCGATTGACGGTCCCAGCGGCGCGGGAAAATCCACCGTTGCAAAGGCTCTGGCACAGCGGCTCGGCATCGTTTATGTCGATACCGGTGCGCTCTATCGCACGGTCGGCTATGCGGTCCGGCAGGCAAATGCGGACCCGAAGGACCCGGAAGCGGTCGCGGCACTGCTGCCGCAGCTGCATCTCGATCTGCGCTATGAGGCGGACGGCACCCAGCAGGTATACCTGAACGGGGAGGCAATGGGAAACCGGATCCGGACCCCGGAAATGTCGATGTACGCCTCGGCGGTGTCGGCAATCCCTGCGGTGCGGGCGTTCCTGCTGGATACCCAGCGGGAGATTGCGCAGCGCAACAGCGTCATTATGGACGGCAGGGACATCGGGACGGTCATTCTTCCGAAGGCTGATGTCAAAATCTTTCTGACGGCGTCCGACGAATGCCGCGCCAAGCGCCGGTGGGCGGAGCTGCGCCAGAAGGGGATGGAGACCGACTATGAAGAGGTCCTTGCCGATATGCGGCAGCGGGACCGGCAGGACCGGGAGCGGGCAATCGCCCCTGCGGTCGCGGCGCCGGATGCAACGGTGTTTGACAACTCCTGGATGGAGCCGGACGCCTGCACGAACGCGCTGCTGCAGCTCATTGCAAAGAAGGTGGCACCGTGAGCGTCCGGGGGGCGAAAAGCGCCGGCTTCTGCTTCGGCGTGAAGCGGGCGACCGACCGGCTGGAAGAAGCGCTGCGCGCGGCAAAGCCGGGCGAAACGGTTGCAACGCTGGGACATCTGATTCACAACGAAACCTATAACGAAGCCCTGCGGCGGCGCGGCGTGATCACCGTTCGGGAGGAGGACCTCCCGGCGCTGGCAGCCGAAGCCGGTGCGGACCGGTGACGGTTCTGGTCCGGGCGCATGGCTGTACCCGAGAGACAGAAGCGGCACTGGACCGGTATGCGGCGGGAAATCCGCACTTCCGGTGGTTGGACTGCACCTGTCCTTATGTCAAGAAGATTCATCGGATCGCGCAGGAGAACTCCGCGCCGGACCGCGTATTTCTGCTGATTGGCAGCGCGGAGCATCCGGAAGTGGTTGGAATTTTGAGCTGGTTTGACGGGGAGAAGCACGTCTTTCGCGATGCGCGAGAGCTAGAATTGGCAATTATGCCGAACGGTTCCGTCAAATTAGACAAAAAAACTCCGGTTTTGGCAGCGCAAACGACCCTGAATTTGGGCAACTGGAACGAATGCCAAAAAAAGTTAAAAAACATCTATACAAACGCGATCATTTTTGATACAATATGTAGAGTGACCGAAGAGCGGCAAAGCGAAGCGAAACAGCTTGCGGGGGAGAGCGACCTGATGGTTGTCATTGGGGGAAAAGAAAGCTCGAACACCGAAAAGCTCGCTGAGATCTGTCGGTCCGCGTGTCCGGCAACTATCCGGATCACGTCAGCCGCCGAGTGGGACCGCCGCGTGCCGGAGGGAACACATAAGGTCGGAATTGTTGCAGGTGCATCCACACCGCGCAATGAAATAGAGGAGGTATATAAAACCATGAGCGAAATGAATGAAAATTTCGAAAAAATGCTCGACGAAACGCAATGCGTAACTTTAAATACAGGAGATGTTGTTACCGGAACCGTTACACAGGTATCCGACGCGGAATTGCAGCTGGACCTTGGCACCAGCGTGACCGGTTACATCAAGGCTGAGCAGATCAGCGATGATCCTGCGTTCAAGCTGACCGAGCATTTTAAGAAGGGTGACACCGTGGAAGCGTTCGTCATCCGTGTCAGCGACCTGGAAGGCGTTGCAGAGCTCTCCAAGAAGAGAGTGGACGCAGACCGCAACTGGAAGAACATCGAGGAAGCCTGCGAGAACAAGACCGTGCTGGAAGGCAAGGTTGCAGAGGCTGTCAAGGGCGGCGTTGTGATTTATTCGAACGCAAACCGCGTCTTCATTCCGGCATCGCAGAGCGGTGTTCCGAAGGACGGCGATCTCTCCACCCTGGTCGGAACGACTGTCAGATTCCGCATCATCGAAGTCAAGCCGGGCAAGAAGGCGATCGGTTCGATCCGTCTGGTCCAGCGCGAGGAGAGAAAAGAGCAGGAGGCAGAGTTCTGGGCAACCATCGAAGTCGGCAAGGTTTACACCGGTATCGTCAAGAGCACCACGTCCTACGGCGCGTTTGTTGACCTTGGCTGCGGCGTGGACGGCATGGTCCACCTGACCGAGCTGTCCTGGAAGCACATCCGCAAGCCCGAGGATGTTGTCACGGTCGGCGAGCCGCTGACGGTTTACGTCAAGAGCTTTGACCCCGAGAAGAAGCGCATCTCCCTGGGCTACAAGACCGAGGAGAGCAACCCGTGGAACATCTTCCGTGCACAGTACGCCATCGGTGACATTGCCAGCGTGAAGATCGTTTCCCTGATGCCGTTTGGTGCATTCGCAGAAATCATCGACGGCGTGGACGGTCTGATTCACATCTCGCAGATCGCGCTGCAGCGCATTGCAAAGCCCTCTGACGTGCTGGAGATCGGTCAGGTCGTGGACGCACGCATCATCGACATTGACGATGAGAAACAGAAGGTCAGCCTGTCGATCCGTTCTCTCCTGGAGGACGAGGTCGCCGCAGCGGAGGCTATGCCCGAAGAGTATGCCGCTGAGTACACCGAAGAGACCGACGCACAGTAAGTTGCGTTGGGGAAAATCGGAAATGATAACCCGCCCCGGAAAGCTGATGCTTTCCGGGGCGGGTGCTTTTTTTTGGGGGGGGATGGGGGTGTACGGTGTTTCCTTTGTCGGTCGGGGATTCTGTTGGCGAGTGTCTGCCTTCGCGGGGATGACACGGTGGGCTTGTTCGAAAAGTGGGCGTTACTTTATGCATCCGTCTTGGATAGTGATGGACTGGCTTGCCTCTACCCCTCGGAGATCCCGCCTGCTGGCGCCCCTGCGGGGTTCGACTATGCGGCGGTTGTGGGCGATTGCGTTCGCCCTTACGCTTGCCCGCGCCGCTCCGCTCAGGATGACACAGAAGGTTGTTCGAACGTGAGATATACAATTTATATCCGTCTTAGATAGTTTTTATCCGCTTTAGATAGTGTTGCTTACCTCTTATCAGCCACTAACTTTGACGGGCAAAAGAGGAAGGAATTACGTAACAACCAGCTTACGTGTCATCCTGAGCGGAGCGGCGAGGAAGAGGGAAAGGGCGAACGCAACAGCCCAAAACCGCCGCGTAGTCGAACCCCGGAGGGGCGCCAGCAGGCGGGATCTCCGATGGGCAGAGGCAGTGTGGTCTGACACTAACTTATATGCTACTTATTGACCACCCGCCCTCATTCGTCGCCTGCGGGCGGGCGGTCAGTAAGTAATTTTAGGAGAAGGAAAGCCCCTGTTAAATTTTTGTATCCCCGAAAATCAATAACGATTCTTACTCCAACTCTTATTTTTGAAACCCTTTCTTCTCGCTTTCCGCGAGCTTCAGCGTCAGCCAGCGGTCGGCGCAGGTGACGCCATCGGTGTCGCTGAGTTCCATTTCCCCATATGCGCGTTTCACGTAATCCTCCGCATGCGCGGCGCAGTATTCCGGTCCGATTCGCCGGAGGACCGCAATCCGTTCATAGGTATAATCTCCGAAATTGACCTCTGATACCTTCATAGAAGCCTCCTATATAATCATGATTCTAAGTCTTATTCTTTACTTCTCCATTTGGTCGGGCTGACACCAAAGGAGCGCTTGAACAGCTTGGAGAACAGAAACATGTCCTCGTAGCCGCACCGCTCGGCGGTCTCTCCAACCGAAACGCCCGCCCGCAGGCATTCGGTTGCCACGCGCATGCGGGTCTGCAGCAGGTAATCCCGAATGCTCATGCCGGTCTCTTCGTGGAACAGCCGCGTCAGATACCGCCGGTTCAGATGCAGCTGGTCTGCAAGTCCTTCGATGCTGATTTTTTTCATATACATGGCGTTGATGTAGTTGCGGATTCGGCGAACGTATTCGTTCCCTTCGCTCCCGGAACCGGTAAACAGCTCGTCATACAGCCGGAACAGGTCGCCTGCCATGCCGTATTCGGATGGTCCGGTGCGCTCGGTGCAAAGCCGGAACAGCTGCGTGACCGCTGCGGAGGCAGAGAAAACCGGCGGCATATCTGCCATACGACCGGAAAGCGCACCGTCAAACCCAATCCAGGCGTAATGCCAGGGGTCCTGCTCGTCTGCCTGGTAAACGGTTTCTTCCCCCGGCAGAATCCGGAAGATCTGTCCTGCCGTCACCGGGTAGGTCACCCCGCCGCAGGTGTAGGTCCCTTTTCCGGACAGCACGCAATGCAGCAGCACGTACCAGCGGACTGCCGGACCGAACCGGTGCCCGGGTTTGCAATGTTCGTGTCCTGCAACAACTGGGTTCAGGTCCGAGAGATGCCGGTTGACAAACAGAACATCGGACTTGCTGCGGGGCTTTTCCTGCTCCATCTCATTCCCTCCTTTTGGCATCGGAGATGACCGAACCGCACCGTTCAAACCCTGCGCCGTTGCCTGAAAGTAGTTCCATTATACCATACTTTTTTCCGTTATGCAATGGACGAATCGTTAATTTTGTTGTATGATAAAGGTAACCCTGCGGGAGCGCAGGAAAAACACGCGAATAGCGGAGGAAAACACGATGAAACTGACCTTTATGGGAGCAGGCAGCACGGTCTTTTCGAAGAATGTGATCGGCGACACCATGATGTGTGATGAATTTCACGATATGGAGGTCGCGCTCTACGACATTAACGCAGAGCGGCTGGAGGAATCCTATCTTCTGATTACAAAAATGAATGAGAGCATCAACGAGGGCCGCGCCACCGTTCACAAATACCTTGGCGTGGAGAACCGCAAGGACGCACTGCGCGGCGCCGACTTCGTTGTCAACGCGATTCAGGTCGGCCTGTATGATCCCTGCACGATCATCGACTTTGAGGTCCCGAAAAAGTACGGTCTGCGCCAGACCATTGCCGATACGCTTGGCATCGGCGGTATTTTCCGCGGTCTGCGCACCATTCACGTCCTCAAGGACTTTGCCCGCGATGTCGAGGAGGTTTGCCCGGACGCTTGGTTCCTCAACTACACCAACCCGATGGCGATTCTGTCCGGTTATATGCAGCGGTACACCAACGTCAAGACGGTCGGTCTCTGCCACAGCGTGCAGACCTGCGCGCAAAGCCTGCTGAAGCGCATCGGCATGGAGGACAAAGCAGAGGGGTGCGACTGGAAGATTGCCGGTATCAACCACATGGCATGGCTGCTGGAGATCCGCGACAGGGACGGAAACGACCTGTATCCCGAAATCAAGCGCCGCGCGAAGGAAATGAACGCAGGCGAGAAGCACAAGGATATGGTGCGCTTTGACTACATCGACAAGCTGGGCTACTACTGCACCGAAAGCAGCGAGCACAACGCGGAATACAACCCCTTTTATATTAAGCAGAACCGCCCCGACCTGATCGAAAAATTCAACATTCCGCTGGATGAGTATCCGCGCCGCTGCGTTGACCAGATTGCCAACTGGGAGAAGCAGAAGGAAGAGCTGCTGGCGGGCGGCAACGTGCAGCACACCCGTTCTCGCGAGTATGCATCGCACATCATGGAAGCCATCACAACCGGCGTGCCCTACAAGATCGGCGGCAACGTAATCAACCATGGCATGATCTCCAACCTGCCCTCCAACGCTTGCGTGGAGGTCCCGTGCCTGGTGGACAAGAGCGGAATTACCCCGACCTATGTCGGCGACCTGCCGCTCCAGTTGGCAGCGATGAACTCCTCGAACATCTACCCGCAGATGCTGACCATTGAGGCTGCGCACACGGGCAAGAAGGAGCTGATTTACCAGGCGGCAATGATGGAGCCGCACACCGCCGCAGAGCTTTCGACCGACGAGATTGTTTCGCTCTGCAACGACCTGATCGAAGCGCACACCAACGCCGGCTATCCGATTCTGTAACTGCAACTGTAATGCATAGCGCCCCGGGTACCTGCCGGTGCCCGGGCGCATTTTTTGAGGAATGCTTTTCACCGATGGGGGAGAGCATTCTTTTTTGCAGAAATTGTTTGACGAATTCTGACTCTATCAGAAAAGTTGGATGTGCCCGAACTTTTCTGATGGTATAGCTCCCACAATGTAACAGAATAGCAGAAAACCCCAATATCTTGCGTTTGAGCGGTGCTTTTAACACAAGATATTGGGGTTTCCAGATGCTGGAGCAGATGACGGGAATCGAACCCGCGTATTCGGCTTGGGAAGCGGACACTCTGCCATTGAGTTACATCTGCGATTATTACCCTCTTATTATACACCAAAACTTCCCGTCTGTCAAGAGAATCCGAGCAACTTTTTTAAAATTGCCCGGATTTTTTTGTTTGCTTGGTTGCTTTGCCTACGAAAGGGGGCTCCTTCTCCCTCCAAGGTCTTCTCCACCTCAATTTTTCAAGAATAACCCTTTACATCCGGGAGGGGATGTGGTATAATAGAAGGGAAAAACACGACAGGAGGCGCTTGCAATGTTCCGGATTTTGATAGCCGAAGACGACCGCGAACTGCGGCAGCTGTTTGCGCATGTGCTGTCCCGAAACGGCTATACAGCGGTTGGGGTATCCAACGGCGAAGAAGCGCTGGCGGCGATGGACCAGAGCTTTTTTGACCTCATCATCTCCGACATTATGATGCCGAAAATGGACGGCTACGAGCTGGTGCGGTCCATCCGCGACGCAGGGCTGACCACACCGATCCTGATGATTACCGCCAAGGACGCGTTTGACGATATGCGGCAGGGGTTCCTGTCCGGGAGCGATGACTATATGGTCAAACCGGTCAACGTCAACGAAATGCTGCTGCGCGTTTCGGCACTCCTGCGGCGCGCGCAAATGATCAGCGAGCGGCGGCAGACCATCGGCAGCACGGTCCTGGAATGCGACTCTCTGACCGTGACCTGCGGCGGGGAGAGCATGGTCCTGCCGCAAAAGGAGTTCATGCTCCTGTATAAAATGGTCTCCTTCCCGGGGCGCATTTTTACCCGGCAGCAGTTCATGGACGACATCTGGGGCTTTGATTCCGAGACCGATACGCACACCGTGGACGTTCACATCGGGCGCCTGCGCGAGCGGTTCCGGGGAAACCCCGATTTCCGCATCGAGACCATCCGCGGGGTGGGGTATAAGGTGGTCCGCACATGAGAAACCGGGAACCGCAGCGAAAAAAAACGCCCCCGCGGCTGGACCTGCAAATCCAGTTCTTTCTGGTGTGCCTGGTTGAGTTCGTGGCGGTCGCACTTCTGGCGTACCTGATCAGCCTGGTGATTGAAAAGCTGCTGGGTGTGACGGTCAATGTGCCGATTTTTGTCTGGGCAATCGCCATCAGCATCGTCATCGGCGGAGGAATCAGCATCTGGATTACCAAAAAGTTTTTCGATCCCGTAGCGCGCCTGAAGCAGGCAATGCGCGAGGTCGCCGGCGGGAATTTTAAGGTGACGGTCACGACCGACAGCCGCCTGGAGGACATTCGCAGCATTTACGCCGATTTCAACGCGATGGTGCGCGAGCTGAGCGCAACCGAGACGCTGCAGACCGACTTTATTTCCAGCGTGTCGCATGAATTCAAGACCCCCATCGGGGCGATTGAAGGGTACACGCAGCTGCTGCAGGACCACCAGCTGACCGACGCCGAGCGGGATGCTTATGTGGAGAAAATTCTCTGCAACACGGCGCGGCTCTCCAGCCTAGTTGGGAACATTCTGCTGCTTTCGAAGATCGACAACCGCCCGGCGCAGCTGACGATGAACCGCTACCGCCTGGACGAGCAGATCCGGCAGGCGATTGTGGCAACCGAGAACAAGTGGGGCGAAAAGGAGATTGACCTGGACGTGGACCTGGCAGAGGTGCTCTGGTCGGGGCACGAGACGCTGCTCTATCACGTTTGGTCGAATCTGCTGGACAACGCGATTAAGTTCAGCCCGCGCGGCGGGGTCATCCGAATGCGCTTGCGGCGGAACGAGGAGGGCGTGACCTTCACGGTTTCGGACGACGGACCCGGCATTCCGGCGGGCGAGGAGGAGCGGATTTTCGGCAAGTTCTATCAGAGCGACACCTCCCATGAGTCGGAGGGCAACGGCTTGGGACTTGCGCTGGTGAAGACCATTGTTGCGCTTCACGGCGGGACCGTCGCCGCGACTCCCGGCTCGTCGCTCTTCACGGTTTTCCTCCCGGGGTAAGAAGACCTTGGGGCGCCGCCCCAAACCCTGTTTAGGGGGCTTCTTTCGGAGAGAAGCAACGCTGCGCTACTGACTGGTTGCTTCGCAGCCGGTCACCCCTAAAAACCCCAAGAACTTTGATAAAAGGGGTTTGTTTTTTAGTGGGTACGGATTTTGATTTGATGTGCTTTTAGGACAATCTTTGAAGCAAAGGAGACTACGGAAATGGCGAGATGGAGACGGGTATTGAAATGGGTGTGTTTTGCGCTGCTGATGGCTGCGATTGCTGCAACGATTGCGGTTCTGGTTCTTGGTATGTTGGAGATGCAGGAGATCGACAGACAGGCGCAGAGCGGCGCGGAGCTGCTGGCGGGGGCGGTTCTTGCCGGTGCCCTTGTAACCGGTATTCCGATGGCACTGTTTACGGAAATCAGTGTTTACCGAAACTGCCGGTACTTTTTGGTGGGCAAAAAGAAAACCGCGCTCACGGTGCTGAACGCGGTCATGCTGGTGGTTTCCGCTGCTTGGGTCGTCGGCTTGCGGTTGTCGTTTGACACTTTCTATCAGATCGGAGAGTATATTTGGTTTGGGAGCTTTGGTGTACTCCTGTTGCTGCGCTTTGCCTATGCATGGATTTTGAGTTGCACCTCCCCGGAACCTGACTCCACGCCTCCGGACTCCACCCAAACGCCTTCGGAATCCTAACCCGCGCCCACATTTCCCCTTCGTAAAAGTTCTTGAAGGCCCTTAGGAAACTTCTTTCAAGAAGTTTCCTAAGCCGGGTTTGGGGCAGCGCCCCAAGGTCTTACATTCTCCCCGAATAGCCGATAGAGGGCGCAGTATTGGCGGTAAAGCCGCCCGTAGACTTTGACGTTTTCGGGAACCGGCGTGTAAACGGCGAAATCCGGCTTTGCCATGCGGTCGGATGCCGAGCGGATGTCGGGGTAGATTCCGCATGCAACGGCGGCATACATCGCACTGCCAAGCGCGGCAGCCTGCCGGGTCCCGGCAACGCGGACCGGTTTGTTGTAAACGTCCGCATAAATCTGCATCAGCATCGGGTCCTTACGGGCAATCCCGCCGCCGGCGCAGATGCTGTCGATCGGGATGCCGTATTCCATAAGACGCTCGGTGATGATGCGCGCACCGTAAGCCGAGGCTTCAATCCAGGCGCGGTAAAGCTCTTCGGGGCGGGTTGCCAGCGTCATGCCGACCATCACCGCGCGCAGCGACGCATCGTTGAGCAGGTTTCGGTTGCCGCCCAGCCAGTCCAGCGCAAGCAGACCGCTCTCGCCGGGACGCAGCTTTTCCGCACGTTCGCGCAGATAGGCGTGCGGCGATTTTCCTTCCCGCGCAGCCGCTGCCGCATAGTCGGCAG
>OIGD01001540.1_pt1 | contig 21109 bp, 17 predicted proteins | sample 1582211 | NCBI WGS metagenome assembly OIGD01 (sample SAMN04414078, study PRJEB24778) | human gut metagenome | material: faecal | host: Homo sapiens
GGTCTGTTCGTCCTCCGCCACCCAGAACGGCGGCGTGACCGCCCCCTCCTCGGCGGCGGGTGTGAGATCCACCTCCAGCGGAGAATTAGGCTCCCGGCGCCCGCCGGAGCACGCGGAAGCAAGCAGAATTCCCGCCGCGCACAGTAATGCCGCGGCAGTCCTGAAAAATCTCATGCCGCTTCCCTCAGTTCGAAAGGCGGCAGAGACAGTCCTCGCACGCCTGAGCTTCGTCGGCGTATTCGCTGACTTCCATGCGGTCTCCGTCCTCGCAGTAGTACACCAGCCACTTGCCGCCCTCGTTTATGAGGCAGATCCTCTGATCATCGTCGTCGCCGCTGCCGCAGATGTTGTAGTAGTAATGCGGAATATCCAGCTCAAAGAGCTTTGTTTGCAGATCCTGTACTGTCATAGTTCCTCCCTGTTATCGTGTTTGTCAAAACAGCCTGCCGCTTATCTCGAACGCCGGTCCCTTCTGCCACAGGAATGTGGAAAGAAGTATCTCGAAGCCCTCGCCCGGGCCGCACATGTAATCCGCCGGGTGTCCCTTCGGCAGGCCGAAGCCCGCCAGCAGATTCGTTATAACTCCACCGTGCGTTACCATTGCCGCGCGGGTTATCTCCTTCTTCATCATGTCGCGGAAGATGATATCAAGCCCGCTTATGCAGCGCAGCGAGAAATCCCCGAACTTTTCTCCATCGGGAGGACATGCCTCCGGCCCTCCCTTGAGCCACGCGGTGTATTCCGGAAGGTTCTCAAGCTCCTTCTGGGTCTTTCCCTCGAACTGCCCGAAATCCATCTCGGCTATCTCGTCCACCTTGGAAAGCTGGATATCCGGATAGATGATCTGCGCAGTCTCAACGCAGCGCTTGAGCGGAGAGGTGTACACCTTCTCCACACAGGGGTAGACGCCCGCCTTGACGAGCTGCTGGATCTGCTTCTCACCCTGGGGGCAGAGCGCGAGATCCGTCTGACCGATGTACTTTCCGTCGAGATTTCCCTCTGTGATTCCGTGGCGTATCAGATACAAATAGTAGTTTTTCATGATCATATTACCTTTCGTATTATAGAGTGCTTTTTAACATGACTTGTGCTGACCCGGAGTTTCGGTCACAATATACAGCGTCTTAACCGCAGGCAGGTGTCGAAACCCGCCGTAAAGCGCATAACTGTTATAGATAATGCCCTATGGTGCTGTCGTATTTTTGTGAAATATGACACTTTACAAATCGGAATATCCAGTTTATAATATACAATATGGTATTATAGATAAAATAAAGTAACCATGGGGAAAATAACACTAAGGAGAAAATGTATGAATAAAGACTTCCCCCGTATCATGACGCTTCTGCGTAAAGAACGGGGTCTTAGCCAGAAACAGGCGGCTGCCGACCTTGACGTCACCCAGGCGCTGCTGTCGCACTACGAAAACGGCAAGCGCGAATGCGGACTTGACTTCCTGGTGCGTGCTGCCGACTATTATAAGGTATCAGTAGATTACCTTCTCGGCCGCTCGCCCATGAGCAGCGGGGCTTCAATTTCAGAGCAGGAGCTTCCCGAGAGCACCGACGCCGAGAAATACGAGGGCACGCCCTCCGGACTGTCGGTATTCTTCCAGAAGAAGCTGCTGACGAACTCCATCGAGATACTATTCTCACTGCTTATCAAGGCGAAGAACGCGGAGCTTTCCAAAGCCGTGTACTCCTACATATCGCTTGCGGTCTACCGCTGCTTCAGAATGGTCCACAGCGCAGGGAGAGCGAACGACGAGCATGTGTTCAGCGTACCCGAGGAGAAGGTCGCAGGGCTTACCAGCGCGGCGCTCGCCATCGAGGATATCCACGCGAGAACAGCGGGAATCTCCGGCGGCTCCGAGGACGATAAGATAACCACAGCGCGGCTGGAGCAGGAATACACCAAGCAGGCTGCGGCGCTGCTGTCGATAGTGAACAGCTCTGAAAAGACCCTGAACAAACTCATGTGAGCCTTATTTCATACATACGCTGACAGCCTCCGGGCTGTCAGTTTTGGTTATAGAAGGATTCCGGTCTGTATTTGCTGCAGACCGGATTTTCGTCTGCGGTTTCAGAGCCGCTCTTACTTCTCAGTCTTTTCGGCGCCGTCCTCAGGATTTCCGCCCCTTCCGGTTCGCCGCCTTATGAACAGCTTCACCGCCTGAGCCGCAGTCTTGAAGTTGATAGCGCACAGGATAATAAAGAGAATGCAGTTGAGGACGTTGAGCAGCAGACTCTCGTCAAGGGTCATGATGCACACCGACATGGTGGATATGAGCATAATATTGATCGCCATTTTGAGGTAGTCAACGTTGACGGTAAGGAACTGCCGCGTATCAATAGCGCGAATGATGTACACCAGAAGGTAGCACGCCAGCGTAGCCACAGCCGCTCCGATAACGCCGAGCGGGGAGTTGAGCAGAACCAGGTTCAGCCCGATGTTTGTAGCAGCTCCGATGATACTTGTAACAAGGGAGTGCGAGGTCTTGTTCTTCGCCTCGTAGATGGAGCTGAGGAAGTTGTTGAAGCTCTGGAACACCACCGCCAGCACAAGGAACGGAACGTACATATACGCCATTTCAAATTCCTTGCTGCCGAAGAACGGCATGATTATCGGGCGCAGAACCAGCAGGATACCCGCCGCGGTGATGTACATAATAGTCTGCATCATGCTGAACACGTTGGAGTAGAACTCGCTGACCTTTCGTGAATTCCGCTCGGTTATCGCGGACATATGCCAGGCCTGTGAGAATATCCCGACCACCAGCGCGGCGAGGTTCGGGAACTTGTACGCGAAGGAGTAGACGCCGTTTGCGGCGCTTCCGTGAATAGCCGTGACCATGAACGTATCGGAAACGTTGATTATCCACCACATGACTGCGGTAGGCATGAGCGGTACGCTGTACTGTATCATGCCCTTTGCAAGCTCGCGGTCGTTGCCGAGAGGTCTGTACTGCCTGAGCAGTCCGGCTCTCCAGGTCAGGAATACGATGGAGATCATGTCGCCGAGGGAAATGGAAAGCACATAACCCACAACTCCCAGATGGAGCACACCAAGGAGCAGGATATTCAGCAGGATAACCACGATGGTGGTAAGGGTGCCGTCGATGGCGTACAGCCCGACTCTTCCCCGCGCCCGCACGTAGATGGCGCATATTCCCTTGATGCTTCCCGTTGCAACGTACATATAAATGAGCCACTGATATCCGCTGAGCATGTCGATCATTCCGATCAGAGGAACGAACGCCGCGAATATCACCAGCCCGATCAGAGCCACGTTTATGCCTATCGAGAGGACGTGGTTCTTCTTTCTTATGGTATCGTCCAGAGCATAGCGAAGCACACCCTCGTTTATCGAGAGCGTCACCACCGATATCAGCAGTGCCGAGGCGTTTATAATGTTGTTGACATCGCCGAATCCGTCCGCGCCGAGCCAGCTCGTATAAAAACGAAGCATGACATACACGAGGAACTTCGAGCCAAACTGCCCCAGCGCCAGAACAAAGGTGTTGCTTGCCAGCTTCTGGTACTTATTCATGCAGACATTCTTTCATTGTAGATTTATTCGTCATCCTGGGACATGCGGAGTTCCCTGAAGAACTCGGTGAGCACCCCGCCGCACTGCTCCATAAGAATGCGGCTGCGGACGAACGGAATATGCGTGAACCGCTCATCAAATAGGTTCACAACGGAGGAGCACGCACCGTTCTTATCGTCGAACGCGCCGTAAACCAGCCGTTTCAGCCGGGAGTTCATCACAGCCCCGGCGCACATCGGGCATGGCTCCAGCGTAACATAGAGCGTGCAGCCCGTGAGCCGCCAGCTTCCGAGGCGCTTCGCCGCCTGCTCTATCGCCAGTATCTCCGCGTGAGCCGTAGGCGACTGCAAATGCTCCCGGAGGTTCCAGCCCTCGCCGATGATGTTTCCGTCAGGGTCGACAACTATCGCCCCGACCGGTATTTCTCCAAGCTCTGCGGCGCGCCGGGCGCGCTCCAGAGCCTGGGTCATATATTCCTCGTCAAGGGTCATGCTATATCCGCCTGAAGGACTGCACCAGCATTGTAAGCAGCAGCCATACTATATTGTATCCAGCGATCCAGAAGCCGTTCAGCAGAGAATAGTTACGGAAAATCGCAAAGATGAACACAAGCAGAACGCCAAGCGCAATGCCGAATATCTCCATGATGCAGCCGAGCCTGATACGTTCGCTGAGCGCCTTCGCGCCGTTTATCGCGGAAGCGAGTGAAGAGAACGTACCGTCGCAGGATACCGCGGCGCTTCCCTTTCCGGCGTACTTCGTGTGCTCGTCGAAGGTATCGTGAGCCTCCGCCGGGAGGATACGCACGTTATCTGCGTAAATGTCGAACATTTCGGAGATAACGCCCTCGGTAAGCGCGCCGTCAACGGTCTTGACAACAAGGCTGACGTCGTTGCGTGCGAGCTTCTGCACCTGGTGCTTCACCTGCGGATTCGCGGTGAGCGTAACGAAGAACAGCATGCAGACCTCTCCGGCGACCGCAAGGTAAATGACCTCATCGTTTTTCTTGTTGAGCGCGGTCTCCTTCTTGCTGTCGGGAACGGTGATGCCGTGGGACTTCATATGATCCCTGCTGCCGAGCAGGACGCGCCTGCTGCCTATCCAGCCGGAAACTCCCAGTCCGCTCTCATAAACGCAGTTGGAAACCTTCTTGAGCAGGGCGGGCTTGTAGTTGAGCATGTTGAACAGCGGGTCGGCGAGTATGCTGTCGGAGCTTACCGCAAGGCTTGCGGCGTAGATGATGGCCTCGTCGATGGTAACGCGCTGAGAGCCGTTCTTGCCGTTCTTGTTGTAGTCCCAGATGTTCCTTATGGAAACCGAGCCAGCCGGGAACAGCGTCTTAGCCTCGACCAGCACGGAATTAACCGAGCTGAAATCCTCGACCGCGCTGTAGCCAAGGATAGCCGCGCGGCGCTCGTTGGTCTTTCGTGACGCGCTGAGCATCGGGAGCATAACTACGAGCGCGCCCGTGAATGAAGCGCCCACGCATAGCACTGCGGAGAATACAGTAGCCGCAAACGACCACTGGTTCATTATATTAGAGGTAACTCCTGTCTCAGCGAAGAAGCCGAGCGCGCCCGCAGCCAGGGAAACTCCTATCATGATGGGGGTAAGCACGCGGGAAATGCGGTCGGAAACGTCCTCGCAGTAGGTGGAGATGATGAAGTCGCAGAGCATTTCGGTCTTTCTCATGGAAGCGATGACCGGTATGCCGTGACCCGCGCCCCTTGCAAGACGTTCCGCGTCCTCGCCGTCGGTGCACTCGACGAAGTACTTGTCGGTGTCGCCGGAGATGAACCGGAAGTTGTTCTTAGCCGCGTGAACTGTGCACAGCTTGGAAACGGTGTTGAAGCACAGCGCCAGCATGGAAACCAGCAGGTAGCAGAACGAGCGGTTCATTGCGAGGTAGTTGGTCTCCGCGAGGTACATCACGATAGCGCCGAGCGCTCCGAGATGCGCGAACGCGCACAGCGTGTCGCCGTCCGGCTTACCCTTGAACAGCCTTGAAAATCCGTTTGTGATAACGCTGGAGCATGCTCCGAAGCTGAGTATGCCGATGGTGAGATTAGCATACAGGAAGATATCCGGCTTGATAAGCTCGGACAGTATAGGTATACTGTCTATCTTGAAGAAATAGAACACTGCCGCGATAGCCGCAGCGGCGGTCAGCAGAGCCAGGATCGTCAGGCGGCCCGCAAGACCCTTACCAGCTCTCGCAAGTCTCTCGGTTATGACGTTCTCGTCGTCGAGGTCGATGATCTCGTCCTCGTCGTCCTCATCGTCGTAATCGTCGTCCTCTGCTTCCTTTTCCTCTGCGTCCTCCACCTCGTCGTCGATGTCGGCGAGCATGAAGTTGGCTATCTTGCGCTTCTTGCGCTCCGCAAGGGCCTCCGCCTCGCGTACCGCCGCCACCGGGTCGGTCTTGGGCAGTATGCTGGTGTCTATCACCTTTTTGTCGTAGTCGATGTTGAGCGCCCTCGGCGGGAGATTCCTCGGGTCGGAGAGGTCGGTAATAGTCACGGTCCGCTCCTCGGCGCGGTCTTTCTCACGCTGCTCCCTGAGCTTCTTGTTGAGGGAAGCTACAAGAGCCTCGCTGCTGCGGTCCTTCTCCCCTGCCGCGTCCGACTTCTTCTGTGCGCCCGGGGTGAACAGAACCTCGTCCGCCTTTGAACCCTTCCTGCGGGAAGTCACCGGAGAATACTCCTTGACGTGCTCGGTCTCGCCGCTGGACATCTTCTTGAGGTCGTTTCCGGAGACAGCCAGGGTATCTCCGATGTCGCCCTGCGGCTCCGCGGAGTTTTTCAGCCCGTCTACCGCCTTCTCGCGGGATTCCATCGGATTGAGGGAATCCAGCAGCTCCTCCGGCTCCTCTGCGGCGCGGTCCGCCTCGAGGAGGGCGCGGTTGATCTCGTTTATGCGCTGGAGCTTCTTCATCTGCATGGTTTCGGAGGTCACGAGGTCGCTCTTGGTGTGGAACACGATATCGTCGTCCCCGCCGGAAACCTTCGGCTTCACATACGGCTGGACATACTCGCTCTCCGGCTGAACGACGCGCTCCGGCTTTGGAGGCTCCGGCTCCCCGAACAGCTTTGCCGCCTCAGTCGGCGACGAAAGCTCGGAGGTGTAGCCGCTGTGCTCCGGTTCCGCCGGCTTTTCCGGCTCGCTGAACTGCATGCGCTGTTCCTGCTCGGCGCGCTCCTGTTCAAGCCTTCTCTGCTCCTGCTGGCGCTCCTCGCGTTCGCGCCGCTTGTTCTCAGCCTTGCGGCGGTTGGCTTCGGCGGCGCGGCGGATACTTTCCGCGCGCTCCCGGGCTTCCTCGTCCCCGGAAACTGGCTCCGATTCCTCCGCGGATGGCATGCGCGTATGCGACGTGCTGTTCATGGCGCTGTGGAGTTCGGTCTCTGAGATTATTTCGGTAACGCTCTCGGTGGATTTGGAACCTCCACCGCGCTTTCTGTCTATTTCTGCAAGAATATCGTCAATGCTGTAATTATCAGACATCAATATCTCTCCTAAATCCTGTGATCCGGCGGTATCAGCCGCGGTGCTTTACGACCTCATACATGATTATTCCGGCGGAGACCGACGCGTTGAGCGAGTTGACCTTTCCGAACATCGGCAGTGAAAGGGTCATGTCGCAGTTCTCACGAACCAGCCTGCCCAGCCCGAAGCCCTCGCTTCCGACCACCAGAGCCACTGCGCCGGAAAGGTCAGCCTGTGCGATGGGAGTTCCGTCGGCTTCCATGCCGTAGACCCACACGCCGGCTTCCTTGAGCCGCTTTATGGTGTCCACGAGGTTAGCGACCCTTGCCACCTTGAGCCACGCAGCGGCCCCTGCGGAGGTCTTGAATACGGTGGCGTTCAGGGAGGCGCTGCGGCGCTTGGGGATTATCAGCCCGTCAGCGCCGGCTGCCTCGGCGGTACGGATTATCGCGCCGAGGTTGTGTGGATCCTCTATCTCGTCGGCGATGATGATAAACGGAGGCTTCCCGCGCTGTTCAGCGTTCGCGAGGATATCCTCCACCGTGGAGTAGGAAGCGGCGGCGAGTTCCGCAGCGGTACCGCCGTGCTTGGGGGTTCCGCAGATGGCGGTGAGCCTCTCATCGCTGACTTCCTTGATAACCACGCCGTTTTTCTTGGCGAGGGCGACTATCTTCGAAAGAGCCGCACCCTTCTGAATGTAGACCGTATCTATTTCCCTGCCCGAATTGAGGGTCTCAGTTACGGCGTTTTTGCCATAGATTAAATTTGTTTCCTGATTATCCATAATATTTCCTTTAAAAATAGTGGTTTTGCACAATGATATACATTTTACATTATAGCACATTTTCCGCACTAATGCAAGCAGTCCGGACTATATTTAAATGAAATTTTAGTGTATATACGCCGCATGGCCATATCAGTCAGGGGTTATTTAGGGCAATACAGCACAAAGATTGTGCTGTATTGCGCAGTCAGTTTTTTCAATAATACACTTCGCTTATTGGCAAAACTCGATTTTTCGTCAGATTATACAATGAGGACGACGCAAGTCCAGCATGGCACGCCATAGCGTCCCTGCTGCCGTATATGACCAGGTAATCCTTAGTCAGCTTATCCGCTATCGGTCGGAGATCTATGCTCCAGAGAAACTTTGCCAGGCTGTAAACATTGTTCCTCCCCATGCGGTGGAAATATGTGCGGAAGAACGGCATTCCCTTGTTCTATTCAGCGTTTCCCCAGAAAAGGCGAATGAGCCCGGCATTTAACCGGACTCATTCTGAACCTATTTTATTATGGATGGATCATCTTTTATTATGGATGGATCATCAGCTCTTTTCGGCAAGCTTTTCGTTAGCCGAATCAAGTTCCGCCTGGACTGCCGCGCGGATAGTTTCACGGGTCTGCGTCCAGCTTGCGCCGCTGTTGTAGGCTTCCTTCATCGGGTTGTTGATGAGGTCGGCTACGTTGGAGTTAACGGCGTTGTACATCTCGATTACCGGGTGCTCGGCGGTCATCTGGTTTACAAGGCGGTACATATCCCACTGCTCCTGCGTCCAGTTGTACTCCTCAAATGCCTGGCGCTTGCCTATTTCAACAGCCGCCTCGCTGTCGCGGGTAGCCATTGCACAGTTGAGATAAGCGGCTACGCCCTTGGGGTTTTTTGCGCCCTTTATAAGGGAGAATCCGGAAACTCTCGCCGGTAGATAATACTCGTCGGCTTCGGGGCATTTAGGCATGGGGACGAACATTACATCTTCCTGATTGTCGGCGAAATCCTGAATATAGTTGTTGTAGGGGTACATCGCGTACAGCCCTACCGGATAGAACAGGGTCTTTCCGTCTGCAAGGCGCTTCGGCCGAACCTGCCAGTTGTACTGCGCTTTCGGGAGCGGAAGACTGTTCGTGTTCATGTTCAGCATGAATGTCTGCGCCTTTTCAATCAGTGCGTTGTCAAGGTTCTGCACGATTTTTCCGTCGCTCATGCCGACATAAGGAACGCCTGTTGTCAGAGAAAATCCGCCCTCGAACCACCAGCCGTCGGTAGCGTATTTTTCAGCGTCAACATCGCAGAATTTCGTCATCATTTCCCAAAATGTGTCCCATGTCCACTTGCCCTCTGCGAGAAGCTCCGCCGGGTCGTCAAGGGAATTGTCGCGGATAGTGTTCTTGTTGTAGAACATCACGCAGTCGCCCTCTACGTCAACAGCGCCTACATAGTGCCTTCCGTTGAACGCAAACTGCTCGTTTACCTCGCTCATGGGCGCCCACAGCTCGCTGCTGAAATCAACGTAATCATCGAGCGGGTCGAACATTCCGCTGATCGCGCCCTTGGGGAACACGTCCATGTCGCCTGCGCTGAACATATCCGGGGAATCGTCCGCCTGAACCAGCACCGCAAGCTTGTCGTAACGGCTGTCCCAGGGAGTGTTGACGTACTCTATCCTGCCGCCGAACTGGCTCTGGAACATCTCCAGTGCCGGAGCGACCGGCTGTCCCTCTGCAGGGTTCAGATCCCATGACGAGAGGAACTTTACAACGCCGTTTTCCAGCTTTTCAGCGCCGATGTCGATTTCCGCGATCTTGTCCGCGTCATCCTTGTTCATGGTTGCCGTGGTAGCCGAGGTAGTCGCCTGCGCCGGAGAGTTGGAGGAGGTCGGAGCGCTGCTGCTCATCTCCTGCTGCTCGTCGCAGCCAGTAACCGCGAGAACGGAGCATATCGCAAGCGCCGCCGCTGTGAATCGTGTGATGTTTTTCATTACGCTCATTCCTTTCGAAAACGGAATTACTTTCTTCTAGTCGTGAAAAGCACGCCGGCTGCGATAACCGCTGCGCCTGCTATTGCTGCGATTCCGGAAACGCCGGTGTCGGGATTGCCCTTTGTGGGAGCGGCGGTTTCTGCGGGAGTTTCTACGTTTTCTGCGCTGTCTGAGGGAGCAACGGTTTCACCGGCTGTGGGCTCCTCGGTGGGAGTTCCTGCATTATCTGCGCTGTCTGAGGGAGCGGCGGTTTCTGCGGGAGCTGCAACAGGCTCATCGGAGAATGTCATCTCAAGCAGTTCAATGCCGTGACCCATAACAGCCATGCCCGCAGTCTGGAGAAGCTCAAGCTGGTCAGCCGGGATAGTGAAGCTCATAGAATCGCTGTCCATCTCAAGCGCGTAGCTGTCGCCGCCCTCGGAAAGAACTGCGCCGTTAAGTGTGCTGATGAAAGGCCAGCCGGCGTCGTTCACCATGGGCTTGATGCACCAGTAGTTCTGACCGTCCATGTCGGCGAGGCTTTCGTTTATGTCGTAGGTGATGGTGACTGTTGTGTCGGGGGTAACGTTTGCGAATTCCTCAGCGCCGATGGTCGCGCTTGTGCTCCAGCCAAAGCCGAGGTCCTTGTTGATGGAGTAAGCGCCTGCGGTAGCGGAAATTGCTGCAACTGCGGCAGCAGCGGTAATAACGGAGATTAACTTTTTCATGATTATCCTTCCTTTCAGGTATTCACGGTTGTCCGGAACTGTGTTCCGTTTTGTTGTCTATATTATATCATTTACCTAACTTGCGTTATATCAGAAATTTAACATTTGTATCGTCAGTTTATCCGAAATGCTTGATGTAGTCTGCAACGCAAAACGCAAAAAGCTGATATGGTCAATATAGCTTTACACATTTCACTCAAAAATTTTGAGCAGCAGTGCTATGGACGAGCATATCCGGCGATTATTCCAACAGCTCATGTAATAGCGCCATATTATTGTTTTCAGCTGTTCTGTCGTGTAATCCGTACTTCTTCTGCCGTGGCTGTAAAACAGCTCGTTCGTTATACCATTAGGCTTTTAGGTCTGTGCGTTATTCCGACGTCTCGCGGCGAAAAAAGCTGCCGCTTCATTCGAGAAATCCCTCTATCCTGGAGCCGCTTGTTTTCCTTGTTTAGCCGCTTTACCCCGCTTCGCAGCGACCGAATCTCCTCCGCCAGGCTCATTGTTATTCTGTGCGGTTTACGCGGACAATAAAGGCTCATGAGCTGCGTCAATTTATAAAAAAACAGCGCTGAATAATTCCGGCGCTGTTTTAATATTTATGAGCTTTCTTTCTGGATAAAAGTCCACGGCAATACTTCAGAAGAAACATCCCTTCCGTCCAGAATATCAACTAGCTTCTGCGCGGCTATCCTGCCAATGTTCCTGTCCTCATAGGAAAGCGAGGTTATCGGCACCTGGGATATCCAGCTGAGATTGCTGTTGTCGAAGCTGACTACCGCAACGTCCTCCGGAACGCGTCTGCCGGCGGAAAGCAGGCATTTCACAAGCCCGAACGCCACCTCGTCGTTATAGCAAACGACCGCCGTGTTATCGCCGAGGCGCTTTAGTACCTCCTCCGGATCATCGAAGAGATTTTCCTTTGTCTCCGTGGTGTACCAGAACACGTTCTCGTCGGGGATTATCAGTCCGCTGCGGAACAGCTCTGAAATAAAGCCCGAATACCGCTGATGACCCTGGATATCATCGCTCTTGAAATACCCTGCGATTTTCGTGTGGCCGCGGTCAATAAGATGCCGCACAAGTTCGGCGCCGCCCGCCTGATTGTCCGCGCAGACGGAATACGTGCCGCTGAGGGTCGGGTAATATCCGTTGAAAAAAACTACCGGGATACCCATGCCTATAAGCTTCTCGTACAAATCGAAATTCGGGTTCGGCATTGCGGATTTTGTACCCTCTATCAGTATGCCGTCAACGGGATTTTTCAGTATTTCTTCGAGAATAGCGCGCTCGTTGCAGACGCGGTTGCGGGTCGCGGAAAGAACCGCGGTGTACTTGTTCTCGGACAGCACTTCGTCCACTGCCCGCAGCTGGCTCGGAAAAATGTAGTCACTGATGTACGTTGCAACTACCGCTATCTTTCCGGTTCTCGGATTCAGCCGCTTCGGGCGCACCACTGAACCGCTGCCCTGCCGCTTTATTATAAGATCGTCTTCCACCAGGAGCGCCAGCGCCTTGCGTATCGTCTGGCGGCTGACATCATACTGGGCTGCGAGCAGCTCCTCGGTGGGTATCGCCTGACCCTCGGTATATACGCCGTTTTCAATATCAGTTTTTATTGCCTGCGCGACAGCTTCATATTTAGTCATATATTATCGCCCCTATAAAAAGTACAAATCCAAACTCCGGCAGAATACAAATTCATCTGCGTATATGATACAACTTTGCACTTGATTTGTCAAGATGTTTTTTCACAGCGGCATACTTGTCTGTCGAGAAAACGTACAATTTGTTGCACATGCACAAAAGTTTTCCTAAAAGAATGTGCATTTTATGCATTGCATTTATCGAGCCTTTGTGTTAAAATAAAGGCAGCAAACAGGAATGCAGACAAAAATAAAATTTGTAGCAAATATGCTGGGAATTTGTTCTGAACATTCCAAAACAAAACCACAACGATCATTTTTTATCGGAGGGAAAAAGCTATGAAAATCAAGAAGATACTCGCATCGGTACTCGGTCTGGCACTCACCGCAAGCGTACTCGCAGGCTGCAGCTCAGGCAACGGCAGCACTGCTGAATCCGGCAGCAGCGGATCTGGCTCTGGTTCTGCAAGCGGAGACCTCATTAAAGTAGGAATAATCAACAACGACCCCAACGAGTCCGGCTATCGTACAGCGAACGATAAGGACATGAAGGCTACATTCACAGAGGAGAACGGCTACGACGCATCATTTGCATACAGCCTTAAGAACGACGAGCAGATCGCAGCAGCGCAGACATTCATTCAGTCCGAGGTGGACTACCTGCTGATCTCCGCCGCTGGTACTTCCGGCTGGGATTCAGTACTCAAGGACGCTCAGGCTCAGGGAATCAAGGTTATCCTGTTCGACAGAACCATCGACGCTGACGAAAGCCTGTACGAAGCTTCCATCGTATCCGACATGGCTAAGGAAGGTCAGACCGCAGTTGACTGGCTGGCTTCCCAGGGACTTTCGGAGTACAACATAGTACATATCCAGGGCACGATGGGCTCCGCTGCACAGGTCGGCAGAACGGGCGCCCTCGACACCAAGGTAGCCGAGAACGACAGCTGGAACCTCGTTACACAGCAGACCGCTGACTGGAACGCAGAAACAGCACAGCAGATCGTTCAGTCCATCATCGACAGCGGCACTTCCTTCAACGTTATCTACGCCGAGAACGACGATATGGCAAAGGGCGCAGTTGCAGCCCTCGACAAGGCTAACATCTCCCACGGCGTTGGCAAGGACGTTATCGTAATGGGCTTCGACTGCAACAAGTGGGCTCTTGAGAACCTCCTTTCCGGCAGCTGGAACTACGACGGTCAGTGCAATCCTTTCCAGGCTTCCTACATCGACTCCATCATCAAGGACCTTGAGAACGGCAAGTCTCCCGAAAACAAGGTCATCATTATGGACGAGAAGGGCTTCGACGCCTCCACGATCACTCAGGAGGACGTTGACAAGTACGGTATCTGATCGTTCTGAACAGCCTAGCTGAATCAGCTGATCAGCCATGACGGAAACGGTCCGATATGATGGATAACACATCCCTTGTATCGGACCATTCTGTTAACTGAGGCAACACCACACAATTAACGGCTAACGCCTTTGCCGCACGCTTGCTTGCATCTTTTTCGCCATCTTGCACAATTCGTCCTTGCAAGGCGACAGCCTTGCGGCGTCCTCATTGTACAACCTGGCAAAAAATCTGACTGCGCAATCGTACGACAATAATTATGCGGTATTGCCATAAACAACCGGAGGCGAAGACAATGCGTGATGAAAATGTTGTTCTCAGGCTAGAGGGCATATGTAAGGAATTCCCCGGTGTGAAAGCGCTCCAGAACGTTGAATTCACACTGCGAAAGGGCGAAATACACGCGCTGATGGGCGAGAACGGCGCTGGTAAATCCACACTTATAAAAGTACTCACCGGTGTATACGAAAAGGACGGCGGCAATATCTATATGTCCGGCAATCCTGAGCCTGTCGTTATAAGATCGACACAGGACGCCCAGAAAGCCGGAATAAGCACGGTTTACCAGGAGATCACACTCTGCCCGAACCTGACGGTCGCCGAGAATATGTACATCGGCAGATCAAAGGGCGCTTTCACCAAATGGAAGAAGATGTATTCGGACGCCGGAAAGCTTCTGGAATCGCTTGATATCCCGGCAAGGCCGAATCAGCAGCTCGGAAGCTGCTCCCTCGCGGTGCAGCAGATGGTCGCGATAGCCCGTGCGGTCGATATGGACTGCAAGGTGCTTATCCTGGACGAGCCGACTTCCTCCCTCGACGAGCAGGAAGTTGAGAAGCTGTTCAAGCTCATGCTCGACCTCAAGAGCCGCGGCGTTGGAATAATATTCGTAACGCACTTCCTCGACCAGGTTTACGCGGTCTGTGACAAGATAACGGTACTGCGCGACGGTAAATTCGAAGGCGAGTACAATGCGGCGGATCTTCCGAAAGTCGAGCTGGTTTCAAAAATGCTCGGCAAGGACCTCAACAAGCTTTCTGACATGGACAAGCCCCACGAGGTCGAGCAGGAGACAAATGGCGAGGCTCCGGTATTCGAGGCGGAGGGACTTGTCAGCAGCGCCGGCATAGCGCCTTTCAACTTCTCAATAAGAAAGGGCGAGGTAAACGGCTTCACCGGACTTCTCGGCTCAGGCCGAAGCGAATCCGTCCGTGCGATATTCGGTGCGGACAGCATAACCGGCGGCACAGTCAGGATGAACGGCAAGACCGTAAAGATAAGAAAGCCGCTTGACGCAATGAAGCACGGCATAAGCTACCTCCCGGAGGACAGAAAACCCGATGGTATAATCGGCGACCTGTCCGTCAAGGATAACATAATCCTTGCGCTCCAGGTAATGCGCGGAATGTTCCGGCCAATATCCAAGGCGGACGCCGCGAAATATGCCGACGAGTACATAAAGCTGCTGGAAATAAAGACGGCTTCCCCGGATACGCCGATAAAGTCGCTTTCCGGCGGTAATCAGCAGAAAGTTATCCTCGCAAGGTGGCTTCTTGCGAACCCTGTATACCTTATCCTCGACGAACCCACAAGAGGTATCGACGTCGGCACCAAGCTCGAGATACAGAAGCTGGTGCTCAAACTCGCCGCCGAGGGCAAGAGCGTAACGTTCATCTCCTCTGAGATAGACGAAATGCTGAACGTATGTTCAAGACTTATAGTAATGCGCGACAGAAAGACCGCAGGCGAGCTTACCGGCTCCGACCTGAACCAGTCCAAGATAATGGAAACGATCGCAGGAGGTGAAAAGGTTCATGAAAACGCTTGAAAAAACAGGCGGGAACAAGTTCCTTGCTTTTCTGAAAAGAGCGGTCAGGAATCAGATCTTTATTCCGCTGGCAGCGCTGCTGATACTGGTGCTGTTCAACCTGATCGCTGACCCTTCGTTCTTCGCGATCAAATATGCTCCGAACAGCGCCGGCGATATGGTAATTTCGGGCAACATCATCACGATTCTCGACAACGCTTCGGAGCTTGCGATACTTGCTATCGGCATGACGCTGGTAACGTCAGCCTCCGGCGGACAGGATATCAGCGTTGGCGCGACTATCGCGGTCGCGGGTAGCGTTGTTCTGAGAGTCCTCTGCGGCGGCGAAGTCAGCCCGGCTGCGCTCCATGCGCCGATAATCGTTGCATTCCTCGCATGCGTTGTCGTATCAATGCTCCTGGGTGCGTTCAACGGCACCCTGGTGGCTTACTTCAAGATACAGCCGATGGTCGCAACGCTTATCCTATTCACCGCAGGACGTTCCATCGCGGCATGGATAAACAACAATCAGCTCCCTGTCATCAACGATGAGAGCTTCGGCTGGTTCGGCAACTTCATTCCCGGACTGCCGCTTCCGACCCCGATATTCATTGCGGCGATATGCATTATAATCATTGCGCTGGTGCTCCGGTTCACAAAACTGGGACTTTTCACCCAGGCGGTCGGCATAAACTCCGAATCCTCCAGACTTAACGGTCTGAACCCTGCGCGCATCAAGTTCATGACCTACGTCATACTTGGTCTGTGCGTTGCAGTCGCAGGCTTCATCAAGGTCAGCCGTATCTCCTCCATCAACTACTCGGTAGTTGCAAAGGACATCGAGATGGACGCTATCCTTGCGGTAGCACTCGGCGGAAACGCCCTCAGCGGCGGCAAGTTCAACATGGCGTCCTCGATACTCGGCGCTTATGTTATCCAGTTCCTGACGACAACTCTTTATAAGTTCCAGGTAGCTCCTACTGCGCTCCCCGCATACAAGGCGGTAGTAGTAATTATCCTGGTAGTTCTCAGCGCTCCCACTGTACGAAACAAGCTCGCAGCTTTCCGCAAGAAGATAGCTTCCCGCAGAAATCCCGTCAAGGAGGCGAATTAGTATGAAATTTCTGAAAAACGCCAACGGCAGTTCACGGAGATTATCTGACTCTAATCTGCTTCTGGTCATCACCATTGCGATATTCGTTGTAATGTATATCTGCGCAGTGGCGTTCATCGGCTCCGGCTTCACGAAGGTGCAGACCTTCTTCAACATACTCAACGAAAACGCGGCTCTGATAATCCTCTCCTGCGGAATGAGCCTTGTAATGATAACCGGCGGTATCGACATCTCGGTCGGCGCTGTTACGGCGCTGGTATGTATGTGCTGCGCAATGAACCTCGACTACGGCGGGGGCAATGTAGTCACCTCTGTTCTCATAGCACTTGGAATAGGCACCGCTTTCGGACTTGTTCAGGGTTATCTTATAGCGTATCTGGAGATACAGCCGTTCATCGTAACGCTGGCGGGAATGTTCTTCGCAAAGGGCATGACCACCATCGTCAACGCAACGCAGTTCAACGTTGAGAACGAAGAATTCCAAGCACTCAAGGAAACAAGAATTTCACTCCCCGGAATAGGCTCCACCAACAAGCATGGCGTATTTGTTCCGGCGTACATAGAAATAGGCGTGGTAGTCGCGCTGCTGATAGTTGCGATACTGTTCGTGTTCCTCAAGTGGGGCAGGCTCGGACGCGGTTTCTACGCTATCGGCGGAAACAGCCAGAGCGCAAATATGCTCGGCATCAACGTCAAGCGCACAAAGTTCTTCGCTTACCTGATGTGCGGAGTGCTCGCAGGTATAGGCGGCTTTGTTTACTTCCTTCATGTCGGCTCCGGTTCACCCTCCCATGCAAGCGGAGCCGAGATGAACGCGATCGCTTCCTCCATCATCGGCGGCACGATGCTCTCCGGCGGTTCGGGCAACATCATAGGAACGCTGTTCGGCGTCATCTCGCTGAGTACGATAAAGAACATCGTTTCCTCCCTCGGACTTGACGACGCATGGTGGACGAACATTACCGTTGCGGCAATGATCTGCCTGTTCCTTGTTATCCAGAGCGTTGTTCTTTCCAGAAAGAACAAGAAAAAGGCATAAACACAAGCCGCACTGAATACTTGTTCGGTGCGGCTTTTCTGTGAAGGAGAATTATTATGAACAAGATATACTTTGTTACCGGAAGCCAGGATCTTTACGGCGAGGAGACCCTCGCGCAGGCTGCCAGGGACAGCGCCAAGATGGCTGATTTCCTGAACGAAAAGCTCTCGGACATCGCAGAAGTAGTATTCCAGCCGGTGGTAAAGACCGCCGACGAAGCCGAGGACATCTGCGTGCGCGCATCCTCCGACAGGGAGTGCATAGGCGTTATCATGTGGATGCACACGTTCTCACCCGCCAAGATGTGGATAAGAGCGCTGAAAGCCCTGAAAAAGCCAATGCTCCACCTGCATACGCAGTTCAACGAGAAGCTCCCATACGACAGCATCGACATGGACTTCATGAACCTCAACCAGTCCGCGCACGGCGACCGCGAGTTCGGTTTCATCTGCACAAGGCTCGGAATCAGGCGCGAGGTCGTTGCAGGCTACTATCAGCACGAGGACGTTATAGAGAAGATCCGCAGATTCGCTCATGCGGCTTCCGCAGTATCGTTCAGCAGGACTTTGAGAGTTGCAATGCTCGGAAACAATATGCGTGATGTCGCAGTCACTGACGGCGACCGCGTTGAAAGCGAGATATGCTTCGGCTGGAACGTGAACTACTACGGTATCGGCGACGTAGTGGAAATCGCCGACAGCGTTACCGAATCCGAAATAGACGCAAAAATGGCTGAATACACCGAGAAGTACACGATGGCGACGGACAACATCGCCGCTGTCCGCGAGCAGGCTAAATATGAAGCGGCTCTCGACAAGTTCATTGCACGGGAAAAGATAGGGGCGTTCACCGATACGTTCCAGGATCTCCACGGGCTGAACCAGCTCCCCGGAATCGCGGCGCAGAATCTCATGGCAAAGGGCGTGGGCTTCGGTCCGGAGGGCGACTACAAGACTGCGGCTCTCGGCGCGGTGCTGTTCAAGATGTCTGAGGGAAGAAAGGGCTCCACCGGATTCATGGAGGACTACACCTACGACCTCACTTCCGGCGAGGAACTGGAGCTTGCGGCGCATATGCTGGAGGTATCTCCGGTGTTCGCGGCAAACAAGCCTGAAATTCAGGTGCACCCGCTTGGTATCGGCGGGAAATCCGACCCGGCGCGCCTTGTATTCGACGGCATTGACGGCGAGGGTATCGCGGTTTCCATGATAGACCTTGGCGACAGATTCCGTCTTGTATGCGCTGAGATCACGCTTGTAAAGCAGCCTGCCCCCATGCCGAAACTCCCTGTCGCAAGACTGATGTGGAAGCTGAAGCCCGATTTCGCTACCGGCGCGGCTGCGTGGATATACGCCGGCGGCGCACATCATGCAGTGGTTTCCACGGCGCTCACTGTCGATGATATCCGCCTGTTTGCAAAGATGACGAATACGGAGCTTGTGGTCATCGACGACAAGACCGACATAAACAGCTTTGAGCAGCAGCTTGCATTACTTGACGCTGCCGCGGCTCTCAAGAGGTGATAGTATGACGATACAGGAAAAAATACAGAATAAGAAAACCTATCTTGGCATAGAATTCGGCTCCACCAGAATAAAGGCGGTTCTCATCGACGACACGTTCGCGCCTGTCGCTTCCGGAAGCCACGACTGGCAGAACCGCTACGAAAACGGCGTGTGGACCTACTCCCTGGATGACATCACCACCGGATTACAGCACTGCTACGCAAGCCTTGCGGAGGACGTCAAGAGCAAATATGGCGTGGTTCCCACGGGCTACGGCGCAATGGGAATATCCGGAATGATGCACGGCTACATGGCGTTCGATAAGGACGACAACCTGCTGGTTCCGTTCCGCACATGGAGAAATACCATCACCGAGCAGGCGGCTTCCGAACTGTCGGAACTTCTCGGATTCAATATCCCCCAGCGCTGGAGCATTGCGCACCTCTACCAGGCGGTGCTCAACGGCGAGGAGCACGTCAAGGATATTGCGCACATCAACACCCTGGCAGGATTTATCCACTACCAGCTGACCGGAAAGCGCCAGGTCGGCGTTGGCGAAGCCTCCGGAATATTCCCTGTTGACGGTATCGGGTACAACGCGGAGTACATCGCGAAGGTAGATAAACTGCTTGCTGATAAGGGATTCTCCGGGAAACTGCTGGAAGTCCTCCCCGGGGTGCTCAACGCAGGCGCAAGGGAAGCAGTCCTGACCGCCGAGGGCGCAAAGTTCCTTGACCCGACAGGCACGCTCCTGCCCGGAGTTCCCATCTGCCCGCCGGAAGGCGACGCAGGCACCGGAATGGCGGCGACAAACAGCGTACTCCCGCGCACGGGCAATGTGTCCGCTGGAACTTCCATATTTGCAATGCTCGTCCTTGACAAGCCGCTGAAGGGTTACTACCCGGAGATAGATGTAGTGACCACCCCGGACGGCGCTCCGGTTGCGATGGTTCACTGCAACAACTGCTCCTCCGAGCTGGACGCATGGGTGAAGATATTCGGCGAATTTGCGGAACTGAGCGGTCACCCCATCGCAAAGCCTGCGCTTTATGACATGCTGTATTACCACGCGCTGACCGGCGACCCGGACTGCGGCGATACCGTTGTGTACAACTTCCTTTCCGGCGAACCTGTCGCGGGCGCTGAGAACGGCAGACCGATGTACTTCCGCACCCCGGACGGCAAATTTAACCTCGCGAACCTGTTCCGCGCGGAGATATACTCCACGATGGCGGCGCTGAAACTCGGCATGGATATCCTGTTCGACAAGGAGCAGGTTTCCGTTGACAAAATAACCGGACATGGCGGTCTGTTCAAGACGAAGGGAGTTGCTCAGCAGTTCCTTGCGGACGGTCTGGGCTGCGCGGTTTCCGTCATGAAGACCGCCGGAGAGGGCGGCGCCTGGGGAATGGCTCTGCTGGCGGCTTACTCCGTATGCGGCGGCGAAAAATCCCTGCCGGAGTTCCTCGACGGCGAGGTGTTCGGCGGCATGGAATCCACAACTTTACAGCCCGAGGAAAAGGGCGCGGAGGGATTCCGGAAATTCATGGAGAACTACAAGCGCGGACTTGCGGCGGAATACGCTGCGGCAAAGTAAGGAGAGAAAGTAAATGTTAGAGAAATTAAAGCAGGAAGTGCTTGAAGCCAATCTTCTGCTTCCGAAATACAATCTTGTAACGTTCACATGGGGGAATGTTTCCGCCATCGACCGCGAGAGCGGAATGATAGTTATAAAGCCCTCCGGCGTTCCCTACGAGGGAATGACCGCCGAGGACATGGTGGTAGTCGAGCTTGCGACGGGTAAGGTCGCAGAGGGCAAGTGGAAGTCCTCCAGCGACACGCCTACTCATCTGGAGCTGTACCGCGCTTTCCCGGCTATCGGAGGAGTTGTACACACCCACAGCCGCTGGGCGACTTCATTTGCGCAGGCAGGAGTAGGAATCCAGCCGATGGGCACGACCCAGGGCGACTACTTCTACGGCGAGATTCCCTGCACCCGGGCTATGACCCCGGAGGAGATCCGCGGCGAGTACGAAAAGGAGACCGGCAAGGTTATAATTGAAACGTTCAACGGAGTTGACCCGATGAGCATTCCGGCGGTTCTCGTAAAAAGCCACGGTCCGTTCACCTGGGGCAAGGACGCGCA
>OIGD01001569.1_pt1 | contig 20893 bp, 19 predicted proteins | sample 1582211 | NCBI WGS metagenome assembly OIGD01 (sample SAMN04414078, study PRJEB24778) | human gut metagenome | material: faecal | host: Homo sapiens
ACATCTGTCCCAAGTACGACAAAAATGTCCAGTAATAAACGTCCCCAATACAACAAGAAGGAGTATATTATGAAAATGAAATATGAACAACTATATCAAAATAGTAATAAAAAAGAAAACAATATAATTAAATTTTTGCAAAAAGAAATAAAAAATAGAGCAAGTAGTCCAAATAATAAATTTGGACTAGGAGTATATTACCATATACAAGCTGTTGCAAAAAATGCTGAAATACTTGCAAATAGATATAATGCTGATGTAGAAGTAGTAGTAATAGCAGCCTGGTTGCATGATATAGCATCTATAACAGATTATAATTTATATGAAGAACACCATATACATGGTGCTAAAATTGCAGAAGAAATTTTGAAAAAGTTTGAATATAACACTGGAAAAATAGAATTAATTAAAGCATGTATTATAAATCATAGAGGAAGTATCAACAATAAAAGATTAACAAAGGAAGAACAATGTGTAGCAGATGCTGATGCAATTTCGCATTTTGATAGTATACCAAGTCTATTATATTTAGCTTACGTTAATAAAAATATGAATATAGATGAGGGAAAAGATTTTGTTAGAAATAAGTTAAAAAGAAGTTATAATAAGTTGTCTGATGAAAGTAAGGAATTTTATTTGGAGAAATATCAAAATGTAATGGAGATATTGAATTAGAAATTGGAAATAATTATTGTTTCTTTATAGTTGATATAGAAAATTATGCAGTATTTTAAGCAAAAATTAAAAAATGTGAAAACAATGTATCACTATTGTGAATTTTATGTGAATTTAGCACTCTACGCTTGACATTGCTAAAATATAGAACTATAATCTAGTTATGAATAAAAAAAGTACTTTTTTAAAATAATATTAAATATGTGCTACCTTCATAAGGTGTCAACACATAAAATTTTGATAGGAGGAATTAGTTATGATGATGATACCAAGAAAAAATAGTTTTGATGTACTAGACAATTTATTTGATGATATGTTATTTGATAATAACAGGAAAGGAAGACATTATCCAGAAATAATGAAAACTGATCTTAAAGAAGATGAAAATGAATATACATTAGAAATAGATGTTCCAGGATATAAAAAAGAAGATATAAAAATAGAATTAGACAATGGTTATATTACAGTAAGTGCTAAAACAGAAAAAACAACGGATGAGTCAGACAAAAAATCAAATTATATTCACAAAGAAAGATATTTTGGAGAATGTTCAAGAAGTTATTATGTAGGTGATAATATTACAGAAGAAGACATAAAAGCTTCATTCAAAAATGGTACTTTATGTATTACGGTTCCAAAGAAAGAAGTTAAAAAATTGGAAGATAAGAAGTATATTGATATAAGTGAGGAATAGTTAAATTTTAAATTGGGGACGGGCATCTTTTAAAATTTTTTAAAAGATGCCCGTCCCCAATTTAAAATTTCAAAAAATTCCTTGCCACCAATTTTTTTCACGCAGAATTTTATCAACGCCATTTAAAACTAATTTTTTATGACTATTCCATTCTGGTGCAACTAAAAGATCTTTTGGTGCGTCACCACTAATTCTATGTACAACTATATCTGGTTTAATATGAGTAATAATATAAACAACATTTTCCAAATAATCTTCTAAAGACATAGGAATATATAAACCACTAGTATACATTTCGCAAAGTTTAGTGTTTTTGACAACATAAGTTGAATGTATTTTTATTCCCTGAATATTATGCATATTAATAAAATCCACTGTATTTTTTAGATTTTCTTTAGTTTCATTTGGTAATCCAACCATTATGTGTGCAACAACATCAATATTATACTTGTTAAGTAACTTTACGGCTTGAGTAAACTGTTCTGAGGTGTAGCCTCTGTTTAGTAAAATACCAGTTTCATTATTCGAAGTTTGTAGTCCAAGTTCAACTTCTACATAATAATGTTTAGTATAAGTTGAAAGTAACTGTACTATATCTTCGGTAATACAATCGGGTCTGGTTGCAATTGAAATTCCTACTATTCTGTCATCTATTAAGGCACTATCATATTTCTTTTTCAAGTTTTCGATGGTGTCATATGTGTTTGTAAAATTTTGAAAGTATACAATAAATTTGTTGGCTCTTTTACTTTTATAGCTTGAAAAATAGTTTTGTACTTGTTCTGTTATACTATTAAAATTCGATGTGGATGTATGAATGTGGTCACCGGAACCGCGTTCGCTACAAAAAATACAACCTCCTTTTGCGACTGTTCCGTCTCTGTTGGGACATGTGAATCCAGCATCAATGCATATTTTTAGTGTGCGTTCACCAAATTTGTTTTTTAAATATTCGTTTAGTTTGTTATATCTGTTTTTGTTTTCCATATGTAGGTATTGTAGCATGTTTTGGGTGATTGTACAATGGGAATTTTTTGGTTAGGTGGTTTTATGAATAATTTGCCAAAACTACTAAGATATGATATAATAGATAAATCAACAATAGGAGGTGCTAGCATGATAATTCACGCGGGCAATTATATTTTACGGAGTTTTGAGTACACAGAAAAAGACATAAGAAGTTTTTATGAAATTTCGCATGATGCAAAGATAAAAAAATATGTGCCATATGCATATTCTAAAAATTATGATGATGCAAAAGAAACTGTTAAAGCGTATTCTGGAGGAGATTGTAAAAATGATTTTTATTTGTGCATACAGGATAAAACTGGAACAGTAGTGGGGGCTATTATCGCAATTAGAATGATTACAACAGTACTTGATGTATCTGTACTAATTGCAACAAATTACAGAGGTAAAGGAATAATGCAAATAGCTATGAATAGTTTTATTACATGGCTGAAGAAAAATACTAAGTATACACAGTTGTCTTTGGTAATTGAAAAAAGTAATAATTCATCAAAACGGTTGGCGGAAAAAATTGGTGCGGAAATAGTAGGAGAGTTACCAAATAATAGGAAGTACAAAATAAGAATAAAATGAAGAAAAAGAGAAGGAGAAATTTTAAAATTTACCTTCTCTTTTTTCATTAGTAAACCTTATAAAGTATATTAGAGAATATATATATGAGGTGAAAATAATGCACTTTACAGATACAAGGAATCCTATATTATATAAAAACATCATAAAAATAATAGTTGAATAATTAAAGTGTATAAAAGTATAAATTCAACAAAAAGGTTTATAGATAAAATTTAAGCAAATTAAATAGAATTTTTGCTAAAAAAATCAATAAAAACCCATCAAACTATTGACCAATCAAACTAAAAATTATAAAATCATTTCAATAATAAAATCATAGGAGGAAAAGAAAATGAGTGAAATTAAATTTGAAATTGTAAAAGAAATAGGAGTGCTATCAGAAACATCTAAAGGTTGGAAAACAGAATTAAATTTAGTAAGTTGGAATGATAGAGAACCAAAATATGATTTAAGAACATGGTCAGAAAATCATGAAAAAATAGGAAAGGGTATTACATTATCAAAAGATGAAATGGCTAAATTGAAGGAATTATTGGATGATATAGAAGAATAAGATATTTTGAAAGGAAAAGTAATAATATGAGTATAAAAAATATGAGTTTAAATACAAAGTTGGAAGTTGCATTAGAAATTCTTGCAGCCCAAATAGCTAAAACTTCAAAACAGGGTTTTACAGCTGATGATGTTAAGATGTAGAATTTACTAAAAGAAAGAGATATTTTGTATTCAGGAGATGAGGAAATACTAAATAAAATTATAGAAGAGTATGGACCTGAAATGAAAAAGAATTATGAAGATATAGCATTGATAGACAGAGAATTAAACAGATAGTGAAGGAAACAAAAAAATCAGTATAAATAAAAACTAATCAAGGAGGAAACCAAATATGCCAGAGTTTCTAAATGAACTTCTAGCCCAACAATATAATGAAGAAACAATCAACAAAATATTATTAGGCTATAAATCAAATAGAAAAGTAACATTACGAGTAAATACATTAAAAACAAATGCAAAAAACATAAAAAATATATTACAGAAATCCAATATAGAATATTCAGAAATATCATGGACTCCAAATGCCTTAATAATAGAAAATGCAAATGAAAAACAAATTGAGGAATTAGAAATATACAAAAATGGGGAAATATATCTTCAAAGTCTTTCATCTATGTTGCCACCAATAATAATGAATCCACAAAAATCAGAAGACATATTAGATATGTGCGCAGCACCAGGAGGAAAAACTACTCAAATAGCAGCGATTACAGAAAATCAGGCAAATATAACTGCATGTGAGATGAATGCAATTAGAGCAGAAAGGTTGAAATATAACATTGAAAAGCAAGGGGCAAGTTCAGTGTATGTAATGCAAAAAGATGCACGAGCAATAGATGATTTTTTCTCATTTGATAAAGTTTTACTTGATGCTCCATGTAGTGGAAGTGGAACTTTGAATTTACAAGATGAAAATGTATTTAAATATTTCACACCAAAATTAATAGAAAAATCAACAAAAGCACAATTAATATTATTAAAAAAAGCATTAAAAATTCTTAAGCCGGGAAAAGAAATGATTTATTCAACTTGTTCAATTTTGCAATGTGAAAATGAAGAAATTATAGCAAAAGCTTTAAAAGGAACAAAAGCAAAAGTTTTACCAATAGATTTTCCAGGAATGGATAAATTACCTTTATTGCCAACAAATATTCCAGGCACAGTATGTGTTTGCCCAGATGAATTGTATGAGGGATTTTTTATTGCAAAGTTGCAAATAAAAAATTAAGACACAAAATTAAAACACAAAAGTAAAATAAAAATAAAATAAAAATGAAATAAAAATAAAATTAAAATTAAAGTAATTTTTTCCCAATTGTTAAAAAAGTACAATTGGGATATGTGTTTTTAGAGTAAAGGGAGGAAAAAATGAAAGACATACTAAAATCGGTATCTGCAACAGAGCAGAATCAAAAATGGAAACAAATGATATCAAGGCAAAAAACAATATATAAAAGAAAAGATGATATAAGAACAGATTTTGCTAGAGATTACACAAGAATATTACATTGTAATGCATATAAAAGATTAAAACATAAAACACAAGTGTTTTTTTCACCTTCAAGTGACCATGTTTGCACAAGAATAGAACATGTTGCACATGTCGAATCAATAAGCAATACAATAGCTACATATTTAGGGTTAAACACAGAACTTACAAAAGCAATTTCAATATCACACGATTTAGGTCACAGCCCTTTTGGACATGCAGGGGAAAAAATATTAAATGAAATTTCAAAAAGAGATTTAAATGAAAGCTTCTGGCATGAAAAAAATGGTGTACATTTTGTGGATAACATAGAACTATTAGAAGACGATAAAGGTAATTTACAAAATTTAAATCTGACTTATGCAGTAAGAGATGGAATAATTTCACACTGTGGAGAAATTGATGAAAATGCTTTAAAACCAAGAGATGAAGCAATAGATTTATTACAATATACTAAACCAAACCAATTTAATCCATATACTTGGGAAGCATGTGTAATAAAAATATCTGACAAAATATCTTATATAGGAAGAGACCTGGAAGATGCACTACATTTGCATTTGCTGGATAACACAAAAATTGAAGAACTGAAAAATATACTTAAAATTCCTAAAAGTGTTGCATTAAACAATACTAATATAATAAATGAGTTGATAATAGATCTATGTAAAAATTCATCTATAGAAAATGGATTGTGTTTTTCAGAGGAAAAGTTAAAATTAATAGATAATATAAAATCATATAATTATCAAAATATATATTCACACCCAAGACTAGAAGCTTCAAATGAATATTTTAGAGTAGTAATTAATAGAATTTACAATACATTAAAAAATGCGTATACAACTAATGATTTAGAACATAATTTTGAAAAATTAGAAAAATTTTATCCTCAAACAATAACAGGTTTTAGGGAGTATTTATATAGATACAGTGAATTGAAAGGTAGAGAGAAAAATTCAAATTTAAAAAATACAATAATTTATAAATCTACAAAAGATTATTATTTAAAATCAATAATCGACTATATTGCAGGAATGACAGATAATTATGCAATAGACATTTATAACGAAATATTAAGATTTTAGTCTGTATAATATACTTTTTATCAAAAGATTTAAATATAAGTCGAAATATCTGAAAAAAAGTGTAAAATTAATGAAAAAAATTTCAAAATGGTATAGACAAAGATACCAAAATGTTTGTATAATATAAGCAGTTAAAATTATACAAATTACTATTGGAAAATTTATAAACAGTAATTGAAAAGAGAAGAGGTTATGAGTGTGGGAACAAATGAAAATGTAAAAAATGTTAATGAAAATATTCAAAAATTTGAAAATGGTGACATTGTTAAGAATACAACAGTCAACACAGTTAGCGAGCTTGAAAAAACTCAAAAAATTGTAATTTTAGATGAATTATTAAGAGATACTGAAAATTCTAAAAAGGAATTTTTAGAGGATTATTCAGGCCAAAAATCAGAAAATGAAAACATAGAAAATAACGAAATTTTAAATTCAGAAAATTCAAAACAATTTACACAACAACAACCTAGTATACAAGAAATGAAATCAGAAAACACTCAAAATGATATTTCTCAAGAAAATCTAATAAATAATTCCCAGGAAAATGTTATAAATGAAATTACTGCGCCCGCAGAGACACTTAAAAATATAGAAGAACAAGCCACACAAACATGTGTAGAAGTATGTATAGAAGAATGTGAGGAAGAACAACACGAACCACAAAATATTGAAACACCTGTACAAGCCGTTGTTGAAAACACAGCAAATATGCAAAAACAAGCTTCTGAAAATATAATAACAAATAAAGAAAAAAAACAAGAAAATTCAGATATAGTAAAAGAAGAAAACTTAGAAGAAAAAGAAAAAAGACATACACAAGATAAAAAAGATTATCGATTAGAAAGAATACTTTTTGATAGAATAAATGCAATGCAAGGGAAAATTAAAGAATCATTAGAATTAATAAAAAAATTCGAAAGAATAAATGCTAAAGAAGAAAATTTACCAAATATAGTAACAACATTGCATGATAAACTAACACAAGAAGTTATAAAACAATTTAGAACAGTTGGAATAGAATTTAATATGAAGTCATATTTAGTACAATCAATAGTATCTGATTTATTAAATAAATTTGAAGAAGGAATAACAGAATTTAAAGATTGTTCAGAAAATTTGAATTTTGTAAGGGAAGTACAAGATGATTTCGAATCAAAAGTAGAATTAGTTTCTACAAGTAAAGTGAAAAACCTAATTGCTCGTTTAAGAGGTTTATTCAAACCTGAAAGAAAACAAGAAAAATTAGAGCAATTAGAAAGAGAAAGACAAGAAAGGAAATTAGAAGAGGCAAATATACATTTAATAAAATATAAATTTAAAAATAATGAATTAGAAAAATATACTATAAAAAACAATATAGTACATAGTTTAACTAGAGAAATATTAACTGGTCATGGTTCTGGTTTAAACTTAACATTAAATCAGTTTATAGAACAAAAAATTACTCCAGAAATGAAAAAATTAGGATTAGAAAATTTAATACCTCAACTTGAAGAAAATATAATAGAAGAATATAAGGAAAAATTTAATAATGCGCAAAAAGAAGATATATTAAACATGCAAGTGGGGGAATTAAAAAGAAATATTAAATCTAGTAGAGTAGGGTATATTCGCACAAAAGTTAATTTAATTAATTTAACAACTCAAGAAGAAAAAAGAATGGTAGTTTAATTTAAACATTTGTAAAATTAAAAAACATATTATATATGGTATATATTGCGAAAAATTCCTAATAAAACGCAAACAAAAAGTATTGTTTGATATTATTTAGGAATTTTTTTTATAAAAATGGTTATATTATAAAAATAGTATATTATGAAAATTGTTATATTATAAACAAGAAAGGAATGGTATTTTTATGGATAAAAGAATTAAAGTTGTCCAATATGGAGTTGGAAAAATGTCAGTATATACAATGAGGTATGTACTAGAAAAAGGAGGAGAAATAGTAGGTGCAATAGATATAAATCCTAATGTAATAGGAAAAGATATTGGAGAAATAATAGGTACAGAAAAGAAAAATGTAACAATTGTTTCAGCAGAAAATGCAGAGGAAATGCTAAAACAAACTAAGCCAGATATATGTATTGTTACAACAATGAGTTTACTATCAGATCTTGAGGAACCATTAATGTTATGTGCAAGATTGGGAATAAATGCAATAACTACATGTGAAGAGGCATTTTATCCTATAAATTCAAATCCAGAGTTAACAAATAAAATAGATAAATTGGCAAAGGAAAATAATTGTACAATTACTGGTAGTGGTTACCAAGATATTTATTGGGGACAATTAATTTCATCAATTGCAGGTTCAACACAAACAATAAGAAAAATAAAGGGAAGTTCAAGTTATAATGTTGAAGAATATGGAATAGCTTTAGCGGAGGCACATGGAGCAGGGCTTGATTTAAAAACTTTTGAAGAAAAAATAGCATCAGTAGATAATATAAGTGAAAAAGCAAGACAAGAATTAATAAATAAAGGTGAATTTTTACCTTCATATATGTGGAATGTAAATGGCTGGTTATGTTCTAAATTAGGATTAACACCTATATCACAAACTCAAAAATGTGTGCCACAAACTTATAAGGATGATATTTTTTCTACAACATTAAATATGACAGTAAAAGCTGGTAATGCTACTGGAATGAGTGCAGTTGTTACAACAGAAACTAAAGAGGGAATTGTTATTGAAAGTGAGTGTATAGGAAAGGTATATTCTAAAGAGGATTATGATAAGAATGAGTGGACAGTTGAGGGCGAACCTACTACATCAATTGTGGTGGCTAAACCATCTACTGTGGAGTTGACTTGTGCTACTATTGTTAATAGGATTCCTGATGTTATTAATTCAGTGCCGGGGTATGTTACTACGGATAAGTTTGGAGAGTTGAATTTTAAGAGTAAGATTACAAAATAAGATTATAAAGTGAATTAAGAGGTAAAGTTGCTGGAGAATGGGGTCTTTGGCGACTTTTTTTGTGAGGTTTATTTTGGAAAAAATTTTTTTGGGGGGAGTGACGAGAGAAAAAATTTGTTACTTTTGAAAAAATAAATTCCTCCAAACGCGGTGGAGTGCGTAGCGTGTTTGAGGTGGTTGTTACGATAATGACTTGGGTTAGATGTTTTGGGGCTTAGGTCGGAGATTTGTTTTTTCAAAAGTAAAAATTTCTTTCTCCGAGTGGGGTGAGAGATAAGAAAAAAATTTTTTTTGTGAATGAGGAAAGAGGTAAAAGATAAAAATTTTGGCACTTGACAGGCACTAAAGTAAGTGGTATACTAATATACTGTAATGGTATAGTGGTATACAGAAAGGAAGTGAATAAAATGAAGGAACAGCAAATCATAGAGGCTGCAAGAAAATTGTTTGGTAAATATGGATTTAAAAAAGTAACAATGGATGAAATTGCTAGAGAGGCTAATGTTACTAAAAAAACAGTGTATACTTATTTTAGTAGTAAAGAGGAGCTGTTTAAATATTTTATTGATGAAGAGTTGAAAAATATGAAGAAAATTATTGAGGAAGTTGAAGCAAAAAATGAGGATTTTTATGAGACTGTTCATCAGGCAATTTATCAATTGCTTAAATATAAAAACAAAAGAAAGTTTCTTAAGAATGCTATAAGTGAAGCTGAAATATTAAAAGATCCAATAATAATTAAAGATTTAAAGATTATTGATACTGAGATACAAAAGTATATAAAACAAAAATTAATTGATTCTATTGAAAAAAATTATATTGAGGTGACTAATGTTGATATTGCAACTTTTCTTATATACAAAATGTACATTGCTTTAATGTTTGATTGGAATGTTGAAAATGAAAAATTAGATGAGGAAGTTATTGCAGATAATATTTTGAAATTTTTAAAGTCAGGATTAGGTAAAAGATAAATTTTGCAGTAAAATAAGTATCAATTAAGAGATAAGTTATAAGCAGAATAAATATTGTTCAAAAGATAGGTTAAAAGATAGGTTATAAGAAAAAACAATATTGCTCAAGAGATAATTTTTAAGTCAAAATAAATATTGGTTAAAAATTAAGTATTAAACAAAAGTTAAATATAAAAGGTTGAATTAAAATTATATGAAAGAAGGATGTATAATGAAAGATAATAAAACTATGAGAATTGTTATTTTTATAGTAGTAATGTTAATTCCAATAATCTATAGTTTCTTTTATTTGAAATCATATTGGAATCCATATGGAAATTTACAAGATATGAAAGTAGCAATTGTTAATTTAGACGAAGGAGAAAATGGAGAAAACCAAGGTCAAAAAATTGTAAATAAACTAAAGGATAAAAATGTTGTAAATATATGTGATGTAAGTAAAAGGGAGGCTACAAGTGGTTTAGAAAATGAAGATTATTATGCTGTAATTACAATACCTGAAAATTTTACTAAAGATTTAAATAGTGCTGGAGAAGTTGATAAAAAAGTTGTTCAAATTACATATTCTCCAAATCAAAAAATGAATTATTTAGCTTCACAAATTATCAACAAGGTTGTAACAGCAACAGAGGAACAAATCAAAGCTGAGGTTGCTAGTAAAACAGTTGATACACTTGCTGATAATTTAAAAGAGGTTCCAGAAAGTCTTCAAAAAGTATCAGATGGTACAGAAAAAATTTTAAATGGAGCTACAAATTTATCAAATGGGCTTAATGAGTTAAATAATGGAACAAATACTTTAAAAAATAGTTATAATGAGTTTAATAGCGGCGTAAATTCTGCTTATCAAGGAAGTAGAGAGTTAGATAATGGTTCTACAAAAGTTAATTCAGGAATTGATGAGTTGCAATCAGGAGCTAATCAACTAAATGCTGGTATAGAAAAAATTAATAATGAGTTGGATAATACAGATTTAAATAAATTAAATCTTTTAGTATTAGGAATAACTGAATTAGATGATGGTGTTAATGGAAAAGAAGGCTTAAAAAATGGAGTTGATTCATATGTTGAAGGAACAGAAAAGTTAGCTAATGGAGTTATTACATTGGATTCAACATTAGATGAAGAAATTGCGAAATATCAAGCAATCTATACAAATACAAGTCTTAGTATAGATGTTAGAACACAAGCTGGTATTGCATTAAAAACTTTGCAAGAAGTTAAATTTGAAATAAATGATACATCAAAAGGAAAAAGTTTAGTTAGTGGGGCTAAAGAGTTAACTACAAAAGATAAAACTAAAATGACAGTTGGTGATAAGTTGAAATATGGTGCATCAAAACTTAGTGCAGGTGCTACTAAGTTAAATGATGGAATTGATGATATTAAAAACTTAGGTAATAGTGTAATAGAATTAAAAACAAATTTAGCAAAGATTCAATCAGGAACAGGTTCTTTAGTAAATGGTATTACACAATTGAAATCAGGTTCAAATAAGTTAAATTTTGGTAGTGATTCATTAGAAAATGGATTGAAAACTTTAAATGCAAGTTCAACGCAAATTCAGTCTGCATTAAATACAATAAGTGATGGAACAAATAGTGCATATAATGGAAGTATTGAATTGAAAAATGGAGTTAATACTTTAAAAAATGAAGTTGATAATGGAATTAGTAATTCAGAAAAAGAGTTGGATAAATTGGATGGATTAAGTAATCATGTGGCAAATCCAGTAGAAGTAGTAGAAAAAGATTATGGTGAAGTTACTTCTTATGGTATTGCATTTACACCATTATTTTTATCTATAGGATTATGGGTAGGAGCTTTAATGTGTTATGTTGTTTTATATTATGATCAAAAACATAGATTTGGTGTGTTAGATAGTGATTACAAAAATAAATTTAAACAAAATGCATTATATTTAGGATTAGGAGCTATCCAGGGTATTGCTACAGCTTTGTTGCTAAAATTAGGATTAGGTTTTGAGGTTGAAAGTATGCCAATATTCTTTTTAGTAAGTGCTTTAATGGGAGTATGTTTTACAGCTATTATTCAATTCTTAATTAGAACTTTTGGTGATGTGGGAAAATTCTTAGCATTAATAATTCTAGTTTTACAATTAGCAGCAGCTGGTGGAACATTCCCTGTTGATACAATTGATAAAGGTTTCCAATGGTTAAATCCACTATTGCCAATGACATATACAATAAAACTTGTTAAAGATTGCTTGATATCTACAAATGTTAATTTTTTAGCGCATAATTTATTTATAATTATTGCTATTACAGTGGTTGCATTTATATGTACTTGCGGAATTGAGATTTTTAGAAAGAAAAAAGAATTATAATTTACAAAGGAGTGATTAGTATGTTATTAGAATATATAAAAAAATATGAAAAAGGTTCTATAGTAACATCAATTTTAATGATAATTGTATCAATATTATTAATAGCTATGCCTGAAACAGTATTGAATACAGCAATTATGGCTGTGGCTATAATGATATTAGTTGGAGGTATAATACATATAGTGTCTTATATAATTACTGATAAAGAGATGAAAGTTTTTAGTAGTGAGTTATTTCAGGGAATTTTAGCAGTGATTTCGAGTGTGGTTATGTTGAAGTTTAAGTCTAGTATTATGAGTGTTGTGCCAATAGTAGTTGGTGTTTTGGTTATTATTGAAAGTATAATGAAGTTTCAGTTGGCTTTTAATTTGAGAGGCGTTGATAAGGGTTGGTTTGTTTTGTTGATTGTTTCTGTGGTGTATATTGGTTTGGGTGTTTTGGTTATTGTAAAACCTTTTGATACTGTGGTTGCTGTTACTGTTGCTTCTGGGGTTGTGTTGTTGATTACGGAGGTTTGTAATTTGGTTGAGAGTTTGTGTGTGTTGAGGAAATTGAAATAGGAATGTGTTGTGATTGGCGAGGTTACTTTTGGAGTAGCCTCGCTATTATGATGCTTTTTTTTGTGTGGTGCTTGTTGGAGTGGTGGGAAAATTTTTCTTTCTCCGAATGGGGTGGGAGGTAAGAAGATAAAATTTTTTTGGGGTAGTGCCGAGAGAAAAAATTTGTTACTTTTGAAAAAATAAATTCCTCCAAACGCGGTGGGGTGAGTATTGCGTTTGAGGAAGTTGTTACGATAATGACTTGGGTTAAATGTTTTGGGGCTTAGGTTGGAGATTTTTTTTAAAAGTAAAAATTTCTTTCTCCGAATGGGTGGGAGGTAAGAAGATAAAATTTTTTTGGGGTAGTGCCGAGAGAAAAAATTTGTTACTTTTGAAAAAATAAATTCCTCCAAACGCGGTGGGGTGAGTATTGCGTTTGAGGAAGTTGTTACGATAATGACTTGGGTTAAATGTTTGAGGGCTCAGGTCGGAGATTTGTTTTTTTAAAAGTAAAAATTTCTTTCTCCGAATGGGGGGTGGGAGGTAAGAGAGTAAAAATGAGGTTGGAAAGTAAGGTGTAAAAAAATTTTTTGTAATGTGGTTTTAGAGAAGTTGATTTGTAGAGTGCATTTTTTAAAAAATTAGCACTCTCGTATTGACTCTGCTAAAAAATGGTAGTATAATAGAAAGATGGATAGAATAATGACTACAAAAATAAGTAATAATATATAAAAAGGAGGGGTTAGTTATGAATATGCAAAATTTTACACAGAAATCAATTGAAGCTTTAACTGAGGCACAAAAAATAGCACTTCAAAATCAAAATATGCAAATAGAAGAGGAGCATTTGTTACAGGCTTTGGTAAATCAGCAGAATGGTTTTATACCGGAGTTATTTAAAAAAATGAATATAAATGTAACTATGTTAAAGTCTGAGTTGGATAATGCAATAGAGGCAATTCCGTCAGTTACAGGTACTGGGCGTGAGCCTGATAAGGTGTATATATCAAATGATGTTGATAAGGTTTTATTATCAGCAGAGGATGAGGCTAAAAAAATGCAGGATGAATATGTGTCTGTAGAACATATTTTGCTTGGAATTATTAATAATCCAAATGCAAAGATAGGAAGTATTTTAAGAAATAATAGTATTAGTAAACAAAGTATTTTATCTGCTTTGAAAGATGTAAGGGGAAATACAAGGGTGACAAGTGAAAATCCAGAAGAAACATATGATGTTTTAAATAAGTATGGTCAAGATTTAGTGGAACTTGCAAAGCAAAATAAGTTAGACCCTGTTATAGGAAGAGATTCAGAGATAAGAAATGTTATAAGAATTTTGTCAAGGAAGACTAAGAATAATCCTGTTTTAATTGGCGAACCTGGTGTTGGTAAAACAGCTATAGCTGAAGGTTTAGCGATAAGAATTGTAAATGGGGATGTTCCAAATAATTTAAAGAATAGGAAAATTTTTTCATTGGATATGGGGTTACTAATTGCTGGTGCTAAATATCGTGGTGAATTTGAGGAAAGGTTAAAAGCTGTTTTAAATGAGATAAAGAAGAGTGAAGGTAAGATTATTTTGTTTATTGATGAACTTCATACAATAGTCGGCGCAGGGAAAACAGATGGTGCTATGGATGCAGGAAATTTATTAAAACCAATGCTTGCAAGAGGTGAATTGCATTGTATAGGTGCTACAACTTTAAATGAGTATCGTCAATATATTGAAAAAGATGCTGCATTAGAAAGACGTTTTCAACCTGTAATGGTTGATGAGCCTAGTGTTGAGGATACTATATCAATTTTAAGAGGGTTGAAGGAGCGTTATGAAGTTTTTCATGGAGTTAAAATTCATGACCAAGCTTTAATTACAGCTGCAGTACTTTCACATAGATATATATCAGATAGATTTTTACCTGATAAAGCTATAGATTTAATAGATGAGGCTTGTTCATTAATAAAAACAGAAAGAGAGTCTATGCCAACGGAATTAGATGATATTTCAAGAAAAATTATGCAACATGAAATTGAAGAGGCTGCATTAAAGAAGGAAACTGATGAAATTTCAAAAGCACATTTAGTAGAAGTTCAAAAAGAACTTGCAGATATGAAAGAAAAGTTTAAAGAAATGAAGGCTAAATGGGAAAATGAAAAAGAAGAGATAGGTAAAGTTCAAAAAATAAGAGAAGAGTTAGAAAAAGTTAATGGTGAAATTGAGGCTGCTGAAAGAGTTTATGATTTAAATAAAGCGGCAGAATTGAAATATTCAAAATTACCAACTTTGCAAAAACAATTAGAAGAAGAGGAAAAGAAAGTTGAAGAAAGAAAAGGTAAAGATAGTATTTTAAGAAATGAAGTCACAGGTGAGGAAATTGCTAAAATAATAGGTAGATGGACAGGAATTCCAGTTTCAAAATTAATGGAAGGTGAAAGAGAAAAATTATTACATTTAGAGGATATTCTACATGAAAGAGTTGTAGGTCAAGATGAGGCTGTGAAAAAAGTTAGTGATGCAATAATTCGTTCTCGTGCAGGAATTGCTAATCCAAATCAACCAATAGGTTCTTTCTTATTCTTGGGGCCAACAGGTGTTGGTAAAACTGAACTTGCTAAAGCTTTAGCAGAGGCTTTGTTTGATGATGAGCATAATATGGTAAGAATAGATATGTCTGAATATATGGAAAAATTTAGTGTAAGCCGTTTAATTGGTGCGCCTCCAGGATATGTTGGATATGAAGAAGGTGGACAATTAACAGAAGCGGTTAGAAGAAGACCATATTCAGTTGTATTATTAGATGAAATTGAAAAGGCACATCCAGATGTATTTAATATATTGCTTCAAGTATTAGATGATGGCAGAATTACAGATTCACAAGGAAGAACTGTCGATTTCAAAAATACAATAATTATTTTAACATCTAATTTAGGTTCTTCATATTTGTTAGAAGGAATAAATGATAAAGGAGAAATATCTGAAGATGCTAAAAAACAGGTCGAGAATTTATTAAAACAATCATTTAGACCTGAATTTTTGAATCGTTTAGATGAAATTGTTTTCTATAAACCATTGATGAAAGAACAAATTTATACTATAATAGATTTAATGTTAGCAGATTTACAAAAAAGATTGGAGTCTAAACAAATTAAAATTGAAATTACTGATAAAGCAAAAGAATTTATTGTTGAAAATGGATATGACCAAAACTTTGGTGCAAGACCTTTGAAAAGATTTATTAAAAATAATATTGAAACATTGGTTGCTAAGAAAATAATTGGTGATGAAGTAGTTCCTGGTTCAACATTAGTTGTAGATGCTGATGATGCTAATATTATAATAAGATAAATTATATAGTAATGTGATTGATTTCAAAAAAATATATGGAAAATGCATTATAATATAAATTTGATAAAGGAAAGGGTGCAACAATATGAAGTATGAAAAATCTTGTGGAGCTATTGTTCTAGATGGTGGAAAAATTTTAGTTATTCAACAAGCGGAAGGACATTGGGGGTTTCCTAAAGGACATGTTGAAGCTGGAGAAACAGAGGTTCAAACAGCTATAAGGGAGATTAAGGAAGAAACAAATTATGATGTTGAAGTTAATGAAAATTTTAGATATGTAGAAACGTATTCTCCAAAAGAAGGTGTTGAAAAGGATGTTGTATTTTTTGTAGCTAAGAAAGTTGCAGGAGATATGAGACCACAAGAGGAAGAAGTGCAAAACATTTTGTGGTTAACATATGAAGAAACTTTGGAAAGATTGACTTATGAGAATTCTAAGGAAATTTTGAAAAAGGCTTGGAAGGATTTGAAAATGTAAATTTAAAAAAATTGCTAGAAGGGACGGAACTTTCTAGCAATTTTTTTGCCAAAATAGATGTGTTAAAATAGATGAAAATTTTGGTAAAAAGAATGGGGCTTTTTGGTAATTTTCTATGCTAATTGGATAGTGTTTGTGGCAATTTTTGGCAAATAAAAATGAGGAATTTTGCACAATTGCTAGTGAAAACTGGCTTCTGAAAATTGTCGAATTTTGTGGTACGAAAATGCTTGAATAACTTAGAAAAGTGTGGTTTAATAGTAATAGTTTAAATTAATTCAAAATATTTAATATTCTTGTAAAAAGGTTAAGTTCTTATAGCCTTTTGGAAATCCATATAATTAAAATTAAATAAAAGTAAAATAAAGGTTGAATAAAATATAGGAGATGGTTTTAAAAATGTTATCAATTGTTAAAAGTGTGTCATTACATGGACTAAATGGTTATTTGGTCGATGTGCAAGTTGATGTGGCAGGAGGACTACCAAGTTTTGAAATAGTTCGGACTTCCTGATATTACAATAAGAGAGGCTAGGGAAAGAATTAAAACTGCTATAAAAAATTCAGGTTTTAATATGTATAGTAGAAAAGTAATTGTAAATTTAGCTCCTGCAACTAAGAAGAAGGAAGGGTCAATTTTTGATTTGCCAATTGCAATAGGAATTTTAAGTGCAAATGATATAGTACATTATGATTTTAAGGATGTTGTTTTCATAGGAGAGTTATCATTAGATGGAAGTGTAAATAAAGTAAATGGTGTGTTGCCAATGTGCATTGAACTTGTCAAATTGGGTATAAAAAAAGTTGTGTTGCCTAAGGAAAATGCTAGAGAAGCGAGCTTTGTTAAGGACATAGAAATAATACCTGTTTCTAGTTTACAGCAGACTGTTGCTTATTTAAATAATCATATTAATATAAATTTTATTCATACAGAGTTTGATGAAATTGAAAATAATAATAATTTTTTTAGTAATGGCAATAACTATTGCTTAGATTTTTCAGAAGTAAAAGGACAGAAAAATATAAAAAGAGCTATAGAAGTTGCAGCTAGTGGTGGGCATAATTTATTAATGATTGGAAGTCCTGGTTCAGGAAAGACAATGATTGCTAAAAGAATCCCAACTATATTACCAGAGTTGAGTTTTGAAGAATGTCTTGAAATTACTAAAATTCATAGTATAGCAGGAAATTTATCTGAAAATTTTCCTGTAATTAATACACGACCTTTTAGGTCTCCACATCATACTATTTCACCTGCATCATTAGTTGGTGGTGGAAAATACCCAAAACCACGGTGAAATTAGTTTATCTCATTTTGGAGTTTTATTTCTTGATGAATTACCAGAGTTTAATAGAAATACTTTAGAAGTATTAAGAGGTCCATTAGAGGATGGAGAAATAACAATAAGTAGATCTGTTCAGGCTTTGACTTTTCCGTGCAAATTTATGCTTGTTGCTAGTATGAACCCGTGTCCATGTGGATTTTATGGTTCTGATAGAGAATGCAAATGTAGTGATGAGAGTATTAAAAAATATTTAGGAAAGATAAGTGGTCCGTTATTAGATAGAATAGATATTCAAGTTGAGGTTAGTCCGGTAGAATATCAGGATTTGAACTCTGATGAAGAGGAGGAGTGTTCTGAGGAGATTAGAAAAAGGGTTAATAGTGCTAGAAATATTCAGAAGGAGAGGTATAAAAAGTATGGAATTTTTTCTAATGCTGAATTAACTCCGAGTTTGATAGAGGAGTTTTGTCAATTGGACAATGAGGGAAGAAAAATTTTGGAAAATGCTTTTGAAAGGTTGAAATTGAGTGCTAGGGCTTATGGAAGAATTTTGAAGGTAGCTAGAACAATTGCTGATTTGGATGGAAGCGAAAGGGTTTTGGTGAAACATGTGTTGGAGGGTATACAGTATCGTAGGTTGGATAAGAAGTATGGAGGGGTGTGATTTTTTCTTTTTTGGGGTTAGCACCGAGAGAAAAAATTTGTTACTTTTGAAAAAATAAACTCCTTTAAACGCGGTGGAGTGCGTACTATGCTGATTGGAATTGTTACGATAATGACTTGGGTTAGATGTTGGGTGGCTCAGGTCGGAGTTTTATTTTTTCAAAAGTAAAAATTTCTTTCTCCGAATAATGGTAGTGTATTTAATGTTTTTAGGTTAAAAGTATAAAATAAAAATTATAGTTTTAGAAAGGAATGAGGTATGTGGAAACTCTTACAATAAGTGATGAAAAATATCCTATGCAATTAAGGAATATATTAAATCCTCCTAAGGTTTTATATTGTGAAGGTGATATAAGTCTGTTAAGCAATCCGTCTGTAACGGTGATAGGTTCAAGGAATATGAGTGAGTATGGTAATATAATGGCAAGAAATATAACTAGGGATTTAACTAAGAATAATATATGCATAGTTAGTGGAATGGCTGTTGGTATTGATGCTGTTGCACATAAGACTTGTATAGAAAATAATGGAAAAACAATAGCTGTGTTGGGTTCTGGCTTTGATCATGTGTTTCCAAAAGAAAATAAAGGGTTGTTTAAAAAAATCATAAGTTCTGGTGGGTGTGTTGTATCAGAGTATGCTCCTGATACAGTGGCACAAAAACGTTTTTTCCCTGAGAGAAATAGAATTGTTAGTGGCCTTTCTATGGGAACTGTTGTTGTTGAAGCAACATATAGAAGTGGAACTAGTATAACAGCACATTATGCACTTGATCAAGGGAAAAAGGTGTTTTGTGTGCCTAATTGTGTTGGAAGTAAAAACAGTGCTGGTATAATAAATATGTTGAAAAAAGGTGCAATCATTGCTACAACAGGTAGTGATATTTTATATGAATTAGGATGGTTACAGAAAAGTGTATTTTCTGAAAATTTTGAGCAAACACAAGAAAAGAAGAAATTGCAGAAGATAGAAATTTTAGAACAAGAAGAGTTGAAAAATTTAGACGAGCAGGCTAAACAAATATATTTTTACATAAAGGAAAATAAAATTGTTAATCCAGAGGTTATTAGTAATGAGTTAAAAATGAGTATACAAAAGATGAATGTTTATTTAACTATTTTAGAATTAAAAGGCTTAATTATAAATAAGTCTGGAGTGAATTATTCAATAAGAGAAGAATTGTATGTATGAAAAACAGAAAGTAGGAAGTGAAGGGGAATGTTTAGCTTGTAAATATTTAATAAAAAATAAATATAAAATAATAGAAAGAAATTTTAGATGTAGGCAAGGTGAAATTGATATAATTGCATATGATTATGATAGCTTGGAATTAGTATTTTTTGAGGTAAAAACACGAACTAATTTTTATTATGGACTTCCTTCAGAAGCGGTTAATATACAAAAACAGAGACATATTATGAATAGTATAAAATATTATTTATATTGTAACAAAATAGAAGATGTATATGTAAGAATTGATGTAATAGAAATAGTGTTTTATAAGGGAAAATATAAACTTAATCATTTAAAAAGTGTAATGTAACAATTGGCAGTTAGGTTTGAAATCAACACAATATTTAAATGTTATAAGTATTAGCAAAAGAATTACAATATATTAGCAAAAAAATTACAATACCACTTGAAAAAATACATAATATAGTCTAGAATAGATAAGTATAAAAAAGAAAAGGAGATATTCATATGGCTGATAAATTGTTGATTGTGGAGTCACCAGCTAAGGCAAATACTATTAAAAAATTTCTTGGAGGTAGTACAAAAGTATTGGCTTCAATGGGACACATTAGAGATTTACCAAAGTCTAAGTTGGCTGTTAATGTAGAAAATGACTTTGAACCAGAATATATAAATATTAGAGGTAAGGGTGATTTAATAAAAGAATTAAAAAAGGAAGCTAAAAGTGCAAAAAAAGTATATCTTGCAACTGACCCTGACCGTGAAGGGGAAGCTATAGCTTGGCATTTGGCACATATTTTAGAAATACCAGAAGATAGTGTATGCAGAGTTACTTTTAATGAAATAACAAAGGAAACTGTTCAAAATTCAATGAAAGAACCACGTACTATAGATAAAAACTTAGTAGATGCTCAACAAGCACGTAGAGTTTTAGATAGAATAGTTGGTTATAAAATGAGTCCATTGTTATGGAAAAAAGTAAAAAGAGGATTATCAGCAGGAAGAGTTCAATCTGTTGCTGTTAAGTTAATTGTAGATAGA
>OIGD01001611.1_pt1 | contig 20490 bp, 4 predicted proteins | sample 1582211 | NCBI WGS metagenome assembly OIGD01 (sample SAMN04414078, study PRJEB24778) | human gut metagenome | material: faecal | host: Homo sapiens
ACATTCCCAAAATAGTGGAATCGTTCACTAGCTAAAATACCAAAACAGTTAGCAATTGCTAACTGTTTTATTTTGTCATTTTTACTTTAATATTAATTTGGTGTATATATTCTTTAATATTCTGTACTAGTTGTTAGTGTATAGTATAGAATATGAAACATATTTATGATTTGTTAGTGTAAAATTAAAGTAGGTAAAATGAATATAAGATTTTGTCTACTCATTATGTTTTTGACTTAATTGCCATTTTATGCTATAATTTATCTTATGAATACTTTTATTGGTATTTAGCACATTGAAAAATTATTATTTTTAAGGAGGATTTTTTCCATGAAAAAACTTTTTATCTTTTGCCTTGGAACTATAATCAGTTCAACCATTGCTTTAGCAGTACCCCTAGCACTCAATCGTGCAAGTGCTGTATCAGAAGATACAAACTCTACCTCTGCATTAGAATTATCTGATACTAGCCCTAGTTATTTCTTTACAGATTCCCACCACACTATATGGGAATTCACTACTTTTAAGGGTAATAATAACTATACTGGTATTACAGCATCCAAGTATATTGGTGAAACTCCATCATATGTTCTTGAATATGAACTTATGATGAACGCTGATTTTTCTAATATTACTTATAACGATATTAACTATTGTCAACGGAGCATTATAGGTCCATCAGAAAAAAGTGTTGTGAGATATGATTTGGATTCAAATAATGAAATTGATATTTTTGACCTAGCATGTTTACGTCAACATTATCTGCATACACCATATAACTTTGTGTCAAATGGTACGGATATAATGGATTGCGAGACTTTTTGGAATATTTTTGAACAAAAGTCAAATACTGGTGCAAATAAATTTACTATTATGTATGACGATACTCCATTATCTACAACAACTACTGCTGCAACTACTACAATCAAGCCTACTGCTAGCACAACTGCTAGCACAACTACTAGCACAACTACTAGCACAACTACTAGCACTGTTACGTATTATGAATGTGAGTTCGATGGTGAATATTACTGGAACCAAGAAGATGAAGCTCTTGGACCAGACTCTGGTGCTGAAATATACAAGATTCTTATGAAAACAATTGAATTATATGGTTTTGAACATTTTAAGATAGTATGGTCTAAAGATTTTATCCCATATGCTTGGGTAATCCCCAGTTCTTGGACAGCATACAACTCGACTTGCACTTATTGTTTTCAACTAATCCCATCATATCATATTGAAGAAATATGTAAACGTGAATGGCTCAAATATCCTTATCATATATGGAGACCTTCTTGGATTGATGGTACTACGAAGTGTCCTAACTGTACTATATCTCATTACCAAATAGATACTAGAGAAGGTACAGAATGGCTTTTTGCTTCATATTACCAAATAATCCCCACAGACGAGAATGGAAATGACATCCTCACACTTGGTAGTAACATTCCCAAAATAGTGGAATCGTTCACTAGCTAAAATACCAAAACAGTTAGCAACTGCTAACTGTTTTATTTTGTCATTTTTACTTTAATATTAATTTGGTGTATATACTCTTTAATCAAAAAAGACATTATTATTTTTGTATCAATAAACTTTTAAATACATTAGTAACACAAGTATTAAAGCTAGTAGATTCATTTAAAAATTTTAGAGAGCATAAACTTTATTATGCTCTCTAAAATTTTCTAAATTACGGTATATTATCTTCTCAAATTTCTAAACTCAATATAATCCCCTATTAATACCTTAATTACCGCAATTATAGGAACACCTAAGAACATACCTAATACTCCAAAATAAGCTCCACCAACTGTAACAGCAAATATTACTAATAACGGACTTATTTTTAAAGATTCCCCTACTATTTTTGGATTTATAATATTTGCATCTATTTGTTGTAAAATAGTTGTTATAATTACCATCCAAACGGCTTGTGAAAATCCACCTGTAATGAATGTAATTAATGTTGCTACTATAATTGCAATTATTGCACCAAAATATGGTATCATATTGAATAAACCTATCATTATTCCTAATAATACTGCATATTTAACCCCTAATAAGCTCATTGCTATTGATGTTAATATTCCTACTACTATTGCATCTAATAATTGACTTGATAGGAATTTTAAAAATATTTCATTTGTTCTATTAAAGTATAACCCTATTTTATTGCATGTTTCTTTTGAAAAAATTGCACCTGATAATTTTTTTGCAAATTTTACTATTTCATTTCTTTCCAATAATATATATGCTGAAACTATTAGGGAAACAAAGAAATTAAATATTCCTGTTGCTATACTTAATGCTCCTTGAGCATATTTTGTTATTTTTTCTATATTAATATATTCTGTTATATTTATTTCCCCAATTTTTTTAATATTATTTGTAATTGCTTCATTTTTAATAAGTGCATCATCTGGTAAATTGTTTATTTTCTCTACTATTGTAGTGTAATACCCTTGAAAATTGTTAATAAAATCAATTATGCTTGTACTTACTATTGGTATTATATAATTTATTGTTAATGCTATTACTAAAGTTGCTAATATGTATACAAAAATTACTGATAGCCCTCTTGCTCTATTTTGTACTATTTTTATTTTTTTAGCTTTTTTAAATAAATTTTCTATTTTTTTGGCTGGTATATATAATATGTATGCTATTATTATTCCTATTATAAAAGGCATTATTATATTTAAAAAATTTGATAACCAATCGCGTATTTCTGTTATATTATCTAGTGTTTTATATATTAATATAATAGCTACTGCAAATGTGAACCAGTATAACCATTTCGTTATTTTCTTTTCCTTCATACTAAATTTCATTCCTTTCAAAAATCTATTGACTTTTTATAGTTGGTCTTTCTTTAATGCACAAATTATTATATAAACAAAAATACCACTTACCCATTAAACATTAGCTTAATAAGCAGGTGGTATTTCATTAATGTCTTTTTTTAAGGTATATAAATATAACATTCAAGATTTCTTCTACCAAAGTTAATACATTCATTATATGTTGACATATATACATCTAACTTGTTGTTTGATATAGCTCCACCTCTATCTTGAACTACAAACCATCCACCATTTGGCTTATTAGCAAAATATGGAATATATATTATAGTTCCTATTGGATAACCTTTACCAGCTGCTACTGTACACCATGATGATGCTCGTGCTCCTGATGATGTTATACCATATCCTGATGAGTTTGCTGATTTACCACATGTTGATGCTGTATATGCTGATGCATTTAATGTTTTTACAACAGGTGTAATTCCTTGTGCTTTTGTTGCTAATGCATTTCCATTTGCACTTGCTGTTTGTGCTACTGTTTCTACTGTTGCCCTATCTACTGAAGCTCTTGATGATACTTCATTATTTCTAATTTCTATTATTTTTTTTACGGGTTGTTTAGTTATATTGCTAGAAATTTCTGTTTTTGATATTTCAATATCATTTTGGTATTTTATTTTGTATGTTGTTTCTTTAATTCCGTCTATACCTTTTTGTTTTACTACTTCCTTTTTGTCTCCATTTCCTGTAGATAGGTCTTTAGTTTCTGTTTCAAAAGGAATAGTAGTTTGTTCTATAATTACTTTTTCTACTATATTGTTATAGTTTTCTTCTAGTAATTTTTGTACTGTAACACTATCTGAAGTTTCTACATTTTCTGAAACTTGTACAGTGTTTATATTTTCTTTTGTTATTCTTATTGTTTTATTATCAGATATATTTGCATCAAAATTTGGTATTGCATTTTCTTCTGGTAATAATATAATGTGATTCTCGTCTAATATATCGGAAACTTTTTCTTTTGTAGTTAAAACATTCATTTCATATCCATCTGAAAGAATAATTTTAACATTCTTTACTTTTGAACTTACGGCCATAACACTTATTCCCATTAATAGTAAAAGTATTATACTTACGGATATAACCTTTTTCAAGGATATCGAAGCCTTATCATCTTTTCTCATAAGAAATTTGTCCCTCCTTTTTTTAAGACACTTCCAATTATAACATTTTTGTAACAATATGTCAAATTTTAGTTAATTTTATGTTTACCAGTTTTTTGGACGTTTCTTGGAATGTCATTTTCCCTAAAGGTTTTTTCTTCTAGTATTCTTACGAATAATTCGTCTCTTTCTATATATTATATGCCCGTGTATTTAATAATATTACTAGATTTTGCATTTTACATATCAGTTTATTTTATATTGAATACTCTTTTACAATTTTCATATGTACATTTTGCTATTTCATTTATATTCAGTTGTTTAACTATTGCTATTTTTTCTGCAATGTATTTTACATTTCTAGAATCATTTCTAGTACCTCTATTAGGTTCTGGTGATAAATAAGGGCTATCTGTTTCTATTAAAATTTTATCTAGTGGAACTTCTTTTATAACACTTTCTGCATTTTTTGAACTTTTAAATGTTACAGGTCCTGCAAATGATATATAAAAACCTAGTTTTATTGCCTCTTTTACTAACTCTATATTAAGTGGACAGCAGTGAAAAACACCTGGTTTTACAGTTTTTCTTACATTTTTAAGTATATCTAATGTATCCATAATTGCTTCTCTTGTATGTATTACAATTGGTAAATTTAGTTTATTAGCTAAATCTATTTGTTCTATAAATACTTGTTTTTGTAATTTCTTATTTTCTTTATTCCAATAATAATCTAAACCTATTTCACCTATTGCTACAACTTTTTTATTTTCTGCCAACTTTTCCAACTGTATTAATTGCTTTCTAAATGTTTCTAAACTTTTTTCACCCTCAGGAATATCATTAGGTGAAATTCCACAAGTTGCATAAATATATTCATATTTATTTGCAATTTCAATGGCCTTTTTAGAAGATTCTAAACTATAACCTGCACTAATAAATTTAGTAACTCCAGATTCATACACTGCCTTAATTACACTATCTCTATCTTCATTAAATTTTTCGTCATCATAATGAGCATGACTATCAAATAATTCTATATTATATAATTCCATAATTATTCTCCTTGTATAATAATATTTAAGGTTAAACGTTTTTCTTAATTCGTCTTTTCATCTATTATATCATTTATTTTTTTAAATGGTAGATTTTTTTGATATACTTTCTATTACCTTAAATTATAATTAAAAAAATAACCCAAGAGAGAACAATCCTCTCTTAGGTTATTTTTTACAATATCATATTTTCATACTGTTTTTATTCACTTCATCATAAGTTATTTTTTATAATATAACATTTTCGTACTGTTTTTATTCACTTCATCATAAGTTATTTTTTATAATATGACATTTTCATACTGTTTTTATTCACTTCATCATAAGTTATTTTTAACAATATTACAATTTCATACTGCTTTTATTCATTTCATCAAAAATTCTTTTTTATGAAATATCCCTACTTCTTTTTATAAAAAACTCTTTTTATAGCAACTGCACATACTGCTATGTAGCACATACTTAATATTATAATCATAACAGGTACATTTACATCTCCAGTTCTAACCGCAAGCATTACTGGTGCTGTATCTATATCATCTTCCCCTGCTGTTTTATTATCTGGTGTTGAATCTATATCTGGTGTATCTCCATATTCATTGTAATCTTTACTTATTTCAGCTATATTTATCTTTACTCCCAAATTATCCTTTGCATTATTCCATGTTAACACTATTCCAACTGTTACGCTCTCACCTGGTTGTAATAAAACATTTTCTACTTCTGAAGTTACTACTTTTCCATCTTTTTCTTCCCATGTTGGATTATCAGATTGTTCAAATCTTAAACCTTCTGGAATATAATCTGAAATTTCTTTTACATATCCGGGTACTATTCCTTCATTTGTAACTTTAATTTGGTATTTAAATTTAACTACAACTTTATCTAAAATATTTTTTCCTAAATCTACTTTAACAACTGGTTCTGGATTTTCATATCCTGTATGACCTGTTTGTGTTACTTTTTCTACACCATTTTCATATACTATTGCTTGGCTTACCCATTTTCTTAATGCTAAATCAAAGTATACTAGTTTTAGATATTCTCTGTCTTGATCATCTTCTCCTTCTATCCATACATCTGTTGTTGAATCTTTATCTTTTACTGGTTTTCCGTATTCATCTGTATCTTCTGATATTTGTGCTTTATTTATAATTATGTTATCTTTTTTATCTGGTACATCTACTTTAAATACTGCTTTTACATCTTTATAATCTAATGTTTCCATTTTACTTGCATCAAATGCTTTTATTACGTTTGCATTTTTTACATCTTCATATTCTGCTGTTTCTTCTTCTGAAACAGCTTTTGAAGTTTCATTATTTTCTTGCATGTCTTCCTTAGAAACATTATTTATACTTCTTCCATTTTCCATTGATAAATACTCAGTTACTATATACTCTGCTTTTTTTGCATTTGTAGTTTCTTTACCATCTTTATCTAACATTCTCCAGCCGTATTGTTTATTTGTTTCATCTTCTGGAACAAATACTAATCCATCTGGAATGTCATCTTTAACAATGTTTGCATATCCATCAACTGTACCTTCATTAAATACTCTAATTGTATATTCAACTACATTTTTATATGCTACTTCTATTGGTTCTTTTGTATGTGTATATTTTGCTGTAGTTTCTTCTCCACTTACTAATTTTGAAGTATCAACTACTGGTTCTCTTGAATTTTCTCCTTCTAGAGTTTTTCCATTTACTTTTGTAATAAATTTACGTAAGCTTAAGTCAAATTCTTCTACAACTAGTTTTTCGAAGTCATCATCATCTTCTTGTCCTGGTACATATGGTTTATCTATTTCATTTTGTTTATATGATGGTAAGTCTCTATCTGCAGGTATTTCGGCTGTTTTTTTAGAATCTCTGTCTACTACTTCTGGTCTATTTTCGCCTTCATATTTAGTAATTTCTGCTATATTTGTTATTAATTGTTTTGCAACTGCATTTGGTTTTACTTTACATTTTACTTGAACTTCTACGTAATCAATTTCTCCAGTTTTACTGTTAAATGCTTTGATTAAGTTTGAGTTTTCGCTTTTTTCTCCATCTGCATTTTTCTCCTCTTTACCATTTTCTTTAGATAGATAATTTGTTTTTATTGTTCTTAATGTTTCATCTTGTTCATCATACTTCCATCCTCTTGATGTGTTGAATTCATCTTCTGGTAGGAATTCTAACTGTTCTGGTAAATAATCTGTTATTTCTGTTGCATAACCATCTATTTGACCTTCATTGTAAATACGTAATGTATAAATAACTTCTTGTTCTTTATATATTCTTAATGGAGCTTTTGCATTATAGTATTCTGCTGTGGTTTCTTCTCCAGTAATTAATTTACTTGTATCTACTTCTGGTTTTGTCCATCTTGAAATATCTTCACCATTTATTGATGAAATATATTTTCTTAATGCTAAGTCAAATTGATTGTTTGTTACTTCTAATTCTATTTTATCTTCTGTATTTTTTACAAGTTTTACTAATCCATCGTTTTCTCCACTAATTAATTCAATATTATCTAATACATATTTTGCTTTTTCTGTTTCTTCATATAGTTTTGTTGTAACTTTTAATTCTATTGTATCTCTTAGTTTTGTATATGTTTCTGGTGTTTCAATTTCTGTAATTTTAAGTATATATGTTTCTGGTTTCTCTATTCTAATATCTTTAATACTGAATTTTCCATCTTCATTTTTTATAGTGAATTTACCTGGTATTATACTTTCCATAGAGTTTACATCATCTGTGTTTTTGTATAATTTTATTTGTTCACCTTTTTGTGTATATGCTTCTATTACAAATTTTGCACCTTGTAATGGAGTTCCTAGCAATTCTTCTAATTTGGTTATTTCTAAGTCGTATGAACCTCTTATTTTTTGGTTTTCTATTTTTATTGTTATTGTTTGTGTACTTCTATTTATTGTAACTATTGCATTTGCTGTTCTATTATTATCTACTGTTTTTATATTGTGTAATGTTACACTGTTTTCATTTGTTTCTTTACTTAGTGTTACACTTTCTGTAGAGTTTTTCAAAGTAATATCTTTTATTACATATACTCCTTCAATTATTTCCTTAGTTACATTTAACTCTAATGGTTCTGCTAGTTTTAGGTAAGTTTTTGATGGTGTTTCTATTTCTGTAATTACATATTTATCTGTTATTCCAACATTTTCTCTTGTAATTTTATATTTTGGTAATGCAATTTCACCACCATTGTTTTCATCTATAACTTCACTTGTAACTTCTTGTTTTGGTGTTTCATTATTTATAGAATATTCAAATTTAGTGTTAGCTAATCTATTAGTAAAGTTCTCGTCATATTTTTGAATATTTATATTATATTCTCCTTCTACTGGTTTATTTGGAATTGTAATAGTTATTATATTATCTTCTACAGTTGCCGTAACTTCAACTTTAGTTCCATCTTTTAATTCTACATTTTCCAATTTTACATTGTTTCCTATAGTATCAGGCTTACCATCTTTAATTTTGTATAGTCCTATATCTTTAATACAGTATTTATAATTATTTATACATTTATTTACTTGTAAATAAATAGGATTTTTTAATTTAATATATGAATTATCTGCATTTATTTCATTTATTTCATATACATCTGCTTTATCTAGTGTTTCATTTGCTAATGTAACTCTACCTATATTTACTATTCCTTCGTTATTAGTTGCATTTGTTTTTATTGTTTTATTTTTTTCATTTATTTTCGCAGATATATTAAATGTTACATTTTCAACTGGAGCATTATTGTTTGTATCTACCTTACGAATTCTTAATGCATATATACCTCTTATTAACTCATTTTTTATTTTAAATGTTATTGTTTGTGAATTTACATCTAAAATTGCTTGTAATGTGGCCTCTGCTTTATTTTCAAGAATTACATTTAATTTAACTCCAATTTTTCCTTCTGATACTAATTGCCCTTGTTGTGAAACTATTCCTGTTTCTCCTGTTTCTACATTTGTTATTCCTGTTCCTTCAAGTTTTATTCCTGTTGCAATGTATTTTTTGCCATCTGTATCTAACCCTTTTTGAACTTTTAATGTAACTGGTTTTGCTAATTTTATGTATTTATTTGTGTCTACAGAAATCTCTTCTACAGTATAAGTGTCTTCATTTGTAATATCTGTAATAGGTTGATTTTTTAGATATTTTACCATACCATCTTCATCTGTAGCCTCTAATTTTTCTCCATTTACTGTGAATATTACTCCTGATATACCTTTTTCACCACATACTTTTCTTAAATTCAATCCATATTTTCCGCTTATTGGTGGGTTTTGTACATATACTGTTATTTTTTGTGTATTTTTATCTAATGTTACTTTTACTTTAGTTTTCACATCAGGATTTACTGTTGGCAAATTAGCTAACTCTGTATAATTTTTATCACCTGCTCTTGTAATTTCACCTTTAGAATTTCCAGATGTTACTGTTACTTTATTTACTACATATTCTCCTGAATCATTTGTTTTTTGTACTTTTACAGTTATTGCGTTTTGTAACTCTAAAAATTCATTTGTTACATTTTCAACTTCTGTAATTTCATATTCATCTATTGTGTTTAAATTGTTTTTATTAATTTCAAATTCTTTTACTAAATTAGCCACACCTTCATCATCTGTTGTTACAACTTTTATTTTATCTTTATATATACGTTTAAATGTCATTCCTGGGATTGTTGTAGTATAATCTTCTGTTGTTTTTACTACATCCATGCTATATTTTCCTGTTACTGTTTTATTTGGAATTGTAACTGTAATTACATTATTTTCTACACTTGCAGTAATTTTAACTATAGAATTATCTGCTAATTTAACATTATCTAATTCTACATTATTTCCTGCAGTTGTTTTATTTTCATCTTGATATAGCACTATTTCTTTAACAACATATTTATTGTCTTTGATATATTTGTTTACATCTAAAGCTATTGGGCTTTGTAATTTAATATATGAATTATCTATGTTTACTTCATTTATAGTAAATGTATCTGTTGTTGTATAATTTTCTTTTGTTAATTTAACTGTTTTAACATTTGTTATTCCTTCTGCATTTGTTGGTTCTGTTGTAAATGTATCTGTTGTTTTGTTTATTATAGAAGATCCTTCAAAATATATATTGCTAATTGGTGTATTTTCCTCATCTACTTTTTTAATTTTTAAGCTATATATACCTTGTATTTCTTTATTTGGTATTTCAACTGTTATAACATTTCCATCATATGTTGCTTTTACTGTAACTGTTGGAGTATTTTTCAAATCATTATTTAAGCCATTTTCAAGGATTACTCCTGATAATGAAACACTGTTTACTCCCTGTTTAAATATAGTAGTAGAATTTTTGCCTGTTCCTTCAAGTTTCATACCTGTGACTATATAGTTTTTACCATCTGCATCTAATCCTTTATTAACTGTTAATGTAACTGGTTTTGCTAATTTTATGTATTTATTTGTATCTATTGAAATTTCTTCTACAGTATATACATCACTTTGAAGTGTACTACTTGTAATAGTTTTATTTTCTTCACATTTTGTAATGCCTGAAGCATTTGTAGCAGATAAATTAGTTTCATTTACATTAAATACTACTCCTTCTACACCTACTCCACTACAAACTTTTCTTAAATTCAAACTATATTTTCCATCTACTTCTGGGTTATCTACATCTATTATTATTTCTTGTGTTTCTTTGTTAAGTGTAACATTTATTTTAGTTAGTTTACCTTCTTTTACAGTTGGTAAGTTTTCCAAAACAACTCTATTTTCACTATTTCTAGAAAGCTGTTTTGTTACATTTCCACATGAAATTTTCACAGTATCTACTACATATTTTCCTATAGTATTATCTGTTGTTTTACCTACTGTTATGTTTATAGGTGAAGCCAATTCTAGTACATTATTTTGCTTGTCTTCGACCTCTGTAATTGTATATGTATCTTCTGTATTAACATTATCTTTAGTAATTTTATAATTATTTTCTATTACTATTTCACCATTACTGTCTGTTTTTTCACCTAATGCACTATTGTTGTGTGTAAATACAACACCTTTAAGTTTTTTTGCAAAATTATTAGTGCTTTTTGTTAATTTTATACTATAATTTCCATTTATTATTTTATTTGGAATTGTAACTATTATTTCATCATTTTGCACTTTAGCATTAACTGTAACTGGTGTACCATCTGCTAATTTCACTTGTAAATTAACATTTGTTTTTTCTTCACTCTTATTTTCTTGTCCTTGACATAATACTATGTAGTCAATACTATATTTATTGTCAGCTGATTTTTTATGCACTTCTAATTTTATTGGGCTTTGTAAACTTACATATGAATTGTTTAAATTATTTGTATTTATTTCATTTATTTCGTATGTATCTACTTCATCCATATTGTCATTATCAGTTAATGTAACACTTGCTATTTTTGCAATACCTTCTGAATTTGTTGTTGGAGTAATTGTATCGCTTATTCCTTTAATTGTTCTATCAATTGTAAATTTTACACCTTTTAATACTTTTGATTTTTCTGTTTCGGTTGCCAAACTTACCTTTTTAATTTTTACAGTGTATAAACCTTCTTTTCCTTCATTTGGTACTTGTAATATTATTGTTTTTGAATCTGAATTATAAGTTGCTGTTACTGTAACTGTTGACTTTTTATCTTCAAGACCTACACCTGATATACTAACAGTATCTTCACCTTCTGAAGATATAGTATTAGAAGCATTACCAGTTCCTTGAAGTTTCATTCCTGTAACTGTATAATTTTTTCCTTCTGCATCTAATCCTTTTTTAACTGTTAATATTATTGGATCTGCTAATTTTATATATTTAGCTTTATCTTGTTCATTTTTTGTTTTAATTTCTTTTATAGTGTATGTATCTAGTGTATTGACATTTTCTGTTGTAATATTTTTTTCAGTTATTACAGTTGTTAAACCATCTTCTTTTGTTGCTTCTAGCTCTTTTACAGTTCCATTAATATCTACGTTGAATATCATATCTTTTAATGGTTCTCCTGATAGAGTTTTTTCTATGAACAAACTATATTTTCCATCTACTTCTGGGTTATCAATGTTTACTATTATTGTTTCATTAGGTTTATCAAATGTTACTTTTATATTTGCTTTTTTATTTGAATTTACAGTTGTTGCATCTGTTATTTCAATTGTATCATTTCTATACATTTCTTTTACTGTTTTTCCATATGCTACTGTTATTTTATCTGCTACATATAAATTTCCGAATTGTTTTTTCTGTACTTTTACAGTTATTGGTGAAGCTAATTCTAATATATTATTTTTCTTATCCTCAACTTCTTTTATTGTATATGTATCTACTGTATTCAAATTATTTTTATTAATTTCACATGATTCTACAACAGTAATTTTACCGTTTTTATCTGTTGTTACTGGTTCTTCACTTACACTGTTTTCAAATGTAACACCACTAATAGGGCTTCCATTTTTTGTTTTTATTACATTCATACTGTATTTTCCTTTAATTAATTTATTAGGAATTGTAACAGTAATTATGTTATTTGCTACATTAGCTTCAACTATGCCTTTTAGTCCAGTTTCTAATTCTACTTTTAATTCTACATCTTGTCCAATTGTAGATTTATTTTCTCCTTGGTATAACATTATTTTTTCGACACCAAATGTACCATTTTGTACATTTTTGTATACATCTAGATTTATAGGGTTCTTTAATTTAAGGTATAAACTATCTACTTTTACTTCATCTATTGTATATGTGTCTACTTTGTTAATATCATTACTTGTTAATTCAACAGTTGTTACATCTGCCATACCTTCTGTATTTGTTGCTGCTGTAATTATTGTGTCTTCTACTTCATTTATTAGTGTGGATATTCCAAATACTACTCCATCCATTGGTTTATTACTATCTGTTGCATTTACTTTTTTAACTTTTAGTGAATATGAACCTTTTATTTTTTTGTTTGGTATTTTTAGTGTTATTGTTTGTGTTGCTTCATCTAAAGTTGCTGTTACTGTAACTGTTGTACCATCTTTTAGCACTACTCCCTTTAATGTAACAGATTTATTTCCTTCACTAGATATACTGCCTTTTATTCCAGTTGCTTCTAGTTTCATTCCTGTTATTACATAATTTCTACCATCAGCATCTAAACCTTTTTTTACTGTTAATATTACAGGGCTTTTTAATTTTACATATGTATTTTCATCAACAGCTATTTCTCTTACAATATATTCATCATCTTTCAAACTGTTTGAATTTATTTTTATGTTATCAGCACTGTATTTTATTGTACCAAGTTTATTTGTTGTAAGTTTTTTATCGTTTACAGTAAATACTACTCCTGATATAGGTTTTTCTTCTAGTTTGCCTTCTACATATTCTTGTGAAACCTTGCTTAATTTTAAGTTGTATTCTCCCTCTATTTGTGGGTTATCTACTCCTACTGTTATTTCTTGTGTTTCTTTGTTTAGTGAAACACTTATATTAGTTAATTTATCATCTTTTACAGTTGGTACATTTTCTAAAATAACACTACTTAAATTACCATTGTTACTTCTGTAAAGATCTTTTGTTGTATCTCCATATACAACTTTAACTTTACTTACTACATATTTTCCACCTTCTGTAATTTTCTTTACTTTTACAGTTATTGGTGAAGCTAATTCTAATACATTATTTTGTTTGTCTTCAACTTCTGTAATTGTATATGCATCTATTGTTCCAACATTAGCTTTTGTAATTTGGTAATTATCTTCTATTACTATTTCACCATTATCATCTGTTTCTTCACCTAATAAATTATTATTATGTGTAAATGTAATTCCTTTAAGTTTTTCTGTAAAATCATTAGTATTTTTTATTAATTTTATGCTGTACTTTCCTGTTATCAATTTATTTGGAATTGTAACAATTACTTCATCATTTTGTAATTTAGCATTAATTGTAACTTGTGTATCATCAGCTAATTTTACCTTCAAATTTACATTAGTTCCAGCTGTTGTTTTATTATTACCTTGATATAGTACTATATTTTTAACACTATATTTATTATTAACAGATTTTTTGTATACATCTAATTTTATTGATTTTTGTAGACTTACATATGAATCTTTTAAACTATCTGTATTTATTTCATTTATCTCATATGTATCTACTTCATCCATGTCATCATTATCTGTTAATGTAACACTTGCTATTTTTGCAATACCTTCTGAATTTGTTGTTGGAGTAATTGTATCGCTTATTCCTTTAATTGTTCTATCAATTGTAAATTTTACACCTTTTAATACTTTTGATTTTTCTGTTTCGGTTGCCAAACTTACCTTTTTAATTTTTACAGTGTATAAACCTTCTTTTCCTTCATTTGGTACTTGTAATATTATTGTTTTTGAATCTGAATTATAAGTTGCTGTTACTGTAACTGTTGACTTTTTATCTTCAAGACCTACACCTGATATACTAACAGTATCTTCACCTTCTGAAGATATAGTATTAGAAGCATTACCAGTTCCTTGAAGTTTCATTCCTGTAACTGTATAATTTTTTCCTTCTGCATCTAATCCTTTTTTAACTGTTAATATTATTGGATCTGCTAATTTTATATATTTAGCTTTATCTTGTTCATTTTTTGTTTTAATTTCTTTTATAGTGTATGTATCTAGTGTATTGACATTTTCTGTTGTAATATTTTTTTCAGTTATTACAGTTGTTAAACCATCTTCTTTTGTTGCTTCTAGCTCTTTTACAGTTCCATTAATATCTACATTGAATATCATGTCTTTTAATGGTTCTCCTGATAGAGTTTTTTCTATACATAAATTATATTTTCCATCTATTTTTGGGTTATCTACTTGTACTGTTATTGTTTGATTAATTCCATCTGCTGTTTGTGCATTTTCATTAAGTGTAACCTTAATTTTTGCATTTCTATTTCCATCTACTGTTTTAACATTGTTAAATTCCACAAAATTAGCTTTTCCTTCTTGTTTAACAATTTCTTTTGTATCATTTTTATTAGAAGTTGTAGCACAAGAAACTGTTACTTTATTTACAATATAATTTTCTCCACTTTCTGTTTTCTCTACCTTTATATTTATTGGTGAGGCTAGTTCTACTACATTATTTTTTGTATCTTCAACCTCTGTAATTTTAAATGTATCTGGTGTATTAACATTGTTTTTATTAATTGCAATTTCTTTTACTAAATTAATTTCACCATTAGAATCTGTTTTTCCAACTTTTGTACTATTTTTATATACACGATTAAATGTTATTCCTTCAAGTCTTGCATTATTTACAGTTTTTATTAAATTCATATTATAACTACCTGTAAACAATTTGTTTGGAATTGTAATAGTTATTAAATTATTATTTACTGAACCATTAATTACAACTTTAGAGTTATCTTCTAATTCAACCTCTAAATTTACGTCAGTACCAGCTATTGTTTTATTATCGCCTTGGTATAATACTATGTTTTTAACACCATATGTACTATCTGTTTTTACTTCTTTTGTTACATCTACACTTATTTTTTCTTTTAATTTAACATATTTGCCATTAATTTGTATATTTTTTTCTTCTATAGTGTATGTATCTGTTTTATTCAAATCTGCATCTGATAAAGTAACAGTTGCTACTTTTGCAATTCCATTTGCATCTGTTGGAAGAGTTGTTTTTGTTTCATCTACTCCATTTATTGTTGTAGATACTCCAAATATAATATCTCTAATTGGTTTTATTTCATCACTTTTTGTTGTATTAACTTTTTTTAGTTGTAGTGTATATTTTCCTTCCATATCTTTATTTGGTATTGTTACTGTTACAGTTTTTGTATTAGAATTATAAATTGCATTTACTGTAACTGTTGAACCGTCACTAAGAAGTACTCCTTTTAAAGACACACTGTTTGCTTCTTTTGTAGATATAGTTGATGATTGTCCTTGTCCTTCAAGTTTTACTTTTGTTACTACATAGTTTCTTCCTTCTGCATCTAAGCCTTTTTTTACTGTTAATTTTATAGGATTATCTAATTTTACATATTTATTTTCATCAACTTCAACTTCTTTTATAGTATATGTATCTGGTTTATTAACATTTTCAGATGTAATATTTTTCCCACTTACTGCAGTTGTTACACCACTTGTATTTGTAGAATTTAACTCTGTTCCATTAATACTAAATATTACATCTTTTATTCCTGTACCTGATAAAGAAGTTTTTTTCAATTTTATATTATATTTTCCATCTATTGTAGGATTATCTGCATATATTGTTATTTTTTGTGTAGTTTTGTCTAGTGTTACTTTTAAAGTTGTTGTTTTTACTGAATTTACTGTTGGTAAATTAGTTAATTCAACATAGTTTGCAGAATCACTTCTAGTAATTGTTTTTTTAGTATCTCCACATGTAACTTCAACTTTGCTTACTACATATTTACCTGATTCTGTTGTTTTACTTACTCTTATAACTATATTTGAAGCTAACTCTAATATTTTATTACTTGCATCTTCAACCTCTGTAATTGTATAACTATCTGTTTTTTCAATATTTTCTTTAGTAATTGTATATTTATCAATTATATCTATATATCCAAATGTATCTGTTGTTTCACTTGTTTTAACATTTGAAGAATTTATCCATGTAAAATCTACATTTTGAACTGGAGTTTTAAAGTTATTTGTTGTTTTTATTAAATTCATACTATAACTTCCAGTTACTTTTTTATTTGGTATTCCTAATGTTATTGTTTGTGTTTCCTTATCTAAAGTTGCTACTACTGTTACTGTTGATTTTTCATCTGATAATTTTATTCCTTTCAATTCAACCTTAGTACCATCTGTTGTTTCACTACTATTTTTTATTTTATTATTACTGTCAATTTCGTCAAGCCTTATTCCTTTAACTACATATTTTTTACCATCTGCATTTAAACCTTTTTTTACTGTTAATTTTATTTTATTAGATAATTTCACATAATTCTTTTCATTTACTTTGAACTCATCAATTACATATGTATCAGCTGTTTGATAATCATCTTTAGTAATAGCTTTTTCAGAAACACAAGTAGTTATACCTTGTGCATTTGTAGCTGTTAATGTTTTCCCATTTACTTTAAAAACAATGTATTGCATTGGGTTTCCATCATTATCATATTTTTTTATGTTCACGCTATATTTTCCATTTATATATGGGTTATCTACCATAACTGTTATTTTTTGTGTAGTTTTATCTAATGTTACTTTTGCCTTAGCTTTTATTTCAGGATTTACTGTTGGTAAATTAGTTAATTCAACATAATTTGTAGAATCAGTTCTATTAATTGTTTGAGTATTACCATTACACTCTACTGTTACTTTATTTACTACATATTTTCCAGCAGTATTATCTGTTGTTTTTCCTACTGTAATAGTTATAGGTGAAGCTAATTCTAATATATTATTATATTTATCTTCAACTTCTGTAACTTCAAATGTATCTTCTGTATTAATATTGTTTTTATTAATTATAATTTCTTTTACTAAACTAATTTTCCCGTTAGAATCTGTTGTTGCAACTTTTGTACTATTTTTATATAAACGATTAAATGTTACCCCTGGTATTTTTGTGCTATAATTTCCAGCTGTTTTTAACAAGTCTATACTGTACTTTCCTGTTATCAATTTATTTGGAATTGTTACAATTATTTCATTGTCTTCTACTGTTGCATTAACTGTAACTGTAGAACCATCTTTTAATTGTATATTCTCCAAATTTACATTTGTCCCTGATACAGTTCTGTTATTACCTTGATATAACACTATGTTCTTAACTCCATATGTACTATCTGTTTTTACTTCTTTTGTTACATCTAAACTTATAGAATTTTCCAATTTAACATATGAATCATCTATGTTTATCTCATTTATAGTATATGTATCTACTTTGTTTATGTTTTCATTTGTTAACTCTACATTTGAAACATTTGCTAAACCTTCTGTATCTGTTGCTTCCGTGGTAATTGTGTTACTTATTCCATTTATTTTTTGATTTATTCCAAATGTTACATTTCCTATCGGATTATTATTTGCTACATTTACTTTCTTAATTTTTAATGTATATAATCCTTGCATTCCTTTATTTGGTATTTGTAATGTTATAGCTTGTGTATCTGAATTCAAAGTTGCAGTTATTGTTACTGTTGTACCATCTTTTAAAACTACTCCTGGTAGTGAAACTCTTTTACTACCTTCTTTAAAAATAGTAGACACACTTCCTGTTGCTTCAAGTTTCATTCCTGTTACTACATAATTTCTACCATCTGAATCAAGTCCTTTTTTTACTGTTAACTTTATAGGATTTATTATTTTTACATATTTGTTTGTATCTACACTAATTTCTTCTATATTGTATTCATCATCTTGAAGACTATCAGTAGTAATTTGTTTATTTTCTGTACAAGTTGTTATTCCTGAATTATTTGTAGCTGGTAAATTTTTGCTATCTACCTTAAATGTTACATTTTGTATTGGTGCCCCTGATACAACCTTTTTTAAATATAGGCTATATTTTCCAGTTACTACTGGGTTATCAGCTTCAATTGTTATTTTTTGTGTAGTTTTATCTAATGTTACTTTTACTTTAGTTTTTACTTCAGAATTCACTGTTGATAAATCAGTTAATTCAATAGAATTTGTAGAATCAGTTCTTTTAATTGTTTTAGTATTTCCATCACATTCTACTGTTACACTGTTTACTACATATTTACCTGAATCAGCTGTTTTTTGTACTTTTACAGTTATTGGTGAAGCTAATTCTAGTAAATTATTTTCATTATCTTCTACTTCTGTAATTGCATATACATCTGTTTTCCCGACATTATCTTTAGTAATTGAATATGAATCTACTAATGTTATTCTTCCTCTACTATTTGTTTTTTCTCCATTTGGATTATTTGTATGTTTAAATTCAATTCCTTCGCCAAATTTTTTAAAATTGTCTGCAGTTTTTATTAATTCTATACTATATGTTCCTGCTATTTTATTGTTTGGAATTGTAATGATAAACATGTTATTTTCAGTATCATATTTTACTTTAATTTTTACAGTTCCTTTAGAAATATCAGGTACCTCTAATTCAGTTTCCTCATTTATTGATACAAATCCAGACTCATTATATGTTTCATTATTTTTCCTTGCTGTTATACAATAACTTGATACATTAACTACACCTGTAGTAGAATTAACTTCCTTTTTTACTTCAAAAATTAATTCTGCATCTAACAAATTATATCTTTGATCATTAGAAGTATTTAATTCTTTTATATAAAATACATCATATTCATCAGATTTATCAGCATAAGTAATTCCTGTTACTACATTCGAAGTTTCTCCATATTCATTTGTTACATAAGTATTTTCTAGATTTACATTGTTTACATCATATTTTCTATCACTTATATAGAATTTTGCTCCTGCAAGTTTTTCCGCATTATTTTCACTAGAAACCTTTTGTAATTGTAATTTATATTCATTTAAAATAATTACTTTCTCGAAATCATCGTCATCACCTTGTTTGTACTTTTTATTACCTTGTTCATCAATACTTTCTATAATAGAATTATCTTGTGCTAGAAAATCTGTATGCCAGTTTCCATCTAATTCACCTTGTTTACCAGTAGCATAATTGCGCCATGCCTCTGAGCCTTTATCTTCCCCATAAGGGTCTTTATCACTTAGATTCCAGTTATATACTGTTGAATCTACATCTGAAGTATCTTTATTATTATTTTCAGATTTATATTCTACTATTTCTGCAACATTAGTCAATACTCCTGTTGCATTTTCTTGCACTTTACATATTACTGTAATAGTACCATATGATAAATTATTTCCATCAAATGCGTCTATATATTCTATATCGTTTAGGTGTATATCAATTGTTCCCGCTCTGTCAGCATATAAAAAATAATTTTTTGTATTTATTTTTTCACCCTCCGCTTTGTATTCATCCCAAGCAAAATATTCTATTTCTTTTTCTTCATTTTTATATTTATATTTTACTTTACAGTTTTCTAAATCACTTAAAATTAATCCTTTTGGAAGATAATCTTTTACTGTAATTGCTTTTGCTTTTGTTTTTCCTTCATTATATATTCGTATATCATATTGTATCTCATCACCAATTTTTACTTGTACTGGTGTTTTATTCATTGTATACGTAGCATTTGTATCACCATTTTTTAATGGTGTAACATCTACTCCTATATTGTTTTCTATTTCATTTGTTTTTCTATCTACATTAAATCCGTTTTCTTTTGTTACATCTTCAAATTCTTTATTCTCTCTTTTTATTTTTGTAATTACCTTTTTTAATGCTAAATCTGGTGCAACTATTACTTTTTCAAAGTCATCGTCATCACCTTTATTTCCATTTATACCTGCATCTT
>OIGD01001621.1_pt1 | contig 20404 bp, 23 predicted proteins | sample 1582211 | NCBI WGS metagenome assembly OIGD01 (sample SAMN04414078, study PRJEB24778) | human gut metagenome | material: faecal | host: Homo sapiens
TTTTATTTTATTCTAATTTAAAATCTCTAACTCTTCATCTGGAGTCTGTTAGTCACTTAACAGGTTTGTCTTTTGTTTTTTTATTTTAAAAAGTATTTTCTATGTTTAATTTTCTTCGCACAGCAAAGACCCATCAATTTAATTAAAATGTTTTTTAGACGACAATATGAACGCTTCGCCTTAACAAAATGTTTTAAATTATATTAAAAAAATTATTAAATAACGAAAATTAAATTTGAAATTTCAGTTTTTGGGTGTAATATATACGCAATGAAAATTTCATGGAAAAAAGTTGATAAAACCGACCAAATTTTAATTGAAAGTTGGATGTCAAACATCGACCGACATAATCTTTGCATGGAGAAACAAGATTGGACAACAACCGCTCGCGGCATAAACGAATGTTTGAAAGATATGAAAAACGGAGAATTTTTTGAACTTCTGGGGTTTGTTGGCTCAAAACCCGCTGTTGCAATGATGCTTGGAATTGAAGAATCTGGCAATGCGCTTAATCTATATAACATTATCCTTAACCCTCTTTTCCGCGGGCAAGGAATTGGAAGCCAAGCAATTGCCGAAGTTTTTGGCAATGACAATGCCATGATTCTTAAAAAAACATATTCGCAAATAAAAGTTTACACACTGCCCGAAAATCAAGCAATGAAAAAAATTCTTCTTTCGCAAGGTTTTTCAGCCCCAACCCAAGACGGCGATTTTCTATTCTACAAAAAAGACCTAACCAAAAACAACATAAACGAACAAGGCAAATAACTCGCCTTGTTTTTTATTCCCGCGCTTTGCGTAAGAAACTGCTTCTTAATCCTGCGCGTCTTAACTTCAAGGCTTAATCCATTTTTGCTTCATTCGCCCGCAAAAAATGCTTAAAAGATTGCTATACCTTTCAAGTTTTCCTTACTCTTTAATTACGCAAAAAAAATTGTATCCCCCATTTCAAACAAGCAATTTCCCTTAAACGCAAAAAAATTGACTATGAAAATTTTTAGTGTTAAAATATTTTTATATAAGAAAATCTCTTTTGCCCACGGTCTTTTGGCTTAGCAAAGAGCAATATTTTTATGTTTTAAAATTGGCAAAAACCACATTTCCAAATCAAAAAATTTCACAATTACAAGTGTTAACCCTTCAAAAATAATCAAAATTTTAAAAGGAGAACCAATGAAACTCATTTTAACAAGTTGCATGGATTTATATTATAAAGATGAAGACGGCAAAAGAATTGCACAAAATTTTGGCAACAAAAATGGAATTTTGGATTTGATTAAAAAATTAACGCCAAAACAAGAAAATTTTGTTTTTGTTGCAAGCGACGAATTTAATTTTGACGTAACGGATATTTACGCAAACGCCACTTTTGATTCTTTTAAAATCACATATCCTTTTAAAAATTACTTTATTTTAGACAGCAGGACAGAAGAAAAGACAAAGGAATTTATTGAAAAGGCCGATTTAATTTTCTTGTGTGGCGGCCATGTTCCAACGCAAAATCAGTTTTTCCAAAAGATTAATTTAAGAGAAATAATTAAAAACTCTCATGCGTTAATTATTGGTCAAAGCGCCGGCTCAATGAACTCCGCCGAAATTGTATATTCCCAACCTGAGCTCGAAGGAGAATCCATCAATCCACTCTTCAAAAGATACATCAAAGGCTTAGGGTTAACCAACATAAGCATTCTCCCCCACTTTGAGGAGCGCATAAACGATGTGCTCGACGGCAAAAACGTTTTAAAAGAAATTTCAATCCCCGACAGCATGGTTCGCCCATTCATTGCCTACTCTGACGGAGCTTACATTTTCGATAATGGAACATCTCAATGTATTTACGGAAAAGCATATTTGTTTGAAAATGGAAACTATCATCAAATTTCCAAAGACGATTCCGTAACCGACATCACAGCCTTAACCAAAGAAAAATTTTCCAGTAATAGTTAAAGGAAAAAAAATGACTTTTAAAGAAATAAAAACTCCAGAGCAACTAATGAAATATTTAGACCAAAACTTTAAATATGGCGTTATAGATAAAAAAGGGAACAAATATTATAACAGCAACACCGCTGAATTCCAGCGTATTTGTGAAACACAATGGGAATTGCGTCCGGTTGAAGAAATGTTGAAAGATGGTGTTGGACATTGTTACGACCAAGTTGAAATTGAAAGAGAATGGTTTAGCAAAAATGGATATAATGTAAAAACATTTTGGATTTCTGCTTATCAAGACGGAATTCAAAACTCGGGTTTTTGCCACACATATTTGATGTATCAATATAATGACACATGGAAAATTTTTGAGCATTCAGATTTTTCAAATAAAGGCATTTTCACATTTAAAAGCATTAGCGACGCTGTAAAATGGCAAGCCAAACATCAAATTAAATTTGCTGAAAGTTGTATTAAACCTTTAAAAGAATATGTAACTTGCATAAAAGAATATAACAAACCTCCAACATATGTAAATATGCAAGAATTTTCACAATTTATTGATAATTCAAAAGATTATGTGATATAATTGCAATGTTCAAACATGCAGCCGTAGCTCAGCTGGATAGAGCAATCGCCTCCTAAGGGTTTGCTTTATCCGTTTGGCTACAGGGCTAAACCTTAGTAAAATAAGGGTGTGCAAGCATTCCAACATTTATGCTTATCAGAAAAAACCATACTTTCACAATCTTTACTCCTAAATTTTATATATTTTTATGTTCTCATAGGTAAAGGGATATACCCCCGACCTCCTAAGTCGGCATTGCAGGTTCGAGTCCTGCTGGGAACACCAAATAAGCCTTGACGGCTGAATATTATCAATGGTAGGTTATCTTGATTGATACCTACCATTTTTTTATTTATCTTTTAAACTATCTCAACTATTTTCAAATAGTTTTTCCATTATATCTATTGAATCATCAATGTCTTGGCAGTAATGGGTATAAATCTTTAAAGTTATATCACTATTAGCATGACCTGCTAATTTAGATACCATATTTATTTTTGCACCCTTACTTATCATTCTTGTAATCCAAGTATGTCGCATTTTATGACAAGTGATTTTTTTACAACCTGCTTCAGTCAAGTATTTTGCAAGTAAGTGATTAAGATAGTGTGGGAATCTAGGTGTTCCGTCTATATTGCAAAAAATTGCACCACATTTATCAAATTTTTTATCATTTACACTTAGCATATCATAAGCCTTTTTAAATAAGACAAGTTTATCATAAAGCAAATTGCATATTGGTATAGTTCTTTGAGAATATTTTGTTTTCAATTCTTTAACAATTACACCTTTACCAGATATATACAAACGATTTCTTTTAAGTTTGATTTTTCTGTTTTCTAAATCTATATCTCTCCATTCAAGTCCACAAACTTCACAAGTACGCATTCCTGTAGTTGCCAAAAGATATATCGGTATAACTTGCCATATATCGTGTTTTCCTAAAACTTCAATAAGGTTATTAAATTCTTCTTCGTTTAAAATATCTATGTCTTTTGATGGCTCGCCACCTATAATTTTTTTAAGATACGCACTTGACGCTAGATTTTTATCAACAAGTTCTATTGACATAGCGTAACTATATATTGTACTTAATACTCGTTTATATTTCATTATGCTTTCTTTTTTATAATGCTTTTGAATTGAAATTTTATCAAAATACTCGTTCACACTTATTCCAAACCTTGTACAAATCGCTTTTGCACTTTCAAACTCAATATGTTCACCTTTGCGTGCATAATAGAGTGTAGGGCGTGTAAATAAACCTTCACTGCTTACTTTTCTTATACCAAAGCCACTTGCAATTTTATCAAATTCTTCCTGTTTGTTTGGTTTTATAACAGCCTTGGTTGTAGTATATGTAGCATCATTCATCTCTACAAAAAATTGTTGAATATCAAATGCTTTTAAATCTTTAAAATGTCTATCACCAAAAAAGTTTGATAATTTTTCAATACATTCTTGTGCTCGAATATAGTAACTATCAGATACATTTCCTTTTCTTGTTTTCAGCCATATGTTTGCAAATTGATTAAAATTTGTCATACTAAGTTCATGAATATGACCACTCCTATACTCCTTTTCCCATTGCTCTGCATAAGCAATGGCTGCCTTTTCAGCACGCACACCAGATAAATTATTTTCGTTTTTCCAAGTAGTACAAACAAACTTTGATTTTCCACTTGGAGTCTTAATCTTTATTTGTATAGCATAATTACATTTTCCATTTTTTAATATTCTTTTAGAGAGCGTAGCCATATAACTTTGCCTCCTTTTCCATATATCGCTCTTGCGCCAATCTTAGATAGTGCATATGAGCTTGTTTTTCTTTGTCATCATAAAACACTTTTGCAGTCCAACTTTTGTATTGTTTTCGCTTTAAGACAAAGGTGTAAACTGCATTTTCATAAGGTACAAATTCATAAATACAATTGTTTTCTTTTTCTTCAATAAACTTATTTAGTTCTTCAACAAAATAATTTTGTAAATTCTTATTATTTTCATTGCTAAACTTAATGTGCTTTTCAAAAAGTCGCATTTCACCATTTACAGTATCTCTAAATTGAGCGTGAATGAAGTATATAGGCTCTTCACCCAACAACTCCATTAACTCATTATCTACAACTTTTATATAATTTTTAATATTCATAATTTTTTTAATTCTCCTTTATGTTAATATTTAGAAATTGGAATAGTGAGTCCATATTTATAAGAAATTTTGAACCCACATTGATTACTTGTATTTGACCACCTTTGCATAACATTCGCAAAAAGTATTTTGTAATAGCAGAGCCATTGTCAAATTCATGGATAATTTCATAAGCCTGTTCAATAGTCCTATATCCCATATAATTGCGCCTCCTTTTTAATCATACTTTTTCTGAGAGATAACCCAAATAAATGAGCAAATCCCTTTTTTCGGGAGTAATAAAACTATAAAGTTTGGCTCTAATATACACCTTAGTTAATGGTATTGCAATATTTTTTTACATAATTAAATAAATAAGTAAAAAAGGTTGCATTTTTGATTTTTTATGATATAATAAAAGCAACTTTTATTAACAGGAGAGAATTGAATTGGAGAATAAATTAAACAAAACAAACGAAAATAACACATTAAAAATATTAAAACAAAAACTGAATGACTCAATGTTTAAATACGATTTGAATTATAATATAATCAGTCGTTCTACTGGATACACACGACAAAGCATTACTAAATATTTCAAAGGAGATGCTTCCCCTAAGTTTGAGTTTTTAATGGCATACTATAAATTATTAAATAACATAGAGCCAGCACATAATATAAATTTTTTATACTTCATTATTGATGACTGCGATAGTTTATATAAAACAACTAAAGAGAATTTAGAATCTATAGGTATAAGTAATTTGGCGGTTAATAACATAATAAAAGCAACAACAAGTGAATTGACATCTCGAAATGAATTACAAGAATACTTAGATTTGCCAAATTACAATTTTAAAAGGTTGTTTTTTCTAAATTTATTATTAGAAAATGATGGGCTTTCAGAATTACTTGATTCTTTGTCAAAAATTTTTGAAAACTACAAGTATTCTCATGATTACGATAACTACACAAAAAGTTTTAAAAAATCAATCTCATGTTTAGGTATAAAAAATATTGAAGTTGAAAAAATTATTGAAATCTTTTCAAACACACTTGAAGAGCAAAATAAGAATACCGATAATAATTTCTTGAATTGGGAATTAGAGAATTGTATAAAAAAATATGTTTTCAATTTAGCAACTCAACTCACAAACAAAAAATAAGCCTATATTTAAAAGGCTTATTTTACTTATCAATCATTTTACGCACATTTTACCGACTCTAATATTTTCGCCCATTTCAACTACATTTGAAGGCTCTCAATAGTAATTTATCTAATATTTGCAATTTGTGGATAGAGAAGTACATAAAGCAAATTGCCTCGCCCTATCAAATTGCTATTTTTGTTATATGTGTTTGCTCCATTATATCTTGCAATCAAATTGTTGTTGTAATCATATAAATAAACATTATTACCATTTTGAGCAATTTTGCCGATTTGTTTTCCATTATCCCTAAAACAAAAAGATATTTGCCCCGTTTTTATATAACCAATCCTTTTACCATTTTTATCATAAATATTTAACATAAAATACCTCCGTCATAATAATATAACGGAGATTTTTGTTTATAGTTGTGTGCTTTTGGCTTAATCATTTATATTAGCAAAATCTTCAATATTAAACCACTCTGGTAAAGAGTATTCATCCATTTTGTTAGATATCGCTTGCTCTAAAACAATTTTATTTTCTTTTAACATTCGCTGTTTATATCCATAAAAATTATTGTCATTGTCTAATTGAATTATAAGATATAATTCATCTGCACCAAGCATTGCTTCCCCATTCCCATTTATAGTAAAGACAATGTGTATTTCATTGGTTTTAGTGTATTTTTTAGCACCAACAAATGTATACATATCCATCGTCTTAATTTCTGGATACTCATTAAAGAAATTATTGATTTCGGTTTTTGCACTGTCTACATTAATAGACACTTCCAATTCACTTAAATTCGTTATTATTTGGGTGGGGATATCATTAATATATTTATATGCTGTTCCATCGATTGAAACAACCCTTGTTAAATATTCATTCTGAGGGTTATAGTCTTCAACAAAACTATTATCTGTATCTTGGTCTATTATTCCACTAATTGTTCTATATTTATCTTCTGATATCATTTGTTTTAATGTTATATCAATATTATTCCAATCACTAATACTATAATCTAACATATTAACAATTTCATCCGTTTGATTTTGGGTTAAACTAATGTAGGATGGCTTAACTATTATTTTAAGCATGCTATTTATTGTAGCATCCTTTATATAAGCGTAAGTAATAGTATATGTTCCTTCTTGCTCAAAATTTAGGTTGCCTAAATCAATCGTGTAATCAATGTCTTTTGATAAAGCAATATTGCCATTCTCTGTTGCACCATAAACAGCAACATTAACTGGATTTGGCTGATTTTCATTTCCCACTATGTATGTTGCGACACCATTAGTAAATCCAGCACTTTCCCCATCAAGGATGATTGCTGTTATGTTGTCGTTTTTTGATTGTTGATCACAACCAACAAACATAAAAGATAAACAGCACACAAACAGTAAGCATAATGCGTAAGTAATTTTTTTCATAAACACTCCTTATAACTGCATTTTTGTTGTGCAAAGCACCCAAAAATCACATCTCATGTCATTATTATATCACTAAATGAACCTAAAAGCAACACATTGCACATATTTGTGCATTATTATTTCACAAGATGTAATTTTTACAAGTATCATAAATATATTGCGTGCTAATAATACTTTATAATTTATTTAGATTAAAATTATGAGGTGTGCTATGAATAAAGATGATGTTGTTGCTCGTATTAGTCAACTTAGAACTAAGGCAGGACTTTCTGCGAGAGATTTAAGTTTGCGTATTGGTAAAAATAGTGCATATATTTCTCGTTTAGAGTCAAAAAATGATAGCTTTGAACCTTCAGTTTCTGCATTGCTTGAAATTATTGAAGCCTGTGGGTCAACCCCGATTGAATTTTTTTATTATGATATTTACGCTTATGAAAAAGATAAAACAATTATTGATTTGCTAAAAAATGTAAGTCAAATAAAAAAAGAGGCTATAATAAACTTACTTAAAAGTGAATAAAAACAAGGTTTTATGATTTATAGTTAAATTTTTGATTACGAATATTTAAAAAGCAGATGTGCCATTATCATCTGCTTTTTATTTATAATATTTCCAAAATCTTTGCTTTAATTTTTTGAAATTTTAATTTTATATTTTCATTATTCAACAAAGTCTTTACTTTAGTTTTATTTTTATTATGGTACATATATTCAATTAACCTTTGATAAGTCGCATTTACAAATCCTAATTCACTGGACCACTCACTTAATACATCGCTAAAAATATTATCCATTTCAAACTTACCATTAGGGACAATGGAACCATCATCAATTTTTTTATAACCATCGAATGGTAAAAAAACGCCTCGGTTTTTCTCATAATGATCTTCGATAGAGTGCATTGCCTTTTCAATCCCTTCCTTATCATTATCTACCAAATAAGCATAATCGGTTTTTAGCATTATAAAAAATGCTATATTTTTTTCAATTGTAGTTGCTCCTGCACAAGGATAAATATAATAATCATTACCAAAATCACCAAACAATGATAATGCATAAAAATCATGTATACCTTCCACTAAAACAACTTTTTTATTCCCAATAACTCGTTCATCAAATGGTATTTGTAGTGAATCAAAAAGTGGACTTAACGCTGATAATCTAGTTCCTTTTTTAGGGTAATTCTTAAAATTATAAAGTTGTATTAAATCGTTTTTATCTTTTTCAACTATACATACTTGATAAGGATTTAAATATTGACTGTTTAACATATGGTGGGAATGAGTTGTATATATAATTTGAGTATTTTTGTTCAATTTTGTTATTTCATTAAATCTTTTTAATAAACTAATCTGTGCGACTGGATTTAAGTACATTCCAGGTTCATCTAATAAAAACAATACAGATTTATTGTATTCTCCCTTTACAAAAGGATTAAACAATAATTGCATAATAAATGAGTAATACCATTGAAACCCATCACTTCGGTTAACTATTTTAAAACTTTGTGACGATTGATTTCCCTTTATTTGTTCATTTAGAGATATTACTAATTTATTGTTTTCAATCTGTAACTCAAAATTAATATCTTCCGTAAAATTTTCATCTCGCCCCAATTCTTTCCATGCATTAGAAAATTGATTGCTTAGATAAAATTTTATTACATTTAAATTTTGATTTCTAATATTTCGATTAGGCTCGTTTATTACCTCTAGTAATGTTTTATTTATAGATTGAATAAACAAATTATTAAAAATAACATTCCAGTAGTTATTTTTGTTAGATTCAGTTACTTCAATCTCTTCTTCAATGTCTGTTCGACTGTGTAGGTAGTTACAAATCGGCAAATACTTGATTATAAGTTTACACAAATGTTGAGCAAATTCATTTGAAAGAGCATTTAATTTTTCATGCTCAATACTATAAATGTATTCACTAGGATTATTCTCGTTATAAACTCTTGTTATTATCACATCTTTACTTAAAAATGAATTGTATTGTTTTACAAACGACTCCGAATTTTCATCAACATCTAAAACTATTGTTTCTCCGTTTTCGTTTGTTTGTGTAGGTTTAATAACACCAAATTCGTCAAAATAATTATAACTTTTTATTAAACTAAATAACTCAGTTTTAAAGTTTTCATCATTTTCAAGTCTAATTTCGGCTGAAACCTTTAATTCGGCTGGCAATTCTGTTTGATAATAATTAACCAAATCTTTTAAATGCTTTTCTTGTTCGTATCTTTTATCGTTTTCATAGTCAAAGGCAAGCATTGCCTTTAAAATACTACTTTTCCCACACTCATTCAATCCAATTAATGCCAATAATTGCTCACCTGTATCTAAATCAACTACAACATCTTTTTTGATACCTTTATATCGATGTATAATAAATCTTTTGTACTTCATATAACCTCACTAAAACTTTAGTAAGTATACCATATTTTGACAAATTTTACAAGTCTTAAGTGCATCGATTTTAATTTTATATAAAAAATCAAACATTAGGGCGAAATCTAAGGGGTAGCGTCCTTTTTTCTTTCGTAAAATTATTAGCCACACATTTCAATTAGTTTGTAAATTATATAATAATTTTATTATATTAATTTGACATTGTTATTATATTGGTTTGCGTTTTGACTGCATTGCATTATCTACTTTAATATAGTTTTGTTTAACATAGTATAAATTATTTCCATTATAGGTTTGCATAGAATTTTTATAAACCTGTTCATTTTTAAAAACATATTGGTTTTGTTTTAAATAGTTTTGCACACTTTCATAAGTATCTGTATAAATCGTTGGCTTTTTAATTCCTTTAGAATAGTGGTACAGATTTAATCCCGCAGGCAAAGTCATTTGCATTAAGGCTTTGTTATGCATATGACTATTTCTTTCTGTCACTTCTTTTGCGAGGTGTGGAGTTAGATAGAAATATACTTCTTTGTTTTGCTTTGGTTTGCCAACACTTACAAAACCCTTTCTCCATGCTTCATTTATGGTTTCAACGGGCAAAAATACACTTTTAGTAGAACTATTAAAAAACAATATTGCATGTATGTGAAAACCTAGATTTTTACTATTTTTTTCAAAAGTGTTTATATATTCAATTTTACCAAATTGCGTTATAGTTTTTCTAATGTACTTGATAAACTGCTTAAAATCTTCGCTTAATTTCTTCGTGTCAAGTATTTTTTCAGTATATGTTAAAGTCAGTAATAATATTTTGCTACAGTCAACAGTGTTTTCTTTAATAAGGTCTTGCAATCTAATATTGCTTTCAAGCAGGCTTCTATAACTTTCACCACGAGTTAAACACTTGTTGTTTTCGGCTATTTCGCCAGTACTCAAAACTAAATGTTTGTTTCCAGCAAGTCTTTTTATCGTTGGCTTTTTATTGCAAGTATTTACATTTTTAATTGATATTTGATTTCTAACGACCTTTACTCTAACTAAGTCATTTGGTTTAATTATATTTTTCATTTACTTTAACTCCTAACTAAACCCTGATGTTTTACTTTTTATTCAAGTAAAAGGGCTTTTTATTTTTAGTTAGAAGTAAAGATTGATTTTTGACTAATTACGACATACAAAAAACCATACTAATAAAACACAAAATATTTGAATGATTTGACAAATCGCACAAAACTTATTATAATGAAATGAAAATATTTCAAATAACATCATATTTTAATATGGTTTGAAATTTATTGAAGGCTTTTCCGGGACTAAGTTTTTTCTCCTAAGCGATAGGTCGGAAGTTCGAATCTTCTCGGTTGCACCAATTTAAAAAGAAAAAGACGCTATTTTTGAGCGACCCCTACAGGGTTCACTTCATTTACGGCGTCTTTTTGTGTTGTGATTTTCTTTCAGCAAGTAACTCTTTTATTTGTTTTCTTCTTTCTTCTTGCTTTTCTTTACTTGAATAACAAACATTACTATTGATATTGCAAGAGAGAGTATGACAAAGATTTCAAAAACTATCATTCCTGCTTGTGTGATAGTTTGAAAGTTTGCAAGTAAAATACCTACAATAGCAAGTAAAATTGTTTGAGCAAGATTTAACCATTTTAACCATTTCATAATTTTTTTTCTCCTTTTTTGTTTATTATAAAAAAGCAAATTTTTGCTGTAAAGCCTTATAACCTAAACTTTTTATATTTCAAAAATCTTTATTTAGCAATGACTTTTCTATTCATTGGTATATTTTATTAATTGATTTGTTTGTTCGTTTGCAAAGTGTTTGCAACGAGTTCAAACAATAGGGGCATTAGGTGTCTTTGTTATTTAGTCGTAAATATCTGTAAACAAGATTTCTGTCTTGCTTATCAAACTTAAAAACACCAAAACCACTTGTCAGTTGCATATACCTGGGGTTTCCAATTCTTTTAAGTAAAAGTTGACCGAGTGGGGTTATGCGGTATTCTTCGTTTTCAAATAAGATTGCTTTATCACTTATAATTTTGGCTTTATACTTTTCATCTTTCGTAAAAATTATGTAATCTCCAACTTTTAAGCCTAAATCATAGAAAGTGATTGCTTTTTCTTTGTGCTGTGGAATTTGTGGCTCGCATAGATAACATATATCTTCATTATCTTGTATCCAGTTTAATTCACACTTTGGACATTTTTTCATTTATCACCGCCTTTTAGTGAAGGCATTTCATAAAAATAAAAGTGCCTTCCAAAAGGAAGGCACAGTCCTATCAAAAACAAACCTTCCATTGTTGCGACACAATTTCCTAGTCTTAGTAGGTGGAAGTATTTGTATGAAAGGCAAAAAATAGCCATCCTACAAGACTAGAAAAAATATGAAATTGTGTCGCATAATTATGATAGCACATTTTTATATGATTTGTCAAAAAATATCAACAAATAAAAAAGCAGCCATCAATCTGGCTACTTCGTTTTCTTATCTATTACCCAATTAGGATAATCTATTAATAATACTAATTCTTGAATTGCTTGCCTTAGCTCAAACTTCACATCATCTAATTCCGGTTTGTGAGCTATAAATCTTCTATTATGAGCACTTAAATCCCCATATTTCTTAATTTTTTCCATACTGCTTTTTATATTTCTACTAGCCGTCCATTTCTTACTGTTTAAAAAAGCAGGTATAAGTTCACTTAAAAATTTATAATTACCATTTACATCTTTAATTGCATCTTCTATTCCAAATCTTTCGAAAGTTTCAACAATCAATGTCTCCAACAATTTTCTCATTAGAACAAGAGCGGCATCATACAATCCAGAATCATAACATTTACACATTTGAGACGCTGTATTGACTAAATAATATTGAGTATTCTTTAATAAATTTACATCAAAAAAATTAGTTGTCAAAGGGACATCTACCACTTCATTTAGAGAAGAGGCAAGCTCTTCTTTGTAAATGCGATTAAGCTTATATCCATTCTTTTGTTTTATAAATTTGCCAATTTTTTTATCAGATTGTCTTATCAAATAAGTACTAACACCAGAATAGCCAGGAAGTGTTAAAATCTCAAAACATTGCAATATATCTTTAGCAGTAATAATGCCGTTTACGGTTTCCAAGTAATAAGCAAAATAAGGAATTAATTCGCTAGGTTTTAGTTCCTTAGACTTTGGTATTTTTTTATAAAATACTATTAATTCTTCCATATTTATACCCTAAGTATTTTACCCAATAAGTGAGCTTCGCCTGGTGCGTTTAAAGAATATTTGTTCTTATCTTCAGCAGATTGAGTAAGAAAGCCGTTTCGTCTTGACATATTTTTAAAAGTTTGTGGTATATCAAATAACTTAGTATCTGACACAATCTTTTGCAATGAGTAAATAGTGTTTGCTTCTACTTCTTGTACATTTTTATGTTCTTTTATCCAATAAATAAAATACAATGTTTTATTTACTCCAGTTGTTAGTTTATCTTTATTTTCTTCATAATCCTGCTTTAATAAACCAATTTCTTCTGTTGATAAACCCAAATCTATTATTTTACAAGATGTGATATTAGGATTAATTTTTGCTTTGGTTCGCTTCTGTTTTACTTTTGTTAAATCTCTTTCTCCAGAAATCAAATTCTTAAAATGTTGTTTTCCTGTTTCAGTTAATATATAAGTTTCTTTCGTGATGGGTTTGATATAATTATATGGTGAAATCGCTTTCTTTAAATTTGTAGCAAAATTTGTTCTATTTCCTCCACTATACCTGCCATTATCTTTATATAAATTCACTATATCTGTTTTTCCAAATTCTTTACTTCCAAAATCACTTGCAAAAGAAGAGTAAACCAAAATCCATTCAACTTCACCTTTTGGCATATCTTTGATTTTTATCTCTTCAAGACTTGGAATGTCGTTGCTTTCTTGTAAAGATATGGAACTTTCATTGTTTTCATTACTAGGCATTTCAATTTGAAGCGGTTGATTGTTTCCAACTTGTGGTTGATAAACTACATTTCTATTTTGGGACAAATTGTCACCATAAAGATTTAATTTTCCAATACCACTTTCTTTAACATCAGCAAACACCTTTACAACATCTTCATATTCGCCTTCAAGATTAAGTTCAATTTCTCCAATCTTTACACCCATTTTAAAATCTGCCATACATACCTCACTTTATTTCGATAAATGATAACACATTTTTACAAAAAAGTCAATTAAAAGCTAATTTAAGTTAAAAAAGTAGGATTAAGTAATTTCTATATAACATCAATAGTTGCATAATACTGGTGTAAAGTTATGTTAAAACTATACTTTTGTGGTTGCAAAAGGGTGGCAACGAGTAAATCTGTAGTTCTAACTAGTATAGACAACATATAGACAAAGTATAGAAGCCCCTTGTTTTCAACAAGAGGCTTGCAAGTAATTACTTCTCTTTTTTGTCTCTTTCTTTATGCACCTTGTTTTTTTACAAGGTGCATATAACAATCTTTTGTATGCTAGGTGTCTACAAGTAGCGTGCAAATAATAACTAGTCTCTAATTTAGTTTCTTGCTCCTTGTTGCTAAACGCCAAGTTTTTTTGTCTTTTATTTCTAACCTTTTCTAACTGCGGAAACTTTCCAAGAATCGAAAGATAAGAATGTAACTTTAAATTCAATTCCGTCAAGGGTTCCAACAAATTCTTTAAACGCTTCGTCCATAGCATAGGAAACGGTCATTTCGCCGCCAAGCGAAGAAACAATTTTGAATGTTCTGAAAGTTTGTTCGTTTTCTGTTGTTTCAGTAAACGAAAGGGCGTATTTTGCACCAGTTATAACAAGCGAATTAGCATAGTTCTTTTCGTCAACTTTTTCAAGCGTTACGGTTGTGTTAACATTGGTTGCTTTTTTAATTGTCACTTTGCCGGTTGTGTGAATGTCGAAAACAACATCTGGGCAAGTGTCTATAACAAAATTACACTTTTCCGCGCTCTTTTCCTTTTCTGTTTCCGTTGCCGCCTCGCCAACTTTCAAGCTTGTAACTTTTTTGAAAGAATAGTCACATTTTCTGCTATCCGCCGAAACAACAACCGATCCATTAACTTCGCCAAACGATTGTGAGCCATAGATATTTTTTAAATTAAGTGTTGTGCAAGTTATGTTTCCGTATGAACTCGTTGCGTTTTTTGATTCAATTATAACGTTTGCTGCTTGAATTGCTAAGTCACTTTCACGAAGACTAACATTTCCGCCTGTTGACTTAATTGTTAAATCTGCTGCAAAAATTGCTGAGTCGAAAAACATTCCGTCGGCAATTTCAAAAGAGCAATTCTCAAATCGAGTTGGTGTTCCAATTTGACCATAATCTGAAACTGTAACAGAATTTGCTTTGATTTCTGCACTCTTGAAAGTTATGCAATTCGGATTCATATTTGAGTTTGTTTTTGAATCGCCAATATGAACATTTCCCTTTCCGCCATCAATTTTAAGAGAAATGTTTGATGCCTCAAAACTGCTTGGAAATTGAACTTGAATTGAACTTGAATTTCCTGTTACCCAGAAACCTTCTGGAACTTTTGCTACAATTTCCAAAATTCCTGTGTCGGTGTAATATCTAATGCTTTTTGATGATTCAACATCTTTTTCGGTTGAAAACCCGTGAGTTGAATTTGTTACATCAATTAAGAATGAATTTGGATCTTTAAACGCAGGGTTTGCCTTAACAATTTTAACATTGTGTGCGTTTGAAGTTATGATAATTTTATTAATTGTGTAGGATGAGTCTGTAAAAAACGCTTCCTCTTTAAAGGTGTAGACACTTCCGTCTTCCGTTGGAGTTTGCTCATAAACCTCCATTTTGCTGTATACCTCGTGGTCATCTGTCTTAAAATATTTAAGACCAAATATGCTTGTTCCTGGGCTTAAAACCATGATAACAACACAAATTAAAAAAGCTGCAACTAAAACTGCAAATAAAATTCCAAAATAGAACATAAAACCTTTATTCAACTTTTTCATATCTTTCTCCTTAAATTTATTTTATCATAGATTGCCATAATAATCAAGTTAAAATTTAACAAAAAAAGTCTTGATTTATCGTTAAATTTAGTTTAAACTATAAATAATAATGGAGGGCGAAAAGATGGACGAAGAATGGGAAAGCCCATATGCAAGAAGGGGTTCGAATTACATTAGCGAAGCAAACGAAATTATGCTTGAAACAAGAAAGGCACACGAGAACGAAATTCTTGATGCATTAAATTTTCTTTCCGCTCGCTATGCTGCTCTTTTGGAAGACTATTTCACAACTGCTTATGGCAAAAAGAAACAACTAACAAAAGAAATTAACAACCTTAAACTCGAGCAAGAAAAGAATAAAAACTATGGAATTCGAAAAACTTTGGAAGTTAAGGCGTTCACCGAATATGTTAGATGGCTTGAAGTTGACTCAAACACCATGCGCGTTGCTGAAATTATTGAAAGCAGAATCGACGATTTATATCGCGAAGAAGATTCAATTGAAAGAATGAAAAACCAAGGCGCAGTTAATGATCTTGCAAAAAATCTTGCAATTCCTGCAAATGGAAAATTCTATGTTGTTAAACTCGACAGATTAACCGAATGCCAGCTTAATCGAGCAATATGGGCAGAAAAAAACAAACATTACATTAAAAATATGTCGAGAGAAAAGGCTCTCCGTTTTCTTTCTTCCGCAACAAAACGTGCAAACGAAACAGGTGTTAAACTTATTGAAAACAAAAAGCTTATTGAAGAAAAGATTGAAGAAAGAACAAAACTCGACGCAATGGCAAAAACTGAGCAAGGAATTCTTGAAAGAAACAAGTTTATTGAAACAAAAATCAACCCTTTTGAAAAAGAACTTGAAAGCAAATTTGTTCCAAGGATTAGAACGTTTTTAACAAACGCGCCCGATTCCCCTTTCAAAAGCAAACTTAGACGTATTTTAAGCGAAGGGCAAAAAGAAATTCAAGCAAAAACACCAAAACAAAAAATTGAATTTGTTTCACCAAAAACAATTGAATTTGCTCTTGGAAAAATTTGTTCAAACGATTTAATACTTCAAAACTACTCAAACCAAAACGCAAGCCAAGATTTATAAAATTAACAAAAAAAACAAGAAATTATCTTGTTTTTTTGTTTTTTATTTAATTTTTAAAGATTTTCCTCAATTATTTTTAAAATTTCGTCGCGTCCAGTTTTGTTTTCACTGCTAGAAACAATAACATTTCCCGAGGCAATTTTAAGAGTTTTTGCGATAAGCGAAACACACGAAAACTGTTTGCTTTTTGGAATTTTATCGGCTTTTGTTGCAACAACCGTGAACGGAATTTGATTGTAGTATAAAAACTCAACCATTGTTTTATCAAGCTCATTTGGCTCGTGGCGAATATCAACCAAAACAAACACCCTCTTCAAATTTTTACTTCCAAGAAGGTATGCCTCAATCAAACTCGACCAAAGCCCATGCGCCTTCTTGCCAGCTTTTGAGAAGCCATAGCCCGGTAAATCCACCAAAACAAACTTGTTTTCCTGATTTTGATTAAACCAAAAATAGTTAACAAGTTTTGTTAGCCCCGGCGTTGAAGAAGTTTTTGCAAGACCTTTTTTATTTGCCAAAAAATTGATAAGCGAACTTTTCCCACAGTTACTTCTTCCAACAAAAGCAAATTCCGCTGCGTTCAAGTTTTGAAGCTTATCCTCGCTTGCAACACTAATTAAAAAACTGGATTCTTTAATTATCATATTTATATTATATCAAAAAAACATTATTTCCCCAACATATTGCCAAAACTTTTTCAATATGATATTATATAATTGTTTAAGGAGAAAAAATGTTAAAGAAAATTTTAAACTGGGTTGTTTCCGTTGCAGGTTTTTTGCTTTTGATTGCTCTTCTTTTAATTTCTCTTAACAACAACCTGCATTTTATGGACGAATTCCTTGCAAAAATTCCGGGGCTTGTTACCTACATTCAAAACTATGGCGCGCTAACAATTGTTGCCGCTCTTGTTGTTGTTAATCTTGTTGGGAAAAGCATTGTTAAAATTATTATGCTTGTTTTGTTCTTAATTCTTGTTGCTTTCTACATTTTTTCAAGCGTGTTTCCTGCCGAATTTGTTAAGCTATTTGGAATTGGCGGATAAAAAAATTGAGATTTCTCTCAATCTTAGTTTTAAAAATAAAATAAAAAAGACTGAAATTATTCAGCCTTTTTTTCTTTCTTATCTTCAATAACTTTTTTGCCATTGTATGTTCCACATTTTTTGCAAACTTTGTGTGGAGCTTTAAGTTCGTGGCAAGTTGGACATTCAACTAATGTTGGAGCTGCAACTTTAAAGTTTGCTGAATTTCTTGAATTCCTTCTAGCTTTTGAAACCTTACCCTTTGGAACTGCCATATTTCTTTCCTCCTGTTTTTCTTTTTGATAAACTTACTGGGCTATTATATCATAAAACGCCCTTTTGTCAACTTATTTTTAGTTTTTTATTTTATTAAATTGATTGTGTCGCGCGCGATAACAAGTTCTTCATCGGTTGGAATTCTGTAAACTTTAACCTTGGAAGATGGCTTTGAAATCTCTTCATTTGTTCCTCTTGGAAGCGAATTATTTTTTTCAACATCAAATTCAACTCCAAGATATTCCATTCCCTCCATTGAAAGCTCTCTTAAATCTTCTTGGTTTTCGCCAATTCCACCTGTGAAAACAATTGCATCAACGCCGTTTAAAAGCGCAGCATATGCTCCAATATATTTTTTAATTCTGTGTGCCATCATTGGAATAACAAGCTTTGCGCGTTCATTCCCTTCCTTAATTGCTTCGTTAATGTCAAGCATATCGCTTGAAACACCAGAAATTCCAAGAATTCCACACTTTTTATTAAAATATGTTGCAATTTCGTCGCCTTTCAAGTTAAGTTTTTCGGAAATATACGAAACAACTGATGCATCAACATCTCCGCTTCGAGTTCCCATAATCAATCCCTCAAGAGGAGTGAACCCCATTGAAGTGTCAATACTATGCCCATCTTTAACAGCAGCAACACTTGAACCATTTCCAAGATGAACTGTTATGATTTTGCAATCTTTCAAAGGCTTATTTAAAAGTTTTGCGGCTTCATTTGAAACAAATTTATGGCTTGTTCCATGGAAGCCATATCTTCTAATTTTCCAATCGGTGTATGCTTCATATGGAACCGCATAAAGAAATGCTTCTTTTGGCATTTGTGCATGGAACGCTGTGTCGAAAACCGCAACTTGAGGCGCCGAAGGAAGAACTTTTTGGCAAGCCAAAATTCCCGAGATGTTTGCAGGCATATGCAAAGGACCAAGTGGTTTAAGAAGTTCCAAATTTTTCATAACTTCTGGCGTAACAAGAACGCTGTCTTTATAAATTTCGCCTCCGTGAAGAACTCTGTGTCCAACAGCAGAAATTTCGTTAAGACTTTTAATAACGCCATATTCTTTGCTTGTTAAAAGGTCGAGAACGAAAGCAATTGCTTGGTCGTGGTTATCAAGTTGTTTTTCAATTTTAACCGATTGTCCGTTAAATTTGTGGTTAATATATGTTCCTGGAATTCCAATTTTTTGGCAATTCCCTTTTGCCATAACGCATTCATTGTCCATATCGAAAAGTTGATATTTAACAGAACTGCTGCCAGCATTGATGACTAAAACTTTCATAAAATCTCCTTATTTTTTTCTATGGTTCTAGCATACAACTTTAACCAATCGCAGTCAAGTAAACTTGAAAAAAAGTGGGAAAAATTTGCGTTTTTATTTTGAAAATTTCCATTTTGGTTTATAATATTCTTTGTAAGGAGAAACAATATGAAAATTGCAATTGTAACCGGAGCATCATCTGGAATTGGAAAACAATTCACTCTTCAAATTGACGGATATGGCTTCGACGAAATTTGGGGAATTGCTCTCGACGAGCAAGGGCTTTTGGAAACACAAAAAGAACTTAAAACAAAATTTGTTCCATTTCCAATGGACTTAACAAAAAATGAAAGTTTTGAAGCACTTGTTGAAAAACTTAAAAACGAAAAACCAGAGGTTGAACTTTTAATTAACTGCAGCGGATTTGGAAAATTTGGAAGATATGACGAAATCCCTCTTGAACAATCCTGCAATATGATTGACCTTAACTGCAAAGGGACTGTTAAAATGACAGAACTTGTTCTGCCATACATTCCTCGCGGCGGAAGAATTATTGAGATTTCTTCAATTTCATCTTTTGCCCCAATTCCCTACGTTAATGTTTATGCAGCAACAAAAGCATTCTTAAAAAGTTATTCCGTATCTCTTGGAGAAGAACTTAAACCAAGAGGAATAAGCGTAACTTGCGTTTGCCCATATTGGACAAAAACTCAATTTTTTAAACGCGCAAAAGCAACCGAAAATGATGTTATAACCTACTATCAAGTTATGTATGATCCAAAAAAAGTTGTTTCCTATGCTCTTAAATGTGCAAAGAAACGCAAAAGATTTTCGCTTTATGGAACAACAACAAAATTTATGGCTTTCCTAACAAGAATTTTGCCAACAGGAATGTTCCTTGCAATTTGGAACAAACAGCAAAACTTTAAGAAAAAATATTGGAAAAAATAATAAAATTTCAATAAAAAACATAAAAACAAGCATTTTTTGCTTGTTTTTTTATTATTTTTTAATAGTTTTTCTTTAATTTTTGAAAATTTTATTTATTTTAAAAATTAAATTTAAAAATAAACAAAAAAAAATTATTTAAATAGAAA
>OIGD01001622.1_pt1 | contig 20395 bp, 3 predicted proteins | sample 1582211 | NCBI WGS metagenome assembly OIGD01 (sample SAMN04414078, study PRJEB24778) | human gut metagenome | material: faecal | host: Homo sapiens
AAGATGCAGGTATAAATGGAAATAAAGGTGATGACGATGACTTTGAAAAAGTAATTGTGAAATCAAAATATAGCTTAAAATTAAAGAAAGTAAATGCATCATCAAATAATGAAGGTGTAAATGATGTTAAATTTAATATAACAAGAGAAACATCAGGAGAACAGCCAGAAGTTTTTGAAAATGTAGAAACACAAGATTCTCAAATAATGTATGAACAAGAACTAAGTAATTATGGAAATAGTTCAATAAAATATAAAATAGAAGAAGTTGAAAATAGTAAATATGAACAATTAGATGAGCCAATAGAAATAGAATTAGTTGTAGAGGCTGGAAAAGTACAAGGTTATTATTTCAGATATGGTAAGAGTATATATCCAGGTAATGGTTTAAATGGAATGAGAACCCATGGAGAATCAAAACTTACATGTATAAATAAAAAAGGTGTAAAATTGAATGTAATAGTTAATTTATCAGATAATAATTTAACTGTTGAAATATCAAATAAAGTTATTCAAGATTCAAAATATGGAATTAGATTTAGAAAAATTTCTTCAGGTGATAAAACACCTTTACAAGGAGTAATATTTAAAGCAAGTAAAACTTCTTTTGAGGGAGAAAATAGTAAACCAACAACAACAGATATAACTTTAGAAGCAACAAATGCACAAGGCTACACAAATACAGTAATACAACCAATAGATTTTAATTCATTAAAAAAGGATACATATAAAATAACAGAAATTAATTTAGGTACAAATACAGGATATACCAAATTAAATTCCGAAATAACTGTTGATGTAGAAAAAGCATATATAAATGATACTTTCTTAGTAAAGAAATACACAGTTATATGTGGTGAACAAAAAATAGTTATTGATGATAATACTCAAAAAGATTCTTTTATAATAGAAGAGAATGGTGTTAAATTTGCAGTAACTGGAAGTTTAGATGAAATTGATGAAATTTCAACATTAACATTAACAGTAACAAATGCACCAGATAATACAATACCTTTACAAATAAGAAAGGTTAGCAAAGAAGATGAAACTACATTAATTCAAGGTACAGAATATACTATTTCAAGAGATGGTTTAGAAAAACCATTGTATGAAAACATTGATTTAACAGGAACAGTTTCTTTAACAGATAATATAGAGGCTGGTAATAATACTATTATATATAAAGTTATAGAAGAAAATGCAGCAGAAGGTTATGATAACATTTTTTATAACAAATATATAAAATTAGAAGTTACTCTAGAAAATGGAAAACCATCAGCAGTAATTGCTAAAGTATTTAATAATGATGATACAGAAGATGCGCAATTAGCATCAGAAGTTGAAGCAAATGTAATAACTGTAGAAAATGTAAAAACAATTGATTTAAAAATTAAAAATCCAAAAACAGAAAAAATTATAGATTTAGCATTAAAGAAAATAATAACAGAAGTTGATGGTAAAGAAGTAAAAGAATCAAATGGAATAGAATCAAAATATGATAGATTAACACAAGGTGATGATAAATTAAGAGTAGATACTACACCTTTAAAAAATGGAAAATTTGATGCAGAATATTATTTAAATAAAACTCCTGTTTTAGTACAAAAGGGAAGTACAATAAAATATCAAATTAGAATATACAACGAAAGTTCTGAAGAAAATGCAACAGCAAGTGAAATTATAGATTATATTCCAACAGGTATGGAATTTGCAAATGTGTATTACAAAAATGAAAAAACACCTTTAAAAGTTAATACAGACTATACATATGATTCAGATAAAAATGTTTTAAAAATAAGTGTTTTAAATAATAAACCTTTAATTTCAAAATTTGATGGAGGTAATGAGCTTTCATGTGATTATGTAACAGTTGAATGCAAAATTAAAGATGTAGCATCTGGAGTTTTAACAAATGTTGCAGAAATTTCTGAGTACAAAACAGAAGATGGAAAACAAAGTAAAGATAGAGATTCAGAACCAAAGAACTGGAAAAATCCAGTTAATAGCAAACCAAGTGATAATGAAACAGTAAATAGAAATTCATATCGTTGGCAAAATTATTCAGGTAATAAGGTTAATAAAATAGAAGAAGGTAAATTTAAAAATTATTTAGGTCAACAAGATGATGATGATTTTGAAAAAGTTGTTGTAGGGGAAATAGATTTAGTATTAAAAAAAGTAATAACACAAGTAAATACTACTTCTGTAAATGATTTACAAGAAAAATATCAAAGATTTAAAAATGGTGAAGTAGAAGTTAATACTAAATTTTTAGATAAATATTCTTATGTAACAACAGCAGATTATTACTTAAATAAAACACCAATAGAAGTTAAAGTTAATGATACAGTAACATATCAAATTAGAATTTATAATGAAGGAAGTGTTGATGCAACAGCAAGTGAAATTACAGATTATATTCCAAAAGGATTAGAACTTGTTTCTGTAGATTATAAAGGTAATGTTTTAACGGCTGGTACAGATTATATTATTGGTGAAAATAATGTATTAAAAATTACAGCTATGAAGAACAATTTTATTAATAAATATGATGGTACTTTACCAAAATATGATTATGTAACAGTAACATGTAAAGTTAATGGACAAGTAAGAGGTTTATTAACAAATGTTGCGGAAATATCTGAATATCAAACATTTTATGGGGCAACAACAAAAGATAGAGATTCACAAACACAAGGTGATGGTGAATGGCAAGCCCCACAAGGTAGCGATAAAAATACTTTAGATGGTAAATGCGGTAGTGCATGGGCTAGATATTATAGTAATATTAAAGTTGGAAAATTCATGAATTATGCAGGACAACAAGATGATGATGATTTTGAAAAAATTAAAGTTACAACAGGTTATACGTTACAATTACAAAAAATTTCAGCTTTAGATAATTCAAAAGGAATTGAAGGTATAGACTTAGCTGTAAATGATCAAACATATAAAACTAATGAACAAGGTTATACAGAAAAATTAGGATTATATGAATTATCAAATTCAGATGGTGGTATTGGTGGTTTAGATCAATACAAAATTGAAGAAATAGCTACTAATAGTGGTAAATATGCAAAATTAAAAAGTCCTTTCTGGATATTCATAGAGAAAAAGGAAAAAGATAATGGAGAAGTTGGTATAGTAGGATATTATATTAATTTTACAGAACCAAGACCAGAAGGTACTGCAATGCATAATAACTTAAAATATGGAACAGCAAGATATAGTACAGAAGATGAAAACGGAAATAATGTTGATGTTATAATAAGTGTTTCTGAAGATAAAATAAGTGTTGGTAACTATAATGTTAGTATAAAAATAGAAAACAAAGAAAAATATTTCGATTTAGCATTACGTAAATTTATTATAAGCGTAAATGGTGATAAACTTGAAGGTGAAAATTCAAGAGTACCACAAGTTAATACTATTGACTTAGCAAATGGATTAGATACCACAGCTAAATATGTTCATAGTAAAGAACCAGTAGGAGTACATATAAAAGATACTGTTGAATATGGAATTCGTGTATACAATGAAGGTGAACAAGATGGTTATGCTGAACTTATAATGGATGATGTACCAGAAGGTTTAGAGATGATAGTTCCTGGTGATGGAACAGATTATACATCTAAATTAAATTCAGAGTATAGATGGAAAATGTATAGAAAAGCTAAAAATAATGAAGTTACAATTCCTGAGAATAGAATTTCATATGCTGGAAATACATATGTATTAACAAATGATTCGAAAGAAGCTGAAGTAATTGTTACAGATTACTTATCTAAGGTAAATGGTGAAAAACTTTTACAAAACAATGGCGGAGCAAATTCAGAGAATATTAATTTAATAAAACATTTTGACCCACAACAAATGTATGAGCCAGATTATAAAGAAGTAAGAGTTGAATTTAAAGTAAAATCTACAAATAAAGAAAATGAAGTAATTATAAATAAAGCACAAATTACAGAAGATGCAGATGATAACGGAAATTCAATAACAGATAGAGATTCAACACCAAATAAATGGGAAGATAGCCCAAGAGATGATGATCAAGATATTGAAAAAATTATTATAACTGTAGAAAAAGAATTTGATTTATCTTTACGTAAATTTATTTCTGGTGTAAATGGTAATAAACTTGAAGGTAAAGATTCAAGAGAACCAATAGTAGATACAACTAAATTAGTAAGTGGTGAATCTACAACAGCTGAGTATAAACACACAAAAGAGGCTAAAGTAGTAAGTCCAAAAGATGTGGTAGAATATACATTACGTATTTATAATGAAGGTGAAATAGATGGATATGCATCTATGGTAATGGATGATATACCAGAAGGTGTAGAAATGGTTGCACCATCTTATGATGAAAGTGGTAAACCAACTAACTTGAATGCCGAATATAGATGGATTATGTATAAAAAGATTGCAAGTGCTGATGAGTCTGAAGGTAGAGCTATGATAAGATATAATGATTCAATATATGTATCAACAGCAAATATAGAAGAAGCTGAATTGATAGTTACAGATTATTTATCTAAGGAAAATGGCGAAATAAGGATGGCTGAATCTGGATTAACAGGGGAAAATCCAAATTTAATTAAAGCATTTAATTATGAAAGTGGTGTAATTACATCAGATAATTATAAAGATATAAAAGTAGAGTTTAAAGTTAAACCTACAAATGAAGAAAATAAAGAAATAACAAATTATGCACAAATTACAGAAAATACAGATAAGGATGGAAATCCAGTAACAGATAGAGATTCAACACCAAATAAATGGGTGGATGAAGATGATGACCAAGATATTGAAAAAATTAAAGTAAGATATTTTGATTTAGCATTATATAAATGGGTAACAAAAGCAATTGTTATTGAAGATGGAAAAGCAACAGAATATGATAGTGAACATAGTGCAAGTGATAAATCAAAATTAGTAAATGTATCAATTAAGAAAGAAAAATTAAGCGAAATAACTGTTAAATTTGCATATCAAATAAGAGTTGAAAACCAAGGAAAATTAGAAGGATATGCAAAAGAAATAAAAGACCATATTCCTGCAGGATTGAAATTTGTTGAGGAAGATAATACTAAATATGGTTGGGTTCTAAATGAAGAAGATGGAACAATTACAACAGATTATTTGAAAGATACATTATTACAACCAGGAGAAACAGCAGATGTTACAGTAGTTTTAACTTGGATGAATTCAGAAGAAAACTTAGGTGAAAAAGTAAATTACGCAGAAATTAGTGAAGATTATAATGATTACGGAGCACCTGATAAAGACTCAACACCAAACAATTTCACAGATGTACCAAAAGAAGATGATGAAGATGGTGATAAAGTAATGTTACAAGTTAGAACAGGTTCACAAAATATTATATATGTAGCAATAGCAGTTGGGGTTATTACAATAATTGCTGGTGGTATAGTTGTTATTAAAAAGTTCGCTATGTAGGTTAATATGTAGTTGAAATTGATAAATTAAAAAAGTTCCTTCAAGGAATATAGTTTCTTGAAGCAACTTTTTTTGTAGAGAATGGAGGAAATTATAATATTTAAAAAATAAAAAACTTACGGAAAAAAGAGTTTTAGAAAATTGGTAAGTTTTGTTTATTAAAATGTTACAAATAAGTAACTAAAATATCATACAAATGTAATAAAACTGTAACATACTAAATCCGTAGAGAAGTGTCGAAAAATGGCACTTTTGTGTAGTTTATTTGTAATATAAATATTGTTAGAATTATATTAATAAATAAAAAAAAGGTTGGTGTAAAACGATGTTAAATTTCAAAGAAAAATTAACAAAAAAAGGAATAACTAATACACAAATTGGTATATTATTTACAACAATAATTATTGCAATAGCTATGGTTATTGTTGCTGTAAGCTTGAAAATAACTCAAGTATATAATGCCAAAAATGTATTAACTCCAGAAAATTTAAAAGCAAGTACATATACACAAATAACAGGTGAAGATGCAAAAGTTGAAAACTGTGATTATGTGCTATTTAGTGCGTTTTTTACAAGGAATTTAAATGGAGATGGAAATGCTGAAAAACTTTTAGGAACTTGTAAAGAAATTAATGAACCAGATCAATTGTATATTGATTTAAATGTACTTTCTAATGGTTATTTGGAAAATGGAAAAATAACTATTAACGGTCAAAATTTTAAGTACGCAATGAACATGGTAAAAGATAATGTATTGAAAAATACTTATATTTCTAACAATGTTAAAGAAATTGAATTAAATAAAATTGAGGCAGGCACACAGAAGTTAATAATTGGAAATGTAATAGCTAATTTAGAAAATAATATTAATAATTATACTGCAGGAATTAGTCAAAATGATTTAAATAATGTAAGTAATGAATTAAAAAAACATCAGGTAAATACAATTACTTTAACAGGTACTCATGTTGCTGATGATGGTACAAAAACTGAAATTAGCAAAACAATACCAGTTATAATTGATTGGTATGGTAAGGCAGAAACAAATTTATATACACAGAATAAAACATATTATTATGATAATATGGAAAACAATACAATTTCTATAAATATAAAAATAAATGAGATTTACAAACAATTAATATTAAAAGAAAATATATTAAACTTAAGTATACCAGATTTAAAAGGCTTTGCTCCAACAGAAGTTAAATGTATAAATAGTAATGTTGAAAGTAAATATGATGAAGAAACAAAGGTGCTTTCAATAAAAAGAGAATCACAAATAGATGAAGATGGAAAAGTAATAAGTTCATTATCAAACAGTAATACATATACAGTAGAAATAACATATCCACAAGAAGCATATGATTCATTACAAAATTATACAACAATAACAGTGCCAATAACTGGATATTATACATGTTATAATAATCAGAATGAAGAATTTGAAAATCCTTATAAAACAAATATAGCCAAAGATCAAGTAACAGTATTATTTAGGGATGTACCACAAGGAGAAATATATAATTTTTATGCATATTATGATAATAAACAATATATAACAGAACCATATTATAAATATGTAATATCTAAACAAAATTTAATTAATTTATATAATAAGCAGGAACTAGATGAGCAAACACCAAATGAAAAGTTTATAGTAAAATGGATAGCTGTTAGAGGTCAAACAGGTGAAGTTCCATCAATGATAATGAGTGAAACAAAACAAGAAAGTGAAAAATATGGCGATAAATTTTCAGATATAGTTATGGATGAGTATATAGTAAATACAGGAATTTATTTTGAGAATGCAGATAATATGTTAGGTGAAACAGGAGAAATTAAAATATATAACAATGATACAAATGAATTAATAAAAACATTTACTGTGAAAGAGTGGAATACATATACAAAACAAAATCCATACACATATGAAATACCAATAAAACATATACGTGTAGAAACAAGTAAAGCAAATGTAAATAATATATTAACAGTTTATAATGTAAAAGAATTACAAACACTTAAATTTATACAAAATTATAAATTGGAACAATTAAAACAAATGAATACAGTATATACATATTTAACAGGTATATGTAATATAGAAGGTCAAGAGTCGGGAACAAGAAATGTATTAGATTATGCGGAATTCATAGAAGAAAAATCTATAGCAACAATAAGTGTAAGCAAGAATCAATTAGAAACACAAGAAACAACAAAAAATCAACAAATAACAATAACAGCAAGATATAATAATATAGGAGATTCGAAATGGAAAAATGCTAACTATATTGTAGAAATTCCAAAAGAAATTATAAATATGGAGATAAATGATGTAACAATAAGTAATGATAATGTGCAATTAGTTGGATATGAAATATACAAAGAAAATGAACAATATTTTATAAAAATAATAACACAAAATGCAAATCAAGAATCATATACAATAAATATAAATTGTAATATGACACCAGATCCACGTAAACCAACTTCACATAAAAGTTTGAAATTGTATGCTTCAAACGAGTGGAACAGTGAATATTACTATCAAGCACAAGATATTTATGATATAAATGGAAACAATGATACAGAAGAAATTGTTGGAACGAATAATACAGGATTGGATTTATTATCACCAACATCATTAATTACTTTAGAAACAGTTTCAAATTATAATAATAAACAGGAAATAACAATTGCACCAAATGTAGCAGATGTCGAAAAACAAACAAGGGAAGCTACTATAAGTATGGAACTAACAAATAATTATACAACAGTAGTAAGTGGTGTACAAATCTTAGGTAAAATTCCGTATAAGGGAAATACTTATATTTTAAATGGAAATTCAATGAATTCACAGTTTACAACAGTAATGAAAAATACAGGAATTCAAGTACCACTAGAATTACAAGAGAAAACAGTAGTGTATTATTCAACAAAAGAAAATCCAGATAAAGATATAACAAATCCAGCCAATGCATGGACATTATTGGAAAATGTAGAAGACTTTAGTGAAATTAAGTCATACTTAATAAATATGAAAGAATATGTTTTGGAAAAAGGAAAACAGTATAATTTTAGTTATAATGTAAATATTCCAGAAGGAATAGAATATAATATGGTTTCATACAGTAATCATGCAGTATTTTATGAATTAGATACTGATGGTGGGAAGTTAACTATATCTACAGAGCCAAACAAAGTGGGTATTCGTATTGCGAGAAAATTAGATTTGGAAGTTATTAAAAATAAATTTGGAATGGAAAAAGTAGTTCCTGGTGCAAGGTATAAATTAACGCAGACTAATGAAAATGGAGAAGAATTTGCTTCTAAAATTTGTACAACAGATGCAAATGGAAAAATGATTTTTAAAGATTTATATATTAATGCAAAATATGTATTTAAAGAAATTAGAGAGTCAAGTAATTATTCTTTAAATACTGATGTTATAGAATTTGAAACAAATGAAAATGCAAGTGGTGAATTGGTTATAAATGTTACATCACAAGATAAATTCAAAACAGTGCCAATTGTAACTAAAGATGCAAATGGTAAAGATATTGTAAAAACAACAGTAGAAAATGAACCAAGATATAATGTTGAAATTACAAAAATTGATATAGCAACAGGCGAAAAATTAGAAAATGTACAATTTAAAATACTTGAAACAGGAAGTGTATATAGAACAGATTTAAATGGAAAAGTTACTATTGAAAAATTACAACAAAATGTAACATATACATTAAAAGAGATTAAAGCTGATGGATATTATTTACCAGAAGATATACAATTTAAATTAATAAAAGATGCACAAGGAAAACTAAAAATAGAAAGTCAAAACTCAAATTTTGCAAGTGCAAATATAGAAAATACAGAAGAAAATGATTTAATTAAAGTTTCATTAAGAATTTCAAATGAAAAAATTCCAACATATAATTTACAAGTTTTAAAAGTAGAAGAAAATGCGGATGAACAAGAGCTTGATAAATTGAAAACTTTACAAGGAGCAATTTTCAAATTTAAATATGAGGATTTAGGAATAGAGAAAATTGTAACCACAAACAAAGATGGGAGTATAGATATATCAGATTTATACCAATATGTTGATGGAAAATATATAACAGGAAAATATACTTTACAAGAGCTTCAATCACCAGAAGGATATGCAAATAATGGTGAGAAAATTAATTTTAAAGTTATTAAAGATGCAGAAAACAATTTACAAATCGAAATTGAAGATAAGGATAATTTAAATACAGTAAAAAATACAATAATAGATGGAAATACAGTAAAATTAATCGTTCAAAATAAACCATTATTTAAAATAAGAAAAACTGATTCAGACACAGGAACACCTATTGCAAATGTTAAATTTGTTATATATGAATGTAATGAAAATTATAATCCAGTTGATTTTGCTAAAGATGCAAATGGTAATTATGTAGGTAAAAAAGATGAAAAAGATAGATATGTAATAACAACAGATGAGAAAGGTGAAATTACAATTCCATTAAGAGAAGCAAAATATAAAATAGAGGAAATTGAACAACCAGAAAAATATAGTCAAAATAATTATTGGAAATTTTTCGAAATAGGTGAAAATAAAAATAGTGGTGTTGATGAAGATGGTAATATAGAAATATATGAATTAGAAAAGAAATATCAAGATATAGTTGATAATGCTGAAAAAGGTGATAATGAATTAGAAGTTGCATTAGAAATAGATTCTATAGAAGATTTAGTTAAATTCTCTAATGATGTAAACTCAGGTAATACCTATGAAAATAAAATGGTTAAATTAATTAAAACATTAGATTTTGAAGATGATAGCTCTTATGAAAATCCAAACAGGAAAGCATTTGGAGATTTGAATGCTAATGGCGTAGTTGAAGGATTGAAAGAAGAGTTGACAAATAAAAATGGATGTGGATTTACGCCAATTGGAAGTTCAGATGGAAATTTAGTAAATACATTTAAAGGAGTTTTTGATGGACAGAAGAATGAGATAAGAAATTTATATATTAATTCAAAAAAATATAATGTAGGGTTATTTGGGAATGCAACTTATAAAATAAAGAATGTAGGTATAACAGGTGAAATAATTGGTAAAAATTGTGTTGCAGGTATAGTAGCTTCAAGTAATAAGACTCCGAGTATAATTAATTGTTATAACAAATGTGATATAAATGGTGAAGAGTTCATAACTTCAGGAATTGCTGTTGAAGGTAAAATTATAAATTGTTATAACACAGGAAATATACATAATGATAAAGGTGGAGCAGGAGGAATAGGTAGTGGAGTTATCATAAACTGCTATAATACAGGAACTATTTCATCAAAACAAGAGGCTGGTGGAATAATTCCATGTACTAATTCTGGTATAGTAAGAAATTCTTATAATTTAGGAGATGTTATTTCTGAAAGCTATGCAAGTGGAATAGGAAAAAATGGAGATGTAAAAAATTGCTATAATGCAGGTACTATAACTGGAGAAAAAGCTTTTGGATTAGGAGTAAATATCAGTTGTGAATCAAATTTTAATGCAGGTACTATAACTGGAAAAGAAGCTGCTGCAGGTATTAGCGATTCGAGTTCTGAATATTGTTATAATACAGGAGATGTTATTTCTATAAATGGAGATGCTAGTGGAATAGGAGCACATGCAATATGTTGTTACAATACAGGAAATATAACAGCAGCAGAAAGTGCATATGGAATTTCAAATTATACTGCAAATATTTGTTATAACACAGGAAATGTTAAAGGAAATGACGAATCTGCTGGAATTGCTAATTCAGTAAGATACTGTTATAATACAGGAAATGTAACATCATCAAAAAAAGCATCAGGATTGGGATTTAATAATGGAAATTCTTACTGTTTGGATACAGCAAAAATAAGTGCACCTGAAGTAATATCCTCACCAATAGTATCTGATGAATATATGAAAAGTATGGAATTTGTTGATGTTTTAAACTCTAATGATAATAAATATTATGAAGCGGTATGGAAACACAAAAATAATCAATATCCACAATTATTAATAAATGTAGGAGAAGAAATTAAAGAAATAACAGAATTAAATATAAAAAACACAATAAATAAATATAAAATAACAACAGATGTTGAAGAAATAAATGGTGTAAAAGGTGGAACTATAACAGGTGAAGATGAGAACCCATTTGAAACAGTTGATTATGGAAAAAGTAATACAAAAGAAATAAAAATGGTACCAGATGAAAACTATGCTATTGTGCAAATAAAAATTAATGGAATAGCACAAAATTTTACTGTGAGTGACGATGGAAGTTATACAATACCAGCAGGATTCTTTACGGAAATGAAAGAAAATAAGCATATTGTTGTTAAATATATGTCTAAACATACGAAATTAGTAATTAATAAAGTAGATAAATTTGATTCAAATAAAAAGCTTAAAGGTGCTAAATTTAAAATTGAACAAATAGAAGAAAAATATAAGGTCGAAAATCAAATAAGTGATTCAGTAATTACTCAAGGCGAATATGGATTTGATAAAACTGGGGAATCAAAATATGTATCAAATAATAAAGGAAAAGATAATACTGTTGCAACATCATATATTCCAATCGATTTAACAGGTTTTGGAGGAGAATATACATTAACAGTAAATGCAATGATTTCAAGTGAATCATATTATGATTGTGGTTATGCAATAATATCGGATAATACTACAGTGCCTAATTATAGTCAAAATAAAGGAAGATTTATATATATATATGGTAATGTGAATCAAAAAAATTATACAACTGTTTTAACAGGTGGAAAAATGTACTATTTACATTTAATCTATAAGAAGAATAATTCAACAAGTAGTGGAAATGACATTTTTACGATTAATAGCATATCTTTAAAATTTAATAACCCTGAAATAAAAACAAATGATTTAGGGCAAGCATTTGCTGAATTATCTTTTGGTAAATACAAAATAACAGAGCTAGAAGCACCAGAAGGATATATTAAATCAGAAGAGTCTATAGAATATGAAATGGTGGAAAATAAAGAAAATGAAATAACAATTCAAAATATTAAACCTGAGAATACCAAAATAGATAAAGAATTTACAATACATAAGAAATCGAATGTAAATAATACAAATATTTCAAATGTAAAATTTGTAATTTACAAAGTTGATTCAAATCAAAAAAATATAGACTTTGCTAAAAGTGCAAATGGAGAGTATATAGGAGTAAAAGATAATCAAGAAAGATATGTTGTCACTACAGATGAAAATGGTGAGATAAAACTAATGTTGCCACCTGGATATTACAAGGCAGTTGAGATAGAAACAGCACCTGGATATATATTGGAGCAAAATGAAGAAAATAGATCAACATATTTTAGTATTTCGGATATTGAAATAAATTATATAGAGGACCTATTAGATTTATCTGAAAATGTTACTAATGGAGAATCCTATGAAAATAAAGTAATAGGATTAACAAGAACATTAGATTTTAATGATGATAGTTCATATAGAAACCCAAATGATACAACAACTTATGGTGATTATAATTTAGATGAAAAAATTGAGGGAATTAAGGCTGAATTAACTAATAAAAATGGAATAGGTTTTCATCCAATAGGAGAAGATTATAATAGTGACAAAGTTGGGGAATTTCGTGGTACTTTGGATGGAAATGGTTATGAAATAAGAAACATATATATAAATGGAACATATAGTGGATTATTTAGGAAGGTTACAAATGGAAATATATGTAATTTAAAATTAAGTAATGTAGACATGCGTAGTAATAGATCAGGAGCTTTCGGAATAGCATATGAAGTAATATATAGTACTATAACCAAATATAGTATAAGCGGTAATATAACTGGTTCAGGAAATGGGGCAACTGGAGGTGCATATTATTTTACAGATAGTAAAGCTTATGAATGTATTATTAATGCTGATATTACCTCCACAGGAGGTCCAGCAGGAGGAATAGCAAGCTTTGCAAATAATAGTGAAATATATAATTGTTATAATACTGGTACAATAACTTCAAACGTACCAGCAGGAGGAATAGCAAGCATTGCAAATACTAGTAAAATATATAATTGTTATAATACTGGAATAATAATTGGAGGATTTAATTTTGGTGGAGTAATTGGAATCATAAATAATTATTCATCAATAGAAAATTGTTATAATATAGGAAAATTAGAAGAAAAAGATTCAAGTACAACATCAAATTGTGGTGGAATTGCATACAGCTTGGAAGATGGTTGTTCAATTAAAAATACATATTATTTAAGTAATACAAATATAAAGGGTGTTCAAAACAAAGATGATGAAGTTGGAAAAACTGAAGCTAAAACTTTAGCAGAAATGCAATCACAAGAATTTGTAAATATGCTAAATGATAATAAAAATATTATGTCAGATTCTAATAAGTTATCAAATTGGGTATATGTTAAAAATGGATTTCCTACACTAGAGCGTTTAGTTCAAAATGAATTGAAACCTATGAAAGCTGGAAATAACATAACAATAATCAATAAAAAGCAAAGTAAGGTTATAGTACATCATTATTTACAAGGTACAGGACCAGAATATAACAATGAACCAGAAGTATTAGCAGAAGATGAAAGTATAATAGGTGGTGTAAATGATTCATATACAACATCACCAAAAGTTGACATTCCAAACTATACACTAACAAAAGACCAAAATGGTGAATATATAATTCCATCAAATGCAAGTGGCAACTTTACAGAAGATGAACAACATGTATATTACTATTACAATGTTGAGCCAGTGAAATTAACAGTACATCATTATTTAGAAGGAACAGAAAATAAATTAGCAGAAGATGAAAAATATTTCTATCAACAAGGTGAACATTATAAAGTAACACCATCTGAAGAAGTGCTAAAAATATATGATTTTGTGAGTGTTGATGGTACAGAAGAAAAAGATATTACAGAAGATGAAGTAGTAACATATTATTATAAATTAAAACAATATAAAATAACAACAAAAGTTGAAATTCCTGAATCTGAATTAGAAGCAGGAAGAAGTGAAAAAGGTGGTACAATTTCAGGTGAAGATGAACAACCTTATGAAACAGTAAAACATGGGGAAAATAGTCAAAAACCATTGATTCTAACTCCAAATGCTGGATATAAAGTAAGTTCAATAACAATAAATGGAAATCAAGTTTCATTCACAGTAAACCCTGATGGAACAGTAGAATTAGCAAAGTTTGAAAACATGACAGAAGATAAAGAAATTATAGTAAGTTTTGTGCCAACAATTGGTAAAGTAATAACACATCATTATATACAAGGAACAACTGAAAAATTACATGATGACATTATAAATGAAGATAAATTAGGAGCAACAATAAAAACAGAACCTGTAAATATTGATAATTACCAATTAGTTGGTAGTTCAGGAAACAAAGATATTGACGGAAATGTATTAATTACAAAGGAGATTTCTGAAGGTGTTGAAGAAATAATTTACTATTATCAAGTTTGTTATAAAATTACAACAGATGTAATAGAACATACAGAAAATTACAAAGATGGAACAGTAAAACAAAAAGTAAAAGGTGGAACAATTACTAATGAAGATGTTGTAATTCATGAGCAGGTTGTGAAATATGAAGACAATGTTAAACAAATTGAAATAAAACCAGACAATGAATATGAAATTGAGGAAATTTTGGTAAATGGAAGAGCATATGATTTTACTTCAAAATTAGATGCAAATGGTAATGTTATATTACCAGCTGGAACATTTACAAATGTTCAAGAGAATATTCATGTTCAGGTTAAATTTAGAAAGAAATCTAAAGTTATTGTTAAATACTTAGAAGAGGGTAAACAAACTGAATTAGCACCAGAAACTATAATTCAAGGATTTGATGGAAAAGAGTTTAATACAATATCTGAACTTATACCAGGATATAGTTTAGTAAAAATACCATCTAGTTCAGATGTTGGAACAGATGTAATTCCTAAAGTAACAGATGAAAACAATAATTCAACAAATCCAAATGGAATAATGTTTAGTGATGATTTAACAATTATATATTGGTACACAAAACCAGATGCAAATGTAATTGTAAGACATATTGAAACAAATGAAAAATGTGAAGAAATAGAAATTGAAAACGAGTTGTGCAAAGAATCAGTTGGAGCAAATGTATCAACTAATAGAAAAGCGTATGATAAGTATATTTCTGTAGATGCACCTGAAGAAACTAAAGAAAAAATAGAAAATAATTATGAAAATATAACTATTATTGAAAAAGATGATAATTCTAAAACAGTAGCAGTTGTAGATGGAAAAGTTATTGAAGTTTGGTATTATTATGAAAAACAATATGATATTACTACAGAAGTTAAAACACATAATGAAACAATAAATGGTGTTGAAACTCAAGTTGCTGGAGGAACTATTTCAAAGGCATATAAATTAGATGAACAAGGCAAAGAAGTAGAAGTTACTTATGAAGTAGTAAATAGTAGAGGTGATAGCACAAAAGCTATAGAAATGATACCGGAAGACGGGTATAGAATTAAAACTATAACCGTAAATGATAAAGAGATATTAATTAATAACATAAGTAAAGATGATTTAGCAACTTTAGGAATTGTAAAAGATGGTGAGAAGATAACATTAAAAGAAGGATATTTTAAAGATGTTCAAAATGATTTCCATGTTGTTGTTGAATTTGAAAAAATTCCAGCAAAAGTTATTGTTAAATATCTAGATGCATATACAAAAGAAAGCATTATAGATGACAAGGTTGTAGAAGGTTATGTATATGATAAATATAATGAACAAAGAGTTGATATAGAAGGTTATATACCAGCTGAACCAGAACCTGAAAATAGCACAGGAATCATGAAAATAGATCCAGTTACAGTGGTATATTATTATACAAAACAATTTAAAATTACAACTGATGTTAAAGAACATTTAGAAGATGAGGTTAAATCTATTGTAGATGTGGTTGTAGAGAAGTTTGAAGAAACTATAACTGGAAGTGGAACAGGAAATGTAACAGGAGGAAATGGAAGTTCTACAGGAGAAACAGGAAACACAACAGAAGGAAGTGGAAGTTCTACAGGAGGAACAGGAAACACAACAGAAGGAAGTGGAAGTTCTACAGAAGGAACAGGAAATACAGTAGAAGGAATTGAAGAAACTACAGATTCAAGTAAAATTCCAGCAGGAAAAATATTAGTAAAAGGTGGAAGTATTACAGGAGAAGATGAAACACCATATGAAACAGTTTCAAGAGGGGAAACAAACACAAAACAAATAGAAATAATACCAAATGAAGGTTACAGAATTAAATCATTAAGAATAATAGATTTAGGAAAAGAATATAACCTATCTGTAGAAAGCATGATAAATGCTAAAGGAACAATAATTCTACCATCAGCATATTTTACGAATATGCAATCAGACAAACACATAGTAGTGGAATTTGAACCAATTCCATCAAAAGTAATAGTAAATTATTTAGATATAGATACAAAAGAAGAAGAAACACCAACAAAGGTTTCAAAAACAGAAAATGGAAATGGATATGTAAATTACGATTATAAAACACATGAGAAAAATGTACCATTCTACGAATTAGTAAAAGAAGAATTGCCAAAAAATGCAGAAGGAAAACTTACAAAAGAAGATACGATAGTAAATTATTGGTATAAAAAATTATTATTTAATATGAAATTAACAAAAGAATTTTCTAGCATAAAGGTAAATGGAGAAGAAGTGCTAAAAGAAAATAACAAATTTGCAAAAATAGATATACTAAATACCAAAGTAGCAGATACAAATATAATAGTAAAATATAAAATAAGTGTAACAAATACAGAAAAAGTTTCAGGTATTGCAACAATAATAGAGCAAATACCTGTAGGATTTAAATATGTTGGAACAAATGAAAATAGTGAAAACAATACTCAACAATCAAACTCTATAAAAACAACAGAAAAATGGGAAGAAGTAAATGGAAAATTACAATTAACAACAAAAGATTTAAAACCAGGTGAAACAGCAGAATATGAAATAGAATTGCAATGGGATAAAAACATGAACTGTTTAGGAAACTTAGTAAATACAGCTAAAATAACACAAACAGCCAATATTCCAAATTATGGTGAAACAACATTAGAAGATAACACAGATTCATGTACAATTATATTGGCAATAAAAACAGGTGAGAACAGAGATGTGAAAACTATAATATCAATTTCATGTTTCATATTAGCGGGAATTTGTACAGTTATATATGTTGTTACAGAAGTAATTGCTAGAAGAAAAGAAAAAATGTAAAGAAATACGAAAGTAAAGAAACACGAAAGTAAAGAAATACGAAAGTAAAGAAACACAAAAGTAAAGAAATACGAAAGTAAACAAATACAAAAGTAAAGAAATACGAAAGTAAAGAAATACAAATGCAAAAAAATACGAAAGTAAAGAAATACGAATGCAAATGAATACGAATATAATGTTAGCAAAAATCACCAAGAACGATTAGGCTCTTGGTGATTTTTGCACCATAAGTAAATTAAAATATGAATAATTTCATAACAAATAAAGTTTTTGTAATGTCAAGTAAAAAAGTAAATGCAAATTTGTAAAATATATGCAAGTTGTAATACAAAGGTGTGTAATTATAAAAAAACTAAGTGGGTAATAATAAAAAAATTAATAGACTATTGCAAAAATCAGTTAAGATATAATAAAATAGAAATATAAAGATTTTAAGTGTTAAATAAAAGTAAAACGAAAATACAATAAATATATATAAAATGATTATTAAGAATTAATTATTTATCGGATTTATGGGCTATAAATTAATTAAGCAGTGTGGTATTAACCAGTTTAGGCTATAGTGAAATAAAGAAAATTCACAGTACTAAATATATTATACAAAATTTAATAGAAGGGAGAAATAATCCAATCATATATATAATATTTTTGTAATTGGGTTATATGTGTAGTAATGAAAAAGAAAAAATTTAGTAGGAAAAACAAAGACAAGAAAGTAAATACTATCATAGAAATACGCAAGGAAATGTTGCAAATATTGCATAATTTATCAGAAAATTTAGATAGGGAATTGTTTACTTCTACACAAAGGAATACTATAAAAGCAGAAATACGCGAAATAGCAGAGATGATAAGGGATAAAGATAAATTAATGAAAAGAGTGGAAAATCTTGGTCCAATAAGTAGAAGTGAAAGGGTAATAGATAATAATTTGATAGAACAAACAAGAAAAAACGTAATTTCATTGTTACATAAAAAAAGAAAAAGTATTGTTGCTACACAATATGATTTAGAAGAACTAGAGATTGTTGATAATGAGTTAACAGATGCTGAAAAATTAATATTTGAAAAAGATAGAATTGTTAATAAACTAATTAATAGAAATCATGAAGATGAAAAAGAAAATGTACATATAAGAAAATATTTTAATATACCAGAGGAGGAACCAAAGATTAACCCTCATTTACAAAGATATTTTAAGGTAGATAAAGAGTTGACATTATAATAGGTTTTAATATAAAACTCGTCAAGTGAAAGGTTGAAGGCAATTATGTAATAACATAAAAACTCATGTAAACACCTTAAAAAATATTGCAACAAAAAAATATATAGGGTATAATAAATATATATTAACAAATGAAAAGGAGGATAATGTAGAATGAGCAAAAAAAAGAAATATACAATAATAGCAATAATAGTATTATTATCATTTGCAATAATTGGAATAGTATATGCGCTATTAAGTGACAATGTAGAACTTAGAAATAAAATTAAAGTAGGTTCTGTAAAAATAGAAAATTTAAATTTAAAATTGAAAAATTTAAAAGGTGAAGATGTTAATTCATTAGTTCCAGCAGATATAAACACATTATCATGGACAACAAAGAACATAGGAACTTCAGGAGTATTAACTAGACATAACTTAGAGATATATTGGACTGATGAAACAGATGAAAATGCTAATACTATGCTATATATGTACCCTGCAAATATGACAAATGAAGCAATATTAGCAGATTACGAAAAAGGTGATAAATCAGAATATATTATAAAAACTGAAAAAGTATCTAGAGAAGTAAATGGAAAAACACAATATGGAATTAAATATCAATTTGTAGGTGATGCATTAGATGGCACATCTATGAAAAATATAAGTAAAGAAGTTAATTACAATATATCAAAAGAAAGTGTTATAGATAAAAATATTTCAACAGATGATTCAAATGCAACAATTGATGAAATAGCATACAAAATTTTATTAAGCCCAAAAACAAGTTACTTATATCAAGGCAATAAAATACATGTAAAAGTAATAACAGAAGCAATGCAATACACAGAAGATGGTAGTGAAAATTGGAAAATTGCGGATATACAAGAAATTTAAAATATGTAAGAAATACGATAAATATATATGTAATAAATACAATAAATATATGCTAAAGCTTATAAGAAATCCTAAGTGTAAATTAAAAACATTTGATAGAATAAAAGATTTTGATATATACACATATTTTTTACCAAATATAAGAGATTATATGTTTTGGACATTTGGATTATCAACTCAAAAAATAAATGAACTTCAAAATATGGAAGGCAAGATGCAAAGTGCAATACTTTCAAAATATCCTTGTACAATTTTTGAATATGAATTAGAGAAAAATATACAAGGAAAAGTAGGAGAACAGAGCGGTATATTTTTTGATATTTTAAAAATGGAGATTATTTGCTTTAATACAGGTATATGCTTTTTAACATTTAAAACTGTTTTAAATGGAGAAAACAATTTAGATGACGTAGTGAATTTTAATTATAAATTCAGAGATATAAACTCAAATTTATCACAGCTAAGAGAATATGAAAACATACG
>OIGD01001626.1_pt1 | contig 20304 bp, 16 predicted proteins | sample 1582211 | NCBI WGS metagenome assembly OIGD01 (sample SAMN04414078, study PRJEB24778) | human gut metagenome | material: faecal | host: Homo sapiens
GTTTTCGACAATCAGCTTACTTTGTTCTGATTCCTTATATCGAACTCACGTTAAATATAACCGGAATCCCGGTTAGCTCCTCTGTCAAAGTCCTTCTGATAAGACTCAAAAATATTCTGAACTCCGCCGTTTAATTGCAAATCAACCGTTTTGTATAACTTGAAGTCATAAGCCAGTTTCACTCCCAAATCAAAGAAACGAGGTGTTCTGATTGCTTCCGCTTTTCTTTCAGGCATTTTACCCAGTTCGGCATTCTCGGCGGTGATATCCATACGTTGCACCAACATCCTGCCGGTATAGGTTCCTGACAAAGCAATAGATAAAGGTTTGATGGGGGTACAAGTAGCAGTGAAATAACCGTATGTATCGGGAGTACGGAAAATCTTCTTTTCTGCCGGTGCATCGTCATGCCACTTATGCGGTTCATCGTACCGGCTACGTTGTAAAGTTAATCCCGCTTGTATTTGCAGGATAGAAAGATAAGCCACTTTACCTTCCAGTGTCAATCCCATCACTTTAGCACCGGGGCCATTGCTACGTGTTTTCACTAATATACCATCACCACGGTCGTAAGGTTTGCCCAATACAAAAACATCGGTCAGTCTTGTATAAAAACCCTCAATCAACAAATTCGTCTGGAATGCTCCGAAACGATGATACATATCTGCAGAAACACTGAAACTTTGGGATTTCTCTTCTTTCAAATCCTTTGCACGCTCGATCATAGCCACCGTTCCGCCCACATTTTCAATATGCATATCCTCATCAAAAGCCTGCGGAGCACGAAATCCGGAAGAATAGCTTAAGCGCAGGTTAATATTCTGGGTAGGATTAAAACGCAAGTTGGCACGGGGACTAAAGATCACATTATCCACCATATTATGCTTATCCAGACGACCACCAATCAGAATCCCCCAACGGTCGTTCTTCCATTCGTTCTGCAGAAAAGCACTGTAAATATTCACCGTCTGATCCGTGTGACGGTTATATCCCCACATGTTATCTTTTAGGCGGTCACGGTTATATTCAAGCCCTGCCGTGAGATCAGAAGGCATAAAAAAGCACTTGTCAAACGTATGTACGTATTGTGCACCACCCATAGCGGTTAAATCCGTTGTCTTTCCATAGGCTTTCAGAGGATCGTTACCCGGTCCGTAATAACTGTCCCGGTCTGTATTGGCAGCCGATGCAAAAACACTTAGACGGTTCTTTTCATCCGGAGAGAAATAATCGAATTTCAAACTTCCACCATCAATAGAATGTTGCAACTGCTCCGCAATATGCGCTTCGTGAGGAGGACGGTTCAACATATCCCCTCCACGACGGAATTCCTGCATGTGGTGATATTCAAAGGTCAGTTTGGAATAAGTACTTGTTTTCAGATAAGAGCGGAAACCCACTGTCTGATTCTTCAATTTGGGCAGTTCGGTAAATCCGTCTCCGTCATAATCATATCCCGACCGATAACGGTTCTGACCAAAGATATACAATCCGGCACGATGATCGTCCGTCACCAATGAAGCATTCAGCGAGGTGTTGTTATCGAATGAGGAGCTTCCTCCTAAAGAAGTTATGGTGTGCGACAGCTGACCCGAATTACGTAAAGGCTCTTTGGTGATTATATTAATCGTTCCTGCAATAGCTGAAGAACCGAACAAGGCGGAGCCTCCCCCACGCATCACTTCTACACGTTCAATCATACTGGCAGGAATCTGTTCCAGTCCATACACTCCGGAAAGGGCGCTGAATACGGGACGCGAATCTATCAGAATTTGTGTATATGGTCCGTCCAGACCATTGATGCGGACTTGCTGGAAGCCACAATTCTGGCAATTTGTCTCCACACGCACTCCGGGCTGGAAGTTCAGTCCTTGTGATAAAGTGGAAGAGTTGGTGGTTTCAAAAAGTTTCAGGTCGACAACATTCACCAAAGTAGGAGCCATACGACGTGTCGTTTCACTCCGGTTGGCGGAAACTACTACTCCGTCGAGAGCAATCGCATCCTCTTCTATTTCAAAATCTTCTTCCAGTGTCTTTCCTTTTTTCAGAGTTACGTTGCGGGTCACTGTCTTGTAACCTACTGAACTAACTTCCAGTATAAAATTTCCTTCCGGCAAATTCTTCAAAAAATAATGCCCGGTAGCATCGGTCACGGTTCCTATGGTCGTTCCTTTCAGTGCGATAGTGATGTACGGAAGATGTTCTTTCGTTTTTTTATCCAGTACATGACCTATTATATTCGCATCGGATTTCTTCAGTTCAGGGTAGTCCGGACGTTCAGCCAATGCGTATGACAAGACACAGCACAGGCCGACCAGGACTAAAAGATATTTCTTCATTGTCGTTAGTCTTTTAATGTTTTAATTCGAAAAATAATAATAAAGGGAAAGGGAAGCAGCGATCGTTAATCGTTGATCCTAATACATTAATACTGTTCCCCCAAAAAGATAGACTAAGCGATAGGAGGTGCTCTAAGAGATATTACGCCCGGACAAGAACGGTAAAATTGCTCAATTTGCGGGCGGACAAACAGGATGCATAATAGAGATAAAGCAGCAACAGAGAATGTTGGTATCAAACCGCTGTCGGTCACCAACACATGACTCAAGAGATGAATTAGTTGGAATTCAACCGTCGTATGGCTATGTTCGCTGCCTTTTTTAAATGGATGTGAATGGACAATTGTAACCCCGTTGACCACATGGGAGTGAGTAAACAAAGTGATTCCTGCCATGTACGAGATAAACAGTACAGGCAGAAACCACTTCATTATATGTAGGTACAATTGTTTCATTCGGTCATCTTGCACATTTATTCTGTGCACCTAAGTCAAGGTTTAGTTTGTTTTTTGCAAAGATAAGGATTGTCTCCATGCAAAACAATCCCTATTTATAACGATTTTAAATCTTAACCGAATTTTAATAACTTATCTTCACTCCGGCAAAGAAACTTCTCGGCAATGACGGACCATAGATATAACCGGAGTCACGGTCAGCCCCTTTGTCGAAGTCGTTCTGGTAGGCATTGAAAATATTCTGTACACCGGCATTTACCTGCAAGTTCATCGACTTGTAAAGTTTGAAATCATAGGCAGCCTTCAAACCGATATCGAAGAAGTCCTTCGTATTCACCGTTATCGGTTTTTCAAGGAATCCCGGAACTGGTTCGTGGGGAACCAGCATCGAACCGGTATATGTACCGGAAAGAGCGATAGATAATGGTTTTATCGGGGTATAGGTTGCTGTAAAATAACCGTAAGTATTCGGTGTACGCATCATTTTCTTTACAGCCGGAGCTTCTTTGTTCCATACATGCGGTTCGCTATAATGGCTCTGTTGCAGGGTGACTCCTGCCTGAACCTGGAATTTAGTCAGATACGCCATCTTTCCTTCCAATGTCAGTCCCATCACACGGGCTCCCGGTGCATTGTAGCGTGTACGTGTCAGGATTCCATCCACTACCTCTCCGTCGGTAAGGGCAAATACATCTGATAACTTTGTATAAAATCCTTCTACCAAAAAGTTAACCTGAAACGCACCAAAACGATGATAAATATCTGCCGAAGCACTCAAGCTCTGTGATCTTTCTTCTTTCAGATTATCGGCCAATTCAACCATCGCCACATTACCGCCTACATTCTCCACATGCAAATCCTCGTCGAAAGCCTGCGGAGCACGGAAACCGGATGAGTAGCTGAAACGAAGATTGATATTTTCCGTCGGATTATAACGCAGATTGGCACGCGGACTGAATATCACATGGTCAATCAGGTTATGTTTATCCAAACGACCGCCAATCAGAAATCCCCAATGCTCATTCTTCCATTCATTCTGAAAGAAAGCACTACCGATATTCACTTTTTGGTCTACTGTACGGTGGTATCCCCACATATTGTCTTCCAGTTTATCCTGATTGAATTCTATTCCGGCAGTCAGGTCAGCAGGCATGAAAATACATTTTCCGAAACTATAGACATATTGCGATCCTGCCATCCAGTTTAAGTCGGTAGTGTTTCCGTAAGCATTCGGATCTTGGCCGCCACCATAATAGCTGTCACGATTGATATGCTGCGCTGATGCAAACACATTGAAACGATGTTTCTCGTTAGGTGAGAAATAATCAAATTTCAGTCCTCCACCATTGATCGAGTGTTCGGTCTGTTCCGCTACATTCGCTTCGTGAGGTGGACGGTTCAACAAGTCTCCTCCCCTACGGAATTCTTCCATGTGGTGATATTCAAAAGTTAGTTTCGAATATGTCGTTGTTTTCAGGAATGAACGGAAACCGATGGTTTGGCCGTGTATCTTGGGAATTTCAGAATATCCGTCACCATCATGGTCATACGCGGAACGATGGCGATTCTGACCGAAGATATACAAACCGGCACGCTGGTCGTCCGTCACAAGTGATGCATTCAGCGCCGTACTGTTATCAAAAGCATCGCCATCACCAATACCTGTAATGGTATGCGATAACATACCGGAATTGCGCATCGGTTCTTTGGTAATGATATTGATTGTTCCGGCAATAGCAAACGAGCCGAACAAAGCAGATCCGCCTCCACGCATCACTTCCACACGTTCTATCATGCTGGCAGGAATCTGCTCGATGCCATACACACCGGAAAGTGCACTAAAAATAGGACGGGAATCGAGCAGGATTTGCGTATAAGGGCCATCCAGTCCATTGATACGCACTTGCTGGAAGCCGCAATTCTGACAATTAGACTCTACACGGACACCCGGCTGAAAGCTCAATCCTTGTGCCAAAGTCGTAGAATTGGTATTCTCAAAGATTTTCAGATCCACCACATTCACCAGTGTCGGAGCCAGGCGACGGGTAGTCTCGTTACGATTGGCAGATACTACTACGCCATCCAAGGCAACTGCATCTTCTTCTATCTCGAAATCTTCTTCCAATGTGCGCCCTTTCTTCAGCGTCACATTCCGTCTGACGGTTTTATACCCCACCGAACTAACTTCGAGCACAAAATTGCCTTCGGGAAGATTCTTCAAGAAATAATGCCCGGTAGCATCGGTTACCGTTCCGATGGTAGTACCTTTCAAGGCGACTGTTATATAGGGCAAGTGTTCTTTGGTGTTTTTATCAAGAATATGGCCAACGATATTGGCGTCTGACTTACGTAATTCAGGATGATTAGGATATTCATGAGCTTGTCCTTCAAGGGCAGGCAACAATGCGCAGCACAAGCAGACAAGCGAAAAGATGTATTTCTTCATTTTTCGTTTGTTATTAGTTTTCGATAAGTACTCACATGGATAGACAGATAATGCCCTACCTCATGCAAGGTACGGTATCATCATTCAAAGAATGGAGAAACGAATAGCCGGAGGTGCTCTAAGTCCCACTACCCCATGATACGGACAGTGATAGTGAGCATACGGCGAACGGCCGAGCAACAAATACAATAAGAAAGGAATAAAAAGGGAAAGAGCAAAAACTACGGCTGCACCGTCTGCCGTTAAATGAGACAGAAAATGAATCAGTAGCAGTTCGACTGTAGAGTGTTTATGTGCCGCCCCTTTCTTAAATGGGTGTGAATGGACGATCGTCACGCCATTGACCACATGCACGTGGGCAAAGAATGTGAAGCTTACCAGATACGACACAAACAGTATCGGTAAGAAGTAGCGTGTAATATTCAATAACAATCGTTTCACCTCATTTTTTCTTTGAGGCGGCAAAGATACGAACTATTTATTTAACAATCAATGAATCTACAAAATTCTGTTAATATACTGCCGAAGCTATGATTTGAATAAACAGAATCAGAAATACCATGGCAATCGGATAAACAGTTGCGTAAGCTACGCTCGGTATGTTACTGTCCACCATTGAATCGGCAGCTGCAAGTCCCGGAGTACTCGTCATACCTCCCGTTATCGTTCCCAGCAAATCGAGCAGACTGATTTTAAATACCAGACGTCCGACAATAGCTGCTACAAGCATCGGTACCAATGTGATGGCAGCTCCTACTCCGAACATCAGCAATCCGCTTTCCTGGAAAGTGGCTACCAGATTCTTACCGGCAGAAGTTCCCACTTCGGCAAGAAAAAGAAGCAGACCTAACTGGCGCAACAACTGATTGGCAGGTCCGGACATAGACCAGATGATGGGGCCTGTCTTACCAATCGCACTCAACACAAGGGCTACCATCAATACTCCGCCGGTCAGTCCCGGAGAGAATGACAGACTATCAGAGAAAGATATATTTATTTTGCCGAACAGCACTCCCAGTACAATACCCATCGCAATGGGGAAGAAATCCGTATCAGACAGTTTCTTCGCATTGTTACCCAGCAGGCGGGCTACTCCTTTAAGTCCTTCTTTCTCACCGACAACCATCAATTTATCACCAAACTTCAAAGCGAGATCTGGAGATGGAGACAAATCAATACCGCTTCGACGGACACGAGTCACTGTACAACCAAAATTTTTCTGTAAGTTCAAATCACCCAGTTGTTTATTTATCATGTCCTTTTTGGTCAACAGTAAAGATTCTATTTCCTGCGTTTTATCCAAAGGCAGTTCGCCTTCTTCTCTCTTACCGATTAACACAGCAAGCTGATTCAATGATTCTTCGCTACCTACGGCTTGTATGTAGTCTCCTTCACGCAGCACTGTATGGGCTGTAGGAATAGATATTTCATCATTGTGCTTCAGACGGGAAATAACAGCGCCCGTCATACCGCGTGCATTAATTTGCATCAGGTTACGGTTGAACACATGCGAATTGGTGACACGGTAGATACAAGTAGTCAGTTCTGGAAATTGTCCGCGACGTTCTATCTCCAGGCGACGGGCTTCTTTATTCAAATCTACCCGCATAATTTTAGGTAACAGTTTGACAAACAGAATCACGCCGATTACTCCAAACGGATATGCGATACCGTAAGCAATGGATGCCAAAGGAGAATTGGTACTGTCAATAGCAACCGCCAGACCCGGCGTACTGGTCAACGCACCGGCAATCAGACCGACAATACTCGGTGTATCAATATCAAATGCGTACTTCAACCCGACTGCGGTCAGGCAGGCGGAACAAATTATAAGCATAGTAATGAGAATAAGCGTCTTTCCTTTACTGCGGAAAGAATCGAAGAATCCGGGCCCTGCCTGAATACCGATGGTAAAAATGAAGAGCACCAAACCGAAGTTTCCTAATTCTTTAGGAATGATAACACCAAAATGCCCGAAAAGAAGGGCAATGAAAATAACTGCCGACACATCGAGAGATAATCCTCTGATTTTTATTCTTCCCAGCATAAACCCTAATGCGACAATCAGGAAAAGGGAAAAATAAGAGGAATGCAATAAGTCAGTAAACATAAAAATAAAGGTTAGTTAGTTTAAGGGCGCGAAGGTACGGATTTTATTTAATCCTCACAACATTCGTTGCTGCAAGTAGCTCTTTCGTCTTCAAACTCCAAAGTGGCATGATGAATGCCTGCCTCTTCGAGTGCTTCCTTTATATGATGTTTCACTTCCTCCAACTGTGTGATATTATCAATGACAACGTGGGCAGTCAGAGCGGTTTCCGTTGTGCTTAACGCCCAAATATGCAAGTGATGGCAATTCTCCACACCGGGTTGTTCCACGATAAGTTGCTGTATCTTTTGAGCGTCTATCCCCACTGGTACTCCATCCAAAGACAACCGGAGACTGTCATGAAGCAATCCCCAGGTAGAGACAATAATAATAACAGCAATGCCAAGTCCGATAATCGGGTCAATGATGCTCCATCCTGTATACGTAATAATAATACCGGAAGCAACTACACCGACAGATACCAGTGTATCTGCTGCCATGTGCAAGTAGGCCCCCTTCACATTCAGATCCTTATCTTTATCTTTCATGAAAAGCCATGCAGTAAGCGCATTGATGACCACTCCCACCCCAGCTGTCCATGCGATAGCGGAACCATCAACCGAAACCGGATGAAATAATTTGTCTATGCTCTCGGCAATAATAATGCCAACAGCAATCAACAGTATAACTGCATTTAATAAAGAAACAAGTATCGTACTCTTCTTATATCCATACGTGTAACGACTATTAGGGTGAACTTTCTCCAACCGGAAGGCCAACATGGCAAGTACCAGACTGGCTACATCACCCAAATTATGCCCGGCATCGGAAAGTAACCCCAAAGAATTATAATAAAATCCTACTCCGAATTCTACTATGACAAAAGTTATATTCAGAGCGATGCCTATGATAAAAGCTTTATTGAGCGATGTCAACCGATGACTATGTTCGTGGTGATGATGAGGTTCCATATTATATATTGTTATTATATCTAATATACAAAAAACATCTTACCCGGAGATTAGTTCATCCTTTTCCACTTTTGGCAGTATTAACGACTGGTTAGTTTTTCCATAAACTTATTCCGGTCTACCACATAACGTATATGTGTTCCTTCACCAATTTTACCCTGTGAATCAGAGGCTACTACGGAAAATGTTAACTTTCGTCCCTCTACCTCAAGAAGTGTGGCTGTTACAAGAACCGTGTCTCCCAATGCAGTGGGTTTAAGATGTGTAGTCTGAATCATTGCTCCTACCGTTGTATTGCCTTCCGGCAGTTGATCTTCAACAGCAGACAAAGCTGCATTTTCCATGAATGCTACCATAGCGGGAGTAGCAAGAACAGGGAGATCACCCGATCCCATTGCCACTGCCAGATTTTCCGGTTTGACCACTACTTCCTTTATAAATTGCAATCCTTTTTCTAACATAATTTCTGATTCTATATTTTAGTTATGACTATTCTTCTTTTTAGCAGACTGGTAGAACAGAAATGCCAACAGAGCTAAAAAAGCCAAAAGTATCGTAATCATCTCTGTTGTATATGCCATTGGTTCTACCCATATTTCATGAAAGATATTCCAGCGTCCCAATACTTCTACAAAAGTCCAGAACACTACTACCGTAGCAATAGAAAAGCGCATGGCATATCCCCATTGAGTGATTTTCAACAGGCGTTTAAACATAAAAAATGAACCTGCCAGACAGCCGAAAGCAACTATAGCAGTAACAGGGCTATGCTCGCCGACAAAATTCTCATCATAACAGAAGAGTAGCACGAGATAGCTCGTCCACATGATGAGATTTAACTCCATAAAAGTAACAATCGAGGTATGACGTGTCATCGGCCGTACTACAATCGTGGTGGTACTCTTACGGAAAAAGACTTTTTGAAGATAGGTAAAGAAGTCGCATCCGCTTTTTATACTGAAAATGTAAATCAGCATAAACATCACCCAAAAGCCGAAGGAGGAAGGCATGATTAAATATTCCGGTTTTGTCACGACTTCACCGGCAGCGTTCAGCAATGGTTGCACTTCATAACGATGTGCATAATATACGTAGATAAACTCTACCCATCCGGTCCAGAAGAGTAGTCCTCCGAATAATCCCCATAATGTCTGTCGTGTATCTCCTTTTGCAAACACTCCAATAATCACCATCACCAGACCTACTGCTCCCATCGTGAAAGCCGCATAGTGAAGAGCTGTGGATGAGAGCACATGCTCCATAAAAATCATTAATGCATGCCCCAACGGCATAGTAAACAATACAATCAGGAAAGAAGTAATCCCTGTCAATACACTTTTTCTACTGTAGCCGCCTTTCATTTTCTTCTCATTTTAATTTTTTAATCATCAATTTAGTAAAAGACTGCAAAAATAACGAGTTAATCCACTCCTCCCAATACCTACATATAATTAAAGCCTCTCATTTTTTCATTTCTTTTAGGTATTTCCCCCGTATATATATCCCCGTAACTTTGCAGCTGGAAATTTAATTAATCATTATCTATCAAAATTAAGTATGAAAATCTTAAACTTTTGGATGGTTGCCCTTATGGCACTATCTCTTTCTTCTACTTTCGTTTCTTGTAGCGACAACGACGACGATGAACCTAACCTTGCCAAAGAAATAGCAGGAGCTTATAAAGGTTATTCAGTCGGCGCATGCAATATGTTCTCTGATTATTTGTTGGGTGATGAATCCACAGCAACAATCACTGCCAACGAAGATGGTACCATCAATTTGGTATATAAATCCGGATCTGGAGATTTCACTCTGAATAATTTAAAACTTTCTTCTAATAAGTCTTTCAGCGGTTCCGGTGAAGTTGCCATGTCTATGGGCGGCAGCACAGGCGGTAGCTACGACTACACATTAGAAGGTAGTGTAGATGGTTCTAAAGTGTTAAGTTTGAAAGCCAATGTTGATATTCCTGTACCTATGGGAAAAATGGAGATTGATTTCATACAAGGAGAAACTCCTGTTGGTTATTATATAAAAGACACTTATAAATACCAAACTAATTTGAGCCTTAAGGTACAAGGAGGAGAAGTTGGCTCTACTACAGATTGCCAAGTAAAGATTGAAAACCCAACAGGTAGTACCGTAAATGTTACAATCAGCGGGTTTAATAATGCAGGAGGTTCAATGAGTAACTTTGAAAAATTCACTGTTACCGGAGTCAATGTTACTAAAGCAAACAATGGTAGTTACTCGCTCAGTCTGGGTGCCTTTGAAGCAGATACCCAAAAAACTACAGGTGAAGCTCTTGCTATTAACGGCACAAGTCTGAACGGTACAATTAATGCAGACGGAACAGCCACTGTTAGTATCGTTTTCTCACCGGGAAGTATGCCAATGCCAATTACAGCAGAATTTACGGGAAGTAATACTCAAAGTAGCGCACAATAAACGATTAAATAGCAATGAAAAGAAGCAGGAACGCTATTTTCAAATATACTATAGTACTGGGAGCGGCAATGTCGCTCTCTGCTTGTAATGGAATATTTGAAAATATTTATGATGCCCCCATCGAAACGGAGATGGAAATCAAGGAAAATAGCTTTTCACAAGTCAAGACTGTTGAATATACAGAATGGGCCTACATTAACCTTTCGGAACGTACGGTTACTACCGTTAAAATCGGAGAGGAATATGAGAGTCAAATTCCTGACAAGTGGGATTTCGCTATTCATCGTTATGATATAAAAACCAACGAGGGTGCTGCCTACAAAACAACTTACACAAGTATCGACGAGTTTAAAGCAACAGGTAAACTGCCTAAAGTGGAAGATTTTGTAGAAGATGAATGGACAACCGATAAAATAGCCATTGACATGTCGGGCATGATGGACGGAAACATTATCTACACAGAGTCTTACCGTAATGCTGTTCTTTCCAGCTGGCTGGACGTTAATACCGCAACGATGCCTCCGGTATACACCATGTCAAACCAAGTTTTTTTGATACGTTTGAAAGACAATACATACGCAGCGATCCGTTTTACCAACTACATGAATGCCAGAGGTATAAAAGGATATATTGACTTCAATTTCCAGTATCCGCTTGAGTTCGAGGACAACAACAATGAAACCAATCAACAAGAATGAAACCTACATTTATAATATCATTATTGCTTTTTTCATTTATAGCAACTTGCACCACATTAGCACAACACTCAACTTATCACATCAGCGGACGTGTAACTGATACAGAAGGGGAACCTCTCCCCAGTGCAACGATTTCCATCAAAGGTAAAGGAACCGGAGCCGTCACATCCGTCGACGGCACATATACATTACAACTCCCCGGAACCGGTACATACCTCATCACCGCCTCGTATGTAGGCTATCAGCCACAAGAAAAAAGACTGACTGTAGGGAAAGAGAAAAGACTAAGTTTCCGCTTATCGGAAGATCAGTTTGACCTGGGAACAGTGGTTGTCACAGGTACACGTACTCCCAAATTACTGAAAGATGCTCCTATCATCACTCGTGTAATCACAGCAGACGATATTAAGAAGGTAGATGCAACCAACGTAGGACAATTATTACAATCGGAACTGCCGGGCATTGAATTTTCCTATTCAATGGATCAGCAGGTTTCTATCAATATGCAGGGATTCGGAGGAAACTCTGTACTCTTCCTGGTAGATGGCGAACGTCTGGCAGGGGAAACTTTAAACAACGTCGACTACAACCGATTGAACCTCGATAACGTGGAACGGGTAGAAATTGTAAAAGGGGCTGCCTCTACTCTCTATGGTTCCAGTGCAGTAGGTGGCGTAATCAACATCATCACCCGTGATTCCGAGGACCCATGGAATTTAAATGTAAACAGCCGCTTCGGTGAACATAACGACCAACGATATGGCGGAACTTTCAGTTTCAAAGCCGGTAAATTCAACAGCCAGACGAATGTGCAACATACAATGTCCGATTCTTACGACGTACCGGAAGGAGATGTGACAACCATCTTCGGAAACCGCACATGGAATGTGAAGGAACGTCTTGTTTACAGACCGATTGAACAGTTGAAACTGACTGCACGCGGAGGTTATTATTTCCGCGAACGGGATAAGACCGGAGACAGCAAAGACCGTTATCGTGATTTCAGCGGAGGTCTGAAAGCCAACTATGATTTCAACATCATGAGTAATCTGGAAGTTGCCTATACATTCGACCAATATGATAAAAGTGATTATCTGACCTCATACAAATACGATGTCCGCGATTACAGCAATGTGCAACATAGCGTACGCGCACTCTACAATTACACCTTCAACGATAAAAACATTCTGACCGTAGGAGGAGATTATATGCGTGACTATCTATTGTCTTATCAATTTACCAACAATGGAAGTTATACCATGCACTCGGCAGATGCATTCGGACAGTTCGACTGGAACCCGACCGAACATTTCAACGTAATCAGCGGGGTACGTTTCGACTATTTCTCACAATCTAACGTACGTCATATATCTCCGCACATCGGACTGATGTACAAAATAGCCAACTGCTCCCTCCGTGGCTCATACTCACAGGGATTCCGCTCTCCTACCCTCAAAGAAATGTATATGAACTTCGACATGGCAAATGCCATGATGATTTATGGTAATCCCGACCTGAAATCGGAGACGAGCCACAACTTCTCGCTCTCGGCGGAATATACCAAGAATCGTTACAATTTTACCGTTTCAGGATATTACAACCTTGTCAATGACCGGATCGACCTGACTTCATTCCGCGACACTGACGGAAGATGGGCACAGCTATATATCAATACAGAGAAAGTAGACATCGCCGGTGTGGATATCAACGCCTCCGCCAAATATCCTTGTGGCCTGGGAATACGTGTTTCTTACGGATACCTCCATGAGTTTATGCGTGACGGACAAATGAAATTCTCCAGTACCCGCCCACATTCAGCGACCGCACGTATCGAATACGGCAAATCATGGGATAATTATCAATTCAATCTTTCCCTGAATGGACGTGCGTTATCCAAAGTAGAAACCAATAAATATGTGGGCAATAATCCGGATGAAGGGACTACAGGAGTGACTTATCCGGGATATACGATGTGGAACCTGACGTTGACACAAGGGATCTGGAAAGGAGTCAGCCTGAATATGGCCGTCAACAACATATTTAATTATGTTCCAAGCTATTATGATGCAAACTCTCCTTATACCCGGGGAACCAACTTCTCCATCGGACTTGCATTAGACGTAGACAGGTTCTTCAGAAAATAGAAAAGATAAAACTACATACAAAGCTAAAAATAAGAGAAATGAAAAAGAAAAGTAAAATCATCTTAGGTGTATGCATCGTTGCTGCAGCTCTGATAGGGATGTCCGTATGGAATACCTGGTTCAGTCCTACAAAGATTGCTTTCATCAACTTCCAGACCATACAGCAGGGAAGTATATCGAAAGCCAACGACAATTCATCCATCAAACTCAGTGAAGTATCGCTCGGCAACCTCGACCGTCTGACCGGTTACGACATGGTATTCATCAACGGAATGGGTCTGCGTATCGTCGAGGAACAACGTCAACAGATACAACAGGCTGCCGACAAAGGTATTCCTGTATATACTTCCATGGCTACCAACCCGGCCAACAACATTTGTAATCTGGACAGCGTACAACAGAATCTGATACGAGGTTATCTGACCAACGGAGGAAAGACCAACTACCGGAATATGCTGAATTATATCCGTAAAGCTATTGACGGTAAAATCTCTTCCATACCGGAAGTGGAAGACCCGGCAGAAAGACCCAGCGACATGCTCTATCACGCCGGACTCACCAACCCGGATGATGAACTGGAGTTCCTCACCGTGGCAGATTATGAGAAATTCATGAAGGACAACCGTCTTTATAAAGAAGGAGCACGTAAAATCATGATAACCGGACAAATGGCTGATGCCACCAGACTTATTGAGGCTCTTGAAAAAGAAGGTTACAATGTTTATCCGGTTCAGTCAATGACGAAATTCATGTCATTTATTGACGAAGTGCAGCCAGACGCAATCATCAACATGGCACACGGACGCATGGGAGACAAAATGGTGGATTATCTGAAAGCTAAGAATATCCTCTTGTTTGCTCCGCTCACCATCAACAGCCTGGTAGACGAATGGGAGAAAGATCCGATGGGAATGGCAGGAGGATTTATGTCACAAAGTATCGTGACTCCGGAAATCGACGGTGCCGTCCGTCCTTTCGCTCTCTTTGCACAATATGAGGATGAAGAAGGATTGCGCCATTCGTATGCAGTACCCGAACGCTTGAAGACTTTCGTATCCACAATCAATAATTATTTGAATCTGAATACTAAGCCGAACAGCGAGAAGAAGGTAGCTATCTACTATTATAAAGGTCCGGGGCAAAATGCATTGACCGCTGCCGGTATGGAGGTGGTTCCTTCCCTATACAATCTTCTGGTCCGCATGAAACAGGAAGGATACAACATATCCGGTCTGCCTGCAAATGCTGAAGAACTGGGTAAAATGATACAGGCTCAAGGCGCTGTGTTCAACTCTTACGCAGAGGGAGCCTTTAATGACTTTATGCAAAAAGGACATCCCGAACTTATCACCAAAGATCAATATGAAAGTTGGGTGAAAGAGTCACTCCGCCCTGAAAAATATCAGGAAGTGGTGGATGCTTTCGGCGAATTCCCCGGCAACTATATGGCGACTAACGACGGTAAATTGGGTATTGCCCGTCTGCAATTCGGGAATGTAGTCTTAATGCCACAAAATGCTGCCGGAAGCGGGGACAACTCCTTCCAAGTGATTCATGGCACTAATATGGCTCCTCCTCATACTTATATTGCTTCCTATCTATGGATGCAACATGGTTTCAAGGCTGACGCACTGATCCATTTCGGTACACATGGAAGTCTTGAATTTACTCCCAGAAAACAAGTGGCATTGTGCAGCAACGACTGGCCGGATCGCCTGGTTGGAGCAGTTCCGCACTTCTATATCTACTCTATTGGTAATGTTGGTGAAGGAATGATGGCTAAACGCCGTTCGTATGCCACCATACAGTCGTACCTCACTCCTCCTTTCCTTGAAAGCAGTGTGCGTGGTATTTATCGGGAGCTGATGGAAAAAATCAAGATTTACAATAACTCTCACAAAGAGAATAAAGATCAGGAATCATTAGCTGTCAAAACGCTGACTGTGAAAATGGGAATTCACCGTGATTTAGGTTTGGACAGCATTGCCAACAAACCATATACGGAAGATGAAATCGCCCGTGTAGAAAACTTCGCAGAAGAACTGGCTACCGAGAAAATCACCGGACAACTCTACACAATGGGAGTTCCTTATGAAGCGGAACGGATTACTTCTTCCGTCTATGCAATGGCTACAGAACCTATCGCATACAGCCTGCTGGCTCTTGACAAGCAACGTGGTAAAGCGACAGATGCCGTTAGCAAGCACCGCAGCCTCTTTACACAACAGTACTTGACTCCTGCTCGCCATCTGGTAGAAAAGTTGCTCGCTAATCCTGCACTGGCCACAGATGAACTGATTTGTCGTACAGCCGGTATCACCGCACAGGAACTAGACAAGGCTCGTCAAATAGAGGCAGACCGCAATGCTCCGAAAGGTATGATGGCAATGATGATGGCTGCATCGGCAAAGAGTGAACAATCCGACGAAAAGAAAGCAGGTAAAGGACATCCAGCATCTGTCTCCAAAGAGGGTTCTCCTCATGGTCAAATGCCCGAAAGCATGAAAGAGGCCATGAAGAAAATGGGCGCCAACATGGATCCTGAAAAAGCAATGGAAATGGCTAAGTCTATGGGAGCAAGTCCGGAAGCATTGAAGAAAATGGAAGCCGGAATGAAAGCTAATAAAGAAAAAGCTGCCGGATCTTCTGACAAACAGGGAAACAGTGGAAAGCAAGAAAAGCCTCAAGGTATGGCTGCCATGATGGCCGCTATGGGAAAAGCTCCGAAAGAATACAGTAAAGAAGAAATCGAACTGGCACTTGCCATCGCTGAAGTAGAGCGTACAATCAAGAATGTAGGCAACTACAAGAACGCACTTCTGAAAAGTCCCGAAGAAGAGTTAAGCAGTCTGATGAATGCATTGAAAGGTGGATACACCGCTCCTACTCCCGGAGGTGATCCGATTGCTAATCCGAATGCTTTACCAACCGGACGTAATATGTATGCTATCAATGCCGAAGCAACTCCTACAGAATCCGCTTGGGAAAAAGGTATCGCTTTAGCCAAACAAACGATTGATACTTACAAGCAACGTCACAATGATTCAATCCCACGTAAAGTGAGTTATACTCTCTGGTCTTCCGAATTTATAGAAACCGGTGGGGCTACTATTGCTCAAGTACTGTATATGCTGGGAGTAGAACCTGTTCGTGACGCATTCGGTCGTGTCAGTGATCTAAAACTGATTCCTTCAGCCGAACTGGGACGTCCACGTATCGACGTAGTAGTTCAGACTTCCGGACAACTCCGTGATATCGCCGCTTCCCGCCTCTTCCTGATTAACCGTGCAGTAGAAATGGCTGCGGCAGCGAAAGACGACAAGTTTGAAAATCAGGTAGCTGCCAGTGTGGTAGAAGCTGAAAGAGTGTTGACCGAAAAAGGTGTCAGTCCGAAAGATGCCCGCGAAATGGCTTCTTTCCGAGTATTCGGAGGTGCTAATGGCATGTATGGTACAGGAATTCAAGGAATGGTGGAATCCGGCGACCGCTGGGAAAGTGAATCGGAAATTGCAGATACTTACCTCAACAATATGGGAGCCTTCTACGGTGACGAAAAACACTGGGAAGTCTTTCAGAAATTTGCCTTTGAAGCAGCATTGAACAGTACTGATGTTGTCGTTCAGCCCCGCCAAAGTAACACTTGGGGAGCATTGAGCCTCGACCACGTATATGAATTCATGGGAGGTATGAATCTTGCCGTACGCAATGTTACCGGTAAAGACCCGGACGCTTATCTTAGCGACTACCGGAACCGCAACAACATGAAAATGCAGGAACTTAAAGAAGCAGTCGGTGTAGAAAGCCGTACAACGATTCTGAATCCTACCTATATCAAAGAGAAAATGAAAGGCGGTGCTTCTGCAGCAAGCGAGGTTGCCCAGACTGTAACCAATACGTATGGCTGGAACGTGATGAAACCTGCCGCTATCGACAAGGAACTTTGGGATAATATATATGATGTATATGTCAAAGACGAATACAAACTGAATGTAAAAGACTTCTTTGAAAAACAGAATCCCGCAGCTTTACAGGAAGTGACTGCCGTTATGATGGAAACTGCCCGCAAAGGATATTGGAAAGCTTCTCCGGAACAACTCTCCAATATTGCCAAACTGCATACAGACCTTGTCAGACAATTCGGTCCTTCGGGCAGCGGATTTACCGGAGACAATGCCAAATTACAGCAGTTCATCGCCTCTCAAGTAGATGCGCAAACCGCAGCCAACTACAACAAGGAACTGAAACAAATGAAACAAGCCACCCTGGACGGAGAAGCGACCAAAGGAGGCATGGTATTGAAGAAACAATCGAGCGATGCCGTACAAGGGGCACAGGAAGAGCAAAATTCTTTGAATGGAGGCCTTATCGCAGGTATTGTTCTGGTAGCATTTGTTGTCATGTTGCTAATACTTAAAAAGAAACGGAAAAAGTAATGTAATATGGAGTTAATCATTCACATATTAATGCTGTTTATCGTGATTAACTGCAGTTTCAAACTCAGTTTCTGGAAACTTTGGCAAACCGTAATATACAGCCTGATAGCCGGTCTTTTTGTAGCCGGCACCTGGCAGTATGCTATTCTCCAGTCAAAGACACAGATTGCTGATTATCTGCAGAACACGGAAGCATTGCAAAACATGGCTATTATCATAACGCTTGAGTCAGCACTCTGCTTCGGCTATTGCGTGGCTTTCCTGCGCGGACTTTATGGTAAGAAGAATTTATGGTGGGCAGAATTACTTCGCTGGTATCCCAGCTTGTTGCTCTTCCCCGTATTATTCTACTATCTCACAGAAGCTATCTTCCGGTTACCTGGCGTAGACTTTTCAGTGACAGCCTGGTCACTTGCAGGGATAGTGGTTATCGCCATCCCATTATTAAGCCGGCTGATGAAGTATCTTGTACCCGAAGACGATCTCCGGTTGGAAGTTCATTTCCTTGTCAGCTTATTCATCTGTATCCTCGGACTACTGACCACTGTCAATGGGAAAACGACCTATGCTGCCACCGAGGAGGCACTCAACTGGAAAGCGATTATCTTGTCCATCGGTCTGTTCGTTGTCCTGTTTCTCATTGGATTTGCCTGGAACAAGCTGAAATGGCCTTTATTACAACGTAAAGAATTAAAAAAAAGAAGTAAAATCAATCAATAAAATATTATATGGAACTCATCTCTAAACTTTTATTCTGGGTAGCGAACAGTTTACTTATACCCGATATCATTATTTTGCTGTGCCTGTTCGTTCGTTCACTTATTTTGATCGGAGGCACCTACAACATGTACATGACCAAACGTAAAAATGACAAAGCACTGGACCAACTCATTAAAGATGCACGGATAGACGATCTGAAAGCAGCTTTACCCGACAAAGACAATTCACTATATATGGGTTATCTCCGCGATCTGCTCTACCATCCGGCCAGTGCAGATTACTCTGACTTCCTGATAACAAAATTCGAGAATGAAGCAGAGAAAGATGTGTCTCTTTCTAAAATGCTGGCTAAGATAGGTCCGGTTCTCGGATTGATAGGAACATTGATTTCCATGAGTCCGGCACTTGTGGGACTTTCTACAGGAGATATCTCCGGAATGGCATATAATATGCAGGTAGTATTTGCAACGACTGTTGTAGGTTTGGTTATTAGTGCTGTGGGACTGATATCCATGCAGTTCAAACAACGTTGGTATGCCAAAGATGTCAACAACCTCGATTATGTATCAAGAGTATTAAACGAAACAACCGGAGAGTCCAATAATGAAAAGAAATAGAAGAGTCAGCAAATTCCTCAAAGAAGAGGATACCGACCCGCTAAGTGTAGTAGTAAACTTGTTCGACGTAGCGATGGTATTTGCCGTGGCATTGATGGTAGCAATGGTGATGCACATGAATATGACGGAAGTTTTCGGACAGGAAGATTTCACCATCGTGAAGAATCCTGGTAAAGAAAATATGGAAATCATCTCCAAGGAAGGAAAGAAAATCAACACTTACAAGCCTTCCGGTCAGAAAGAGGAGGATTCAGGGAAAAGAGGAAGAAAAGTAGGGATAGCCTACGAACTGGATAACGGTGAGATTATTTATGTTCCGGAATAACCATTAAAAGTATATTTCCTACCAATAATCAATAGTATCGGGCAGGACAATCCTATTCAGGCATTGTCTGCCCTTTATTTCTTTCATTTTACATTGATAACTATCAGAACAAAACATGGTTTCTTCTTTATCAAAACCCGACAAAAGACACACACATTATCGCAGAAATCTACTAATCATCTGCCTGTTATTAGGTATCGTTCTCATTACTTTCTGCTTTTTGCTTTGCCAGCACGACAGTCAGGATATGGACTGCGATTGCTTAAGATGCCTGTTAAGTGCTCCTCCCCAGGAGGGAGAGTATCTCTACAACCGTTATCTGCTCCTCATCAGTGTTCTCTGCTTCTTGTTAATATTCCTGCCCATTTATATATTCGAACATCGACAACATATAAAAAGGAAATAAAAAACAAGCCACCGAAATGAGTCACTCATTCCGATGGCCTATCCCCTTTAAACACCTTTAAACAAAATGAAAATATGCCTCATATACTAACTAAACTAACTAACCCTCGAGGCATATTTTAAAAGAGACTGTCGCATCAACCTCTTTTTATTGTAGATAGCTTTCGCTCTCTAATCTTATTTACGAGCTTCAGCAATATAGCCGAGAGCTTCT
>OIGD01001631.1_pt1 | contig 20284 bp, 19 predicted proteins | sample 1582211 | NCBI WGS metagenome assembly OIGD01 (sample SAMN04414078, study PRJEB24778) | human gut metagenome | material: faecal | host: Homo sapiens
AAAATAAAGCTTCACAAGACAACACAACAAAAGATGAATCGTATAAAACTCAAGTACTAGCCCAAAATGCATTAGCGCTTAAATCAACAACTGAACAACAAAAATAAATTAAAAAAAGAAGAACGCTTTAATTATTAAAAGCGTTCTCCTTTATATTAAGAATTTTTATTCTTTAAAATCTCCATCAATAACATTTGTAACGCTACCATTTGTTTTTGATGCTTTTTTTGACGCTTCTTCACAATCTATCTGTTTATTAATCATCATTGTTTGAATAACCTGAATTATATTACTTGAAATTAAATAAAGCAACACACCAGCCGGTATTGGAATAAAAACAAATGTTGCAGTCAACATAATCGGCATCATTGTCCCCATTGATTTTTGAATAGCTTCCTGCTGCGGGTCAAGCTTTTGATTTTTATTTGATGCCATCATTATTTTTTGTGAAATATACATAGTTAAACCAAAGATAATAATTAAAATCAATACGTCCATATGGAAATTAGTTTTTAAAACAATCGTTGGCACTTGGGCTTTTAAAATGTCACCATCCCTTGTAAATGTGACTTTTTCAACTTCACGAGTAGTTGAATCAGTTATTATAGTTTCAATTTTTTGTACCTTTTCAAGTTGGGAGTATTTTAAATCTAATTCATCCAAACTTATTTTAAAATCAATTGATTCACCAGGTATTATATCACCTTGAACTTTCAACGCCTTTTTTGAGTTAAATTTTACATCATCTAATTTATTATTGCCATATAAATAAACAGTGGCTGTTTTACCTGTATTAAAATAAGCATTTTTTGAAGAAGCAAAACTTCCATCATAAGGCACTCCAGCATTGCCACGAAGTGTTGCATCAAGTCTATTTATAAACAAAAATTTTGAATCGCCCGCCATTTGTATAAACTGAGGGCTCATTAATGCTGAATATAAAAGAATAAATATAGGAAGTTGAATCAACATAGGTAAGCAGCCTGCCATTGGATTAAATTTGTGGTCTTTATAAAACTCCATCATTTTTCTTTGAAGCATTTGAGGGTCTGATTTGTATCTATCTTGAAGTGCTTTTAATTTTGGTTGTAGTGTTTGCATCATTCTCATTGAACGTTGTTGTGACACCCCCAATGGCCACAATGCAAGACGGATTATTATAGTTAAAATGATAATGCCAAACCCATAACTTCCAACAAAACTGCTTAACATCTTCAAAAAATTTATTGTTAATGTTACAAAATCCATATATTTCTATTCCTCTCTTAAACTTATAACTTCTTTACTATTTATATTATTTATATCTTCTACAAATTTTCTATTAATACCATGAGAAGTTTTGCCCCACTCCATAGTTTTTTTACCAAATATAATTTTAAAAACAATAAATAACACTAAAGGAAACCAAACAGCAATAAAATAAACACTTGTTTGAAGACCCTGTTTAAATGTCTCAATACGGCTTAAATTATTATAATGACGAATACTATATGTTATTCCTATCATATAAAATACACAAATTACACCGCCCAATATAATTGAAGCAGGAAACGTATTTGAATAATTTAGCAAGCTTCTACCCATTTGAAGCAAAAATTCTGATATTGCCATAAATGGCATAATAACTTCAGTTAAATATGCAATTAAATCAACACCTGTTCTAATCGACATATCTTTTGAGAATAAAATCGGGCGTATATTTTCCAGATACCTCCGAATAGCTCCCTCAACCCATCGTCTGCGCTGTCTATATAAAGCCTTAACAGTTGTAATACCTTCTTCATAAACACAAATATTAGGACAAAAACGAATATCCCAACCCTTTATTTGGAGTCTTGTTGACATATCCAAATCATCTGTAATTGTAAAGTTATTCCAACCATCTATATCTTCCAATGCTTTTCTTTTTATCAATTCACCATTACCACGAAGCTCAACAGCACCTTTAACAGCATCTCGTCCAACCTGGAAATGAGTATCAAGAGCATATTCATTATCCTGACATCTTGTTAAAAAGTTTTCTTCACGATTAATTATTACTTTCCTCGCTTGAACTGCTCCTATATCGTCAGGTTCCAAAAATGGTACAAGCTTGCAAAGAAATTCATCCTCAACGTATGCATCAGCATCAAATACAAGAATTGCTTCACCTTTTGCGTACTTTACAGCTTCATTTAATACAATTGATTTGCCAGGAAATGCATCTTTTTCACGAATTAATATTTTTACATTCTCATATTTTTTTTCTAATTCAATTAAAACAGCGGCTGTTTCATCATCGCTTCTGTCATCAATAACTATTACTTCATAATTAGGGTATTTAAGTTTTAAAACATTCTCGACTGTATTTTTAATTACATTTTGCTCATTATGGCAGGGAATCATTATTGTAACAAATGGTTTATATTCTTCATTTATAGAAACAGGTTTTTTTCGCGCTTTGCGTTTTCTATATTTATATGCAATCTGCATGTAAATAGCATATAAAGTCATGATTATTAAAAGACTTAATACCGCATAAAAACTTGATAGTCTATTTTGAAATATATCCAAAAACATCCATACACCAATAATTAATAGCAAGGCTACACGTTCAGTAACCCCGCGCAGTCCCTTTTTTATTTCTTTCAAACTTTTCTTTACTTCAATTAAGTTTTTTATCATAATTTATATTTTATCAAAAATATATTAATTTTCGTTTTATGTTACATTTTGTAAATTTTTAAGACTAAATTCTCATTATTTATATGTATTGATTGTTTTACAAAAAAACATTATAATTTGAATGTATTATTGAAAATAGGAAGATAGAGGAAAAAAAATGGATTTAAAAAAGAATTTTAGCCATTTTGTTTTGTCCGCTTTTGCTACAATGTTTTTATCAGGCTGTTGTGCATTTGCAGGTGAAGCAGATTTGGTTGTACCTGATTTTTCAAACCACGCTCAAAGCTTTAACTTGCTTTTAGTTGGTATTGGTATTAGCTTTTTAGGACTTATTTATGGTTTAATTGAATTTGTTAAAGTTAAAAACATAAAAGCTCATCCTTTAATGTTAAACGTTGGCAATTTGATTTTTGAAACTTGTAAAACTTATCTTATTCAACAAGGTAAATTTTTGTTTTTGCTTGAATTTTTTATTGCAATTTGTATAGCATTTTACTTTGGTGTCCTTCAAGGTATGGGAATAATGGGCGTTGTAACAATTTTATTGTGGTCTGTTATCGGTATTTTAGGTTCATATGGTGTTGCATGGTACGGCATTCGTATGAATACGCTTGCAAATGCAAGAACTGCTTTTGCGTCACTAAAAGGCAAACCGCTTGACGTAATGAATATACCATTAAATGTAGGTATGAGTATTGGTGTTTTACTTGTAAGTGTTGAGCTTATATTAATGCTTACTATTTTACTTTTTGTTCCAGGTAACTTAGCCGGTGCTTGTTTTATAGGTTTTGCTATTGGTGAATCATTAGGTGCTAGTGCTTTGCGTGTTGCTGGAGGGATTTTTACAAAAATCGCTGATATTGGTTCTGATTTAATGAAAATTGAATTTAATATTAAGGAAGATGACCCGAGAAACCCTGGCGTAATTGCTGATTGTACAGGTGATAATGCTGGTGACAGTATCGGACCTACTGCTGACGGATTTGAAACTTATGGTGTTACAGGTGTTGCTCTTGTAAGTTTTATTCTGCTTGCCGTTCAACCTCAATATCAAATCCCGTTATTAACGTGGATATTTACAATGAGATTTCTTATGATTATAACCTCGGTTGTTTCTTATAAGATTAATGAATTCTTTACTAATATTAAATATAAAGAAGCTAAAACAATGGATTTTGAAAAACCATTGACTTCTTTAATATGGTTAACATCAATATTGTCAATTATTATGACTTTTGGGGTAAGTTATGCATTAATTAAAGATTTAGGACCTAATTTATGGTGGGTATTATCAACCATTATTAGTTGTGGAACACTTGGAGCTTCACTAATACCAGAATTTACAAAAATGTTTACATCAACAAAAGCTTGCCATACAGTTGAAGTTGTTAATGCTTCACGTGAAGGGGGTTCTTCATTAACAATTCTTTCAGGTCTTGTCTCAGGTAACTTTAGTTCATTTTGGATTGGATTAATTATTGTAGTATTAATGGTTATAGCTTATTTTGCAAGCCTTGCAATACCAAATGAAATGATGATCTATGCTTCAATCTTTGCTTTTGGTTTGGTTGCATTTGGTTTTCTTGGTATGGGACCAATTACCATTGCTGTTGACAGCTATGGACCGGTTACAGACAATGCTCAAAGCGTTTACGAACTTTCATTAATTGAGGAAGAAGAAAATATTGCGTCAAAAATTGAAGAAGAATATGGATTTAAGCCTGATTTTGAAAGTGCCAAAACATTACTTGAAGAAAATGATGGCGCCGGAAATACATTTAAAGCAACTTCAAAACCTGTTCTTATTGCAACGGCTGTTGTTGGAGCAACTACAATGATTTTCTCACTTATTTTATTAATACAAAATACATTATCACTAAAACCTGAATCAATTTTGAACTTATTAAATCCATATACACTTATTGGATTTATCTTAGGCGGTGCAGTTATTTACTGGTTTACAGGAAGTTCAATGCAAGCCGTTACAACAGGTGCCCATCGTGCTGTTAAATATATTAAAGAACATATTGATTTAAATAAAGAAGGTGGAAAAGCAAGTATTGAAAATTCAAAAGAAGTAGTTAAAATATGCACACAATACGCTCAAAGTGGTATGTTTAATATATTTATTGCTTTATTTTCTTTTGCTTTAGCTTTTGCATTTTTCTCATCGCCTATAAAAACAGCGGATGCTATTTCTTTATTTATTAGTTATTTAATTGCTATTGCAGTATTTGGACTGTTCCAGGCTGTATTTATGGCTAATGCTGGCGGTTGCTGGGATAATGCAAAAAAAATAGTTGAAGTAGATTTGAAAGTTAAAGGCACTCAGCTTCATGACGCTACAGTTGTTGGTGACACTGTTGGTGACCCTTTCAAAGATACCTCATCTGTTGCAATGAACCCTATTATTAAATTTACAACTCTATTTGGTTTACTTGCTATGGAAATTGCAATTTCAGCTAAATTCCAAAACATTGCACCTTATGTAGCTGTATTCTTCTTCATTGTTGCCTTGTTCTTCGTATGGAGATCTTTTTACGGTATGAGAATAAAAGAGTACAAAGAAGAAAATTAAACTAGAAAAACAATTAATACAAATAAAAAACCTCTTTATTCATATTAGCTTAAAGAGGTTTTTTTATTTCAAAAGTTTATTTAATATTCCAATAATTTCATCAATTTTATTTTGCTTTTGAAAGTCATTTTCATTCTCAAAAGTTTCACGAATACAATGATTTAAATGATTTGACAAAATTAATAAATTGATTTTTTTAAGAATTGACTGAGTTGCCATAAGTTGAGTCGATACATCAATACAATCACGATTTTCATCTATCATTTTTAACATGCCATCAATTTGTCCACGGGCTGTTTTTAATAAAATTTTAATTTGTTTATCATCATGCATCAATAAAAAATCCCTATATCACAAAAAAATAATAACATAAAAGCACTCTTAAAGAAAAGAGTGCTTTACATTATTCTGGCAATTAAAATCTATTTAGATTTTTTAACTTTCTTCATCTTTTTACAATCACACTTATGACTACTGCAATCGTCATTATTTAAACATTCACAGTTTTGTTCTTTACATTTACAATCTCCACTTTTACAACAATCACAATCACAGTTACAATCACTTTTTTTAATAACTTTATGACATTCGCAATCACACTTTTTAGCACAATCACATTTTGTACATTCACTATCAGAAGCAAATGATGCACCAACTGTTAATGCAAACATTGAAAATAAACATAAAGTTGTAAATAATTTTTTCATTTTTTTCTCCTTTTTTTACCTTGCATACCTATAACCTAAGGGTATAATTAACTATTAATTTCTTCTTTTTCATATTCTCTTCTTTATTCTTTACTCTTCGCTCCAACACCCCACCCCCCACAGGTATATATGGTATAAAAAAATATAAAAAATGTCAAGCAATAAAATCACTTGACATTTAAGAATCTCAAAATACTTTGAAAGAATCCTTTTAGACCATTTGAAATAGGTAAATTTGCATCTTCATAATAATCTTTATAATCAGCTAAAATATCAGACGGAATAGATTCACCTTTGCATAAAATGTTGGAAAGCATTTCTAAGTAGTTATCCTGTTCATCTCGATATAATAAATCATCTCTACGCAAATCTTCATCTGCTTCAAAATGACATATTGCATGCCAAGCACATTTTATTGAAGGATCATTAATTCCTTTTGGGAACAACAACAGTGCGTTTTTAACACATAATTGACCTGTCAGAACTTTTATTATAAGACGTCCGACATCTTTTCTAGCTTCTATAATGTCTTTTTTCAACATTATTTTTTTGAACAAACAAAATATTAATTATTATAAAGCTTGATTGAATTCTTTTTCAACTGTTTTAGCCAAAGAACCCAAATCATTACGGAAATATTGACTGGCTAATTTCTGAATTGCCAATTTACCCATCTGCATACGAGAGGATGTTGATTTGTAACAGAACTTTTTACCGATTTTGTATCGTGTTAATAGTTCTTTGTTAACCAAACGATCCATAACAGTCTTTACAGTCGTATAAGCACGTGTTGAACCATTCCCGTTCATTTTTTCCAATACAGTGTTAACGCAGATATTAACATCCTGATTGTCTTCTTCCAAAGCCCAAACCACATTCATAATATGGTTTTCAAGACTTCCATGTGTGTAATTCATAAACCTAGTCTCCCTTTTTCTCCCTGGTTTCATAAATAAGTTTTGATTAATACTACAACGTTAAAGAGAATTTGTCAATCAATTTTTAATAAAAATATGATCATTGTAAAATTTTTGCAATAATTTTTATTTATTTATATTTTAAACATGTTATAATTATATAGTTATTTAATTTAATAAGGAGTAATAATAATGCCTATTTTAGATACATTAAAACAAACGGATAATGAAATTTATAATTTAATAAACGAAGAACTTCTTCGCCAGCAAAATACAATTGAACTTATTGCAAGTGAAAATTTTACATCATGTGCAGTTATGGAAGCATGTGGAAGTATTTTGACAAATAAATATGCCGAAGGAAAGCCATATAAACGTTTTTATAATGGTTGTGATGTTGTTGATAAAATAGAAGAGATTGCTATTAATAGAGCAAAAAAACTTTTTCAAGCCGAGCATGCCAATGTTCAACCTCATAGCGGTGCACAAGCAAATATGGCTGTATTTTTATATGCATTAAAACCTGGTGATACTGTTATGGGTATGGATTTATCAAATGGAGGTCATTTAACGCATGGTTCGCCTGTTAATTTTTCTGGTTTATATTTTAATATAGTAAGTTATGGTGTTAACGAAAACGGTGAAATTGACTATGACAAAATTGAAGCGCTTGCGAAAGAACATAAACCAAAACTTATCATTTGTGGCGCCAGCAACTATTCTAAAATTATTGATTTTGAACGTTTTTCAAAAATAGCAAAAAGTGTTAATGCTCTCCTTATGGCTGATATTGCGCATATTGCTGCACTTGTTGCAACAGGATATCATCCAAGTCCTGTGCCTTATGCTGATTTTGTCACAACAACTACACATAAAACTCTTAGAGGACCAAGAGGCGGAATAATTATGTGTAAAGCCGAACATGCTCAGGGTATAGATAAAGCAGTTTTCCCAGGTGTTCAAGGTGGTCCTTTAGAACATATTATAGCTGCTAAAGCCGTTGCATTAAAGGAAGCATTGTCTGATGATTTTAAAGTATATGCAAACAATATAATTAAAAATTCAAAAGCTTTATGTCAATCACTAATTGACAACGGCATGGATATTGTTGGCGGCATGACAGAAAATCATTTGATGACATTAAATTTAACAAAACTAAATAAAACAGGAAAAGATATAGCAAATGTTCTTGAAAAAATAAACATAACTGCAAATAAAAATACTGTTCCAAATGACCCTCAAAGTCCTTTTGTAACAAGCGGTGTTCGTCTTGGTGTGGCAGCTGTTACAACACGGGGATTTAAAGAAGATGATATGAAAGTTTTAGGTGAAATTATTGCACAAGCTGTTAAAAACAGTGATGATGAAAGCAAATTAGATAATTTAAAACTTGAGGTAAAAACACTTTTAAATAAATATCCTTTGTATTAAAATTATATTATGACAATAATTCAATTAAATGAAGCACATATAATAGGCGCAATAATTTCATACCTTTTAGGTGTATTTGTTGTGCCTTTTGTAATTTACTTTTCACGAAAAAATAACTTAGTTGACATGCCAGGTGAAAGAAAAATTCATTCTCATCCAATATCAAGACTTGGTGGTATTGCAATATGGCTATCAACAATGCTTACATTCCTTCTTCTTGTTGTACTGAGTTATTATCCATATGGTTCTTTACTTTCAGGTATATTGCTTGGAAGCAGTTTAATGTTTCTTTTAGGGCTTGTCGACGATGTATATTGTTTAAAAGCAAAATTTAAATTATTTATTCAAATTGCAATAGCTACAATAGTATTCTTACTTGGCATTCGCATTGATTCAATTTTCAACCCGTTTGGCGACCCAGTAACTTTAAATTTATTCTTTTCATATATTGTAACAATGTTATGGATTGTTGGAATAAGCAATGCTGTTAACTTTATTGATGGTGTTGACGGTTTAGCCGGCTCAATTATCACAGTTAGTTCCGTTACATTAGGATTAATAGCCGTTACTATGGTTCCATCAAGCCCCATAAGTGCTTTAATAGCTTTTATTTTAGCAGGCTCCATGCTTGCTTTTTTAACTTATAATTTTAATCCGGCTAAAATATTTATGGGTGATAGCGGTGCTTTGTTTGGTGGTTTTTTGCTTGCAACTTTATCAATAACAGGTGTAATGAAAACAGCAGCTTTATCAATGATTGTACCTTTATTTGTTCTTGCTGTTCCAATAATTGATATAACATTTTCGTCTCTACGCCGTATATTAAAAGGCACATCTCCTTTTATTGCCGATGCTGAGCATATACATCATAAATTGTTAAAAGCAGGATTTTCACAAAATAAAACTGTTTTAATACTTGTGTTAGTTGCAATAGCAATGGGTACACTAGCTGTAATTATTGTTAATGCTTCATTTATGAAATATTTTTTATACGCAGTTGCTTTTTCCGTGTTTATGCTGTTACTTAGTTTTCTTGCACGTGTCAAAAACACTCAAAATAACGAAAATAATGAAGAAGGTTTAAATTAATTAGATATAGGATGTTTTTTATATGGCTATAAAAAAAGTTTTGCAATATGGTGATGATATTTTAAGACAAAAAAGTAAAGAAGTGGCTAAAGTTTCACGTAAAATACAAATTTTATGCGAAGATTTGCTTGATACCATGTATGCTCAAAACGGTGTAGGCCTTGCAGCTCCACAAATTGGCGTAAATTTAAGAGTTTTTGTTATTGATGTTTCAAATGGAAATAACGAAAAACTTAACCCGATGGTTTTTATTAATCCCAAAATTATTAAAAAATCAGGAGCTGTAAATAGTTATGAAGGTTGCTTAAGTTTTCCAAAAGCATATACAAACGTTCGTCGTTACAAAGACGTTGTTGTTAAAGCACTTAATCAAAAAGGAAAATCGTTTGTATTAGAAGCTAAAGAAGGTGAACTTCTTGCCAGAGCTATACAGCATGAATTTGACCATCTTGATGGCATACTTTTTATTGACCACTGCCGAAACCGATTTGAAGCTGATAACATTTTAAAAGAAAATAACCTACCGCCAATATGCGTTGACAAACTTATAAAAGAAGACGAACTTGAAGATGAAATACAAAAACAACAAGCAAAAAAAGAAAATCAAAATGAGGAGTCTTAAATAAAAAGATGATTAACGTTGTTTATTTTGGCACCCCGCAAATTGCCGTTAATGCTTTAAATAAATTAATTAATTTTAATGATATAAATATGGTTTATGTTGTTACCACAAACGATAAACCTCAGGGTCGTGGTTATAAGATATGTGCACCTTGTGTTAAAAGTGCTGCTATAAAGAATAATCTAAAAGTTCTTCAAACAGATTGTATTCGTAAAGACAGAGAAATTATAGAAGTATTAAAAGCATCAAATATTGATTTCTTTATAACATTTGCTTTTGGTCAAATATTATCGCAGGAAGTTTTGGATATTCCCAAATATGGAACAATAAATTTGCATGCCTCATTACTTCCAAAATATAGAGGGGCAAATCCTATACAAAGGGCTATTTTAAATGGGGATAAAATAACTGGTATAACAACAATGATAACAACGTTGGGCCTTGATGAAGGTGATATTTGCATAAATGAAGAAATTAAAATTGATGAGAATATGGGATTATTAGCTTTATCTCAAAAAATTTCCGATAAGGCACCTTTTATACTTTATAAAACAATAAAAGGATTATACAACAAAACAATCACTCCCAAAAAACAAAGTGATGATAAAAATTTAATTTCATATGCAAATAAGTGTTCAAAAGATGATATGATTTTAGATTTTAATAAAAATACAACTGAATTTTATAATAAAGTTCGAGCTTTTGATTGCTGCGGTAATGCTTATTTTTGTTTTAATAATAAAAAAATAAAAGTTATTTGCGCCATACCCACTCAAATGAGCGTGGAAAGAAAACCCGGTGAAATAACTAATATATCCAAAGATGGTGTCACAATAACTACAAAAGACAATGCAATAACTTTAAAAAAAATTAAACCTGAAGGTAAAAATGAAATGGATGCCTGCTGTTGGGTTAATGGTGCACGGCTTAAAGTCGGAGATTTTATAACTAATGATAATTAATAATTATAATATTTTAACCCGTGGTGTTCGTGGGGCTATAACAGTTAAAAACAATACAATTGAAGATATTAAATATGCCACTATATCCTTAATTTCTAAAATGATAGAAAAGAATAATATAAAAATATCTGACATTTCACATTGTATTTTTACAATGACAAATGATTTAAATGCTGCTTATCCAGCTAAATTTGTTCGTGATGAATTAAAATTCGATTTTGTGCCTCTTTTATGTTTTAATGAACTTAATATTCAAAATAGCTTAAAAATGTGCTTGAGGGCTTTAATTATTATAAATACAGAAAAATCCCAGGAAGAAATAAAACATATTTATCTTGAAGGTGCAAAAATTTTACGACCTGATTTGTAAATATTTGTAAATATTATATAAAAAAATTAAATTTTTACTAAAGTTTTAGCATAAATTTGTCGATAAATTTAATATTGTAATGATATTAACAAAGGCAAGTATGAAAAATATAGTAAATTTAATTTTAATCTATTTACTTTTTTTACATTCTCCGCTTGTTGCTTGTGGCACAACAATATCAGGTGCTACTCAAAATGGAAACGTTTTTAATGTTACTCCAAGTCATTTTAGTTCAAGTGGAACAACAGGATTTAGACAATATTCAAACTTTACACTAGATGAAAATCATATCGTTAATCTTGAATTTCAAAACAATATGAATAAATTTGTTAATATTGTTAATAACCCTGTTACAATAAATGGCGTATTAAATACAGTTAAAAACGGAAATTTTTATAATGGTAACGCTATTTTTATAACAAAAGGTGGTTTTACAGTTGGAGCATCAGGAGTTATAAACGTTGGAAGTTTAAATGTTTATACAACTAATAAGCTTCCCGATATTAATGAATTAAGCAACATGGTTGATTCTTCGTTAGAAAACAATATTGATTCATTTAAAACACATATGGCACACCCTATCACTATTAATGGTAAAATTCTTGCATTGGAAGATGTAAATTTATATGGTAAATCTTTAACAACAGGAGAAAATTCAGTTATTCTCACAGGATTCAATCCCAAAGAGAATACAACTATACCTACACAAAATGATATTGCAACTAAAAACATAGCTTCTCAAGCACGGAGTGCTGCAAATCTTCGAATTTCTGATATTATAAACACCGGAAATGCCAAAGGGTTATCAAATAATTATACATTTTCATCGTCAAATGGTAAAATAACCATTGTTTCAAAAGATAATGTAAATATACAAGGTAAAATAGCATGCGGTAAAGATTTTAATATAGAATCAAATAACGAAATAATATTAAGCGGCCCCATACTTGTAAAAAATAATATAAATATAGATAATGATTCAAAGAGTTCACTTGTTATTAGGAATGAAGTTACAATTTTTGATAATGGCAATTTTAATATAAATAAAAAAAATGGAAAAACTCATATCCAATCTAATTCAATTATAAATATAAACAAAGGTAATTTAAAAATCATTCAAGAGGATACAAACATAAAATGTCAGAACTATCCAACTCTCTCCAAATAAACGGTAAAGTCATTTTAAATGATGGTGACGTGTTAATAACCCATGACTCTCCAAAATCAATAAGCATTGACTCAAATACTCTAATTGCAAATAATTTCACAATTAATAATTTTAATTCTTTAAATATTCATAAGTATTCTCCTGAAATATTTATATCAAGTAATATTTATACAAAAAACGCTATTAATATACTTAACAGCAGTTCGTCAAAAATATTTCTTGATAATAATGGAATATTAAATTCAAATAATATTAATATTTATAACGGATATTATTATAAAGATAGTGGAGCAGTCCATCTTCAAGGAACAGTATTAGCTAATAACAATTTAAATATTACAAATAACGGAGTTGGACAACTTATCATTGATGAAAATGCATATATCGAGTCAACTAATGGCAATACAAATATCCTTGGGAAACGAGGTTCCGGTAGTTTTAACATAAAGAGTAATTTTATTAAAGCAAAGAAAATATTAACAATTTGTCATGAAGATGATATTACTACCCCTGATATAAGTGACACTGTTAATGTAAAAAATATTACATACGAAATAAATAAAATAATAACAAATGAAACCAATCTACAAAAAAATGAAACAAATAATTTTTTTAATAGTTACATAACATCAAATGAAGAAATGAAAATAATTGATATAAAAGATTTAAATACTGAAGAATTAATAACAATTTATGATCTTGAATTTTATAATAAAAAATATTTTTTAGAATCCAAAGCCTTGTACTTTTAATTTTAAATGTAACAATTTTTTAACATTTCGCCAATAAATAGCAAAAAATATTTTTAGGTGCCTTATAAGAGTATATAGAAAATTTATTAGAAAATAATTTCCAAAGGAGGAACAAAAATGGCTTTAAAGGTACCGTTTGGATGTGCAAATTGTATGCAAGGACCGGCGTGGGGACAAAATAGCGGTCAATATAACGCTGTAAAAATAGATATTCATCAACCCGAGATAAAAACATGCGACAACGAAGTTAACAAAAAACTTTATGATTACCCTTCAGCAAGTGTGTATGATACAAAAGCTCCAAATAAAGCAACACTTACACCTCCTTTTGAAATTAAACAAAAAGAAATTCCTGTTGTTAAAGAACCAGTTATTGAAGAAGAACCCATTGAAAATATATCGTCTTATGTTGACAATGAACCGATTATTGAAGAACCTGCTGAAAACATATCTTCTTATGTTGATGAACCACCAATTTATTACTTAGAAGGCGATTCAACAGAAACTCAAAATAATTCTGAACCATCGCTTAATGAATCATTTGAAGCTCATAACCCATTAAATCATCAAAATGTCGACAAACAAAAACTAGCTTTTGGGGCAAATGAAAAAGTAAAACAATCAAATAAGACAATTGAAAATTCTAAATTACCCGAAACAAAAAACGATGCCGAGCCTATATTTAATACTGACGAAGTTGTAAAAACATTAAATTCAAAAGATTTAAAAGAACAGACAATCGGACTTGCAACAATTGCATTCATTTGTGAAGAAAATCCCAATATAGCAAAACAATTTTTAAACCCTCCAATTGTTAAAGCATTAACTGATATACTAAAACAAGATTCAAGAAAATTAGCAGGTCCTACACCTGAACAAATAAAACTTCGTAAAGAAGTTATGGATGGTAAGAAAATTTCAGATGAACAAATGAAAATAGCATCTCAAAGTTCACCAATGGAAATGAGTGAACGTAATAAACAGTTTGCTATTTATACAATTGCTTTACTTGATGGCATTTTAATTAATGAATTTGATAAAAACAATAAAACTTCAAGTGAAAAAGTTGAACTTGAAATGCGTGATTTACCCGGCATGGATAGTGTAATCAATGTATTAAAAACAAACCCAAATCCTGTTTTAAGGACTACAGCTATTGAAGCTTTATTTTTTGTTGCAAAACCGGAATTCAATCCTGTTATCAAACCAATATTAAAAGCAGCTGTTAATGATAAGGATATAAAAGTTAGTGAAACCGCTAAGAAAGCTCTTGCTAATATTGACAAAAAAGGTCAAAATGTTCAAAAGCAAACACAAACAAATCCTAATGTAAAAAATAAATAATTAATATATTGTTTTGAATTAAAGTGCTATAATTATTATATGAAAAAAATATTTGATATTTGTAAAAATATTAAGCCTGTTCATATAAACGATTATAGCATTTTAAATAATTATACAGCTTTTTTAAACGGTCAAGTATTTTTTGTTGATAACAATTTACCATGCTTTAAAAAAGCTGATTTGTTATTTTATAATAATAAACTAATAGCTATTAATTATGTTGAAGACTATTTTAACATCGAAAATATAAAACTCAATGTAATTGATGCAAAAAATATGTATATTACGCCATCATTTATTGACCAGCATATCCATGGAGGTTTTGATGTAAATTTTCATAATTCAAATGAAGAGGAAATAAGATATTTTTTAAAAAAATCAGCTAAATATGGATATTCATATATTGTTGCAACTTTATTGCCAGATAAATTAGATAATATAAATAAACAGCTTGAAACTATTAAAAATATTATTGAAACACCGCAAAACGGTTCGACAAAAATTCAAGGTGTTCACCTTGAAGGTCCTTTTTTTAATCCTAAAAAAGCTGGCATACATCCTAAACAACTGCTTATAGCCCCAAATATTTGTGAATTTAAAAAAATTCAACATAAAGACATAATAAAAATAGTTACACTTGCTTGTGAATTAGATAAAAATTACGATTTGTGCAAGTATTTAAATGCAAATAATATTATAAGTTCCTCTGGCCATAGTGTTGCAAGCGCAATTGAAATCAAAAATTCAAAAGTTAAACAAATTACCCATTTATTCAATGCAATGGCTCCCATACACCATCGCAATATGACAATAGCTAATGAAGCTTTATTTAATGACAATTTATACATTGAAATTATATCTGATTTAAAACATGTCCATCCAAAGATGTTAAATTTAGTTAGAAAATTAAAACCTTTTAGCAAAATTATTTTTATATCAGACGCATTGCCTTGTGCTTATTCAAAAAACAATATTTTTTATATGAACAATGTAAAAATAGATACATCAACTGGTCTAGCGCTTTCAGAAGACGGCACAATAGCAGGTAATAACAAATTCTCTTGTGACAATATAAAACAAATCTTAAAAGAAACCGATTTTTCTTTTAAAGAAATTATCTCTTCTTTATCTATAAATTGTGCAAAAAATTTAAATATAGAAAATAAGTTTGAATTTAAGTTAGATAATAGTCTTGATTTTATAATTTGGGATAAAAAAACATTAGATATTAAAAAAATATTTATTAGTTAAATACCCTCTTCTTTAAATCCTAATTGTTTTTTTTTAAAGGAAAAATACAGAGCATAAATCATTTTAGTGAACATTTGTTAGCATCATATTAAAACCTCAGAGATTATATTTGGAATTTCTCTTTTCAAATTATATTTTCCTATTATATTATTATGCTCTACGGCATTATTGAGAAATATATATTGACTTACTAAGCTAATTATTTTATCATTTAATATTATATATGAAGACTCATATAACTTATTTATTTCATTTGATAATATCTTACTTAGTTGCATATTTAATATAAATTTAAATTCTCGTCCACCTGTATTATAACATTCTGGAGCTTCTATTTCATTTGTTTGAATCTTTTCAAACCACTCTAACTTTTCTTTTCCTTCTTTTTTTAATCTTTCATGCCAAAATTTGCCTAATTGATTCATGTAAGAAAAGTATTTTTTCTCAGATTCACATAAATTTTCTTTTTTAGGTTTGAATTCTTCAAGCATTTTTGCTGCAAAATTGGCTTCTGCATAACCTCTTATCAATTCAAACAATTCATCTTTTTCTGAATTTTCATTAGTATAAAGAAACTGTTGTGCATTTCCTCTAATTATTTCAAGTCGCAAAATTTCAGCATCGAGAACATCTTCGCTTGGTTCTTTTAAAACATCACTTCGTACAACATCAAATTCATTATCTTTATCAAAATATTCACTTCTATTTTTTAAATATTGAACAAAGACTTCTTTTTGGGCATTTCTTGCTTCTTTATATATTTCACTACGTGACTTGCTGAATTTAATCTCTGACAATTTGTATCCTTTTCTAGGTATAAAACCATATACACCGTGACCAATACGACCATATTTAAGATATGGTGCAGTTTGTTGAAGAATATGATCATGATGTTTTGCCAACATATATGGCATTAATGTTTTTATCTCATATTTTTGAAACTCATTATCTGATTCAAAAGGAGCTAACACTTTTGGAAATTTACTTACTTTTTTCCAATTAGGCTCAAAGTAATCAAACTCAAGATTTTGATAATTCATTTTTTTATCTAACATTTCTACATCGGTATTTAGTCTATTTTTGACATTTTGGATAGACAATTTAGTGTTAGTTGTTTTTTTACTTTTTGAGAAAATCCATACAATTAAACCAATAGCTACTGCCCCAATTGTTGCCAGTCCAAGACTAAGCCACGTTTTGTATTCTTTTGTCAGACCTTGATTTGAATCAATGGGCATATTCATATTATTACCTTTAAAACCTGGCTGTTTTATTTTTATTAAAGAAGAAGTAGCGGGTCTATACCCGCCTTTTATTAAAGTTATCATTATTGTAAAATTCTATCAACTAACAATTTTATCTTAAATGTATGCCTATCTCTAATTGAAGGATTTCCTCCTCCCTCCATGTCATTTTTGAATATAATAAATCTAGATTCTAATTCATCTATTTGCTTATTAATATAATTATATCCATCATCATATTTTCGTTGTGCACCATCAGATAATAAATTATAAAGTTTTATTTTATCTGAAAAATTGTTTTTTTCAATCTTTGTTCCGAATAATTCAGGCCAATAACAAAATCCTGAGTCTTTATTTTGCAGTTTCGTTTTCCCCACAAGTTCTTTCATCCAATCTATTGAATCCTTATACCATTGCTTTGTGGTTACATGCCAGTCTAATCCAAATCTTTGCATTTCTTGAAAATATACCTTCTCATCTGGACTTATTTGGGAATAAGGACGTTGAGGTTGAAAATATTTTAATTGTTTTGCAGCAAAATTTCCTCTTGCTTGATATCTCAACATACATAACATATCACGACGTTCCTCATTACGTTTATCTAAGTATAAAAACTGACGAACATGATTCTTTAATACGCTTAATCTTAATATTTCTACATCCAATACATCTTCTGTAGGATTTTGATACACAGCTTTTCTTATTGCTTCAAGTTCATTTGATGTATCACAATGTTTAGCTCTTTCCATTAAATAGGTTTTTAAAAATTCTCTTGTTTTGCTTTTTGAACCAGTTTTTTCATATAAATGACGCATATATGTTCCGACTGTTCCCATTTCATAAGACGCTTTATTTGTTGTCTTTTCTTTACATATAAAATGGAAAAAATCATCCGATCTAGATGTTGGATATGCCCACTGTAAATCTAACATTTTTGGATCATCTCCTAAGTAAAATATATTATTTATATTCCAATCAGCATTAAATATTTTATCGTTATCCATATCATCAAGTATATTCAATGTGTCTTTTATTCCTTCTTTGGTAAGTTCATTAAAACCATTAGCATTTTTTCCGGCTGGTTTTCCTTTTACAAATTTTGACACCATAAAAAAATTTCCATCCCAAGTTTCCATTAACGTGATACCTTGTTGAAATTTAGTGTTATCCTGGTATTTTTCAAGCATTTCAAATTCATGCTTTATTCCACCTTCTCCCCATACAGTATTAGTACATATCTTCTTTTTTGGTTTTTTTATAACATATTTATTATCTCCATCAACAGACACTTTATATACATCACCTGCAATACCATCGCCTAAATAAGTTACATTATACTCTTCAGAATCAAGATTTAATGAATAAGGTTCTCCATTTTTAACTTTTAATGTACCAAAGTCTTCAAACTTTTCAATGAACTTTGCAATCTTTTCAATAAGTTCTGTTGTTGCATTTTTCCAAATAACAGCTTTCTCCGTTACAGGGCTTCCAAAACTAATAGTGTCTTTTGAAAGATTGCCTCTAATTAATCTTGCATCTTTTAAAAGTTTGTTTGGTGCTGAATTTAACTCTCTTTTACGTTTCTTGTAAGTCTGCATTTGATCTTTCTTAGACAAACTTACATCATTCTTAATGTACATAAATTTTCTCCCATTTTATTTTTCTCTACTATATTCTGGTGCTATATTTTAACACCACTTATTTCTGGATATTTATATTTAAAATAAAGCCATTGATTCTTTATTTATAATACACCCCTAAAAAAATAATTAGTAATTTTATATTTATAATTTTTACAAATTTTTACATTAAAAAGAACCGGACTTAATAATCCGGTTCTTAATTCTCTTTTATGCTGCTGTTTTTACCTTAATTATAACTGTGCTTTATTTGCATATGAATATTTTATCATCTGCAGCAAAAGCTCTTGTGCTTTAGCGAGCTGTTTATCATTTTTATTTTTTACATCTTCTTCTGTTAATTCAACAACAACGTCAGGTTGAATTCCCTTCTTATTTATATCTGTACCATTTGGAGTCAAGTATTTTTGTATAGTAATATTCATTCCTGCTCCACCCATTAAAGTGTTAACTTCTTGAACAAGACCTTTACCAAATGAGCCTTCTCCAACAATTAAAGCACGGTTATTATCCTTTAAGGCACCTGAAAAAATTTCACTTGCTGATGCACTTCCTTTATTAATAAGTAAAATTACAGGTTTATCAGTTGCATATTTTCTTGTTGCACGAATATTTTCTTTATAACCGTCACGGTCAACCGTTGATACAATAACTCCACCATTTAAAAACATGTCTGAGATAAAAATAGCATTTGATAACAAACCACCAGGATTAGACCTTAAATCAATAATATATCCTTTTTTATCAGATAATTGTTTTAACGCATTTTGAAATTCAGCTGTTGCATTTTTGCTAATAAAAGAACTCAAACGAATATAACCAATATCAGAATTTATTTTAGCATTCTCAGGTGTTTTTAATGATACTGATTTCAAGTTTATCTCAGCACGCACAACACGATATATTTTATTTTCAACTCCTTTACGTTTTATAAGCAATTCAACTGTTGTACCTTCTTTACCACGAATTTGGTCCGCGGCTTTATCAACCGTAATGCCTTTTGTTGATTTCCCATTTATTGATAAAATTTCATCTTCAGCTTTTAAGCCGGCTTTTTCACCTGGAGTATCTTCTAGTGGTGCAATAATTAATAATTTGCCGTCTCTAACACCAATTTGAACTCCAATACCTTTTAAAGAACCCTTAATTGAACTTTTTTCCTCTTCAAATTCTTTAGGATCAAGAAATTTTGTATAAGGGTCATTCAAACTTGCAAGCATAGTATCAATAGCTACATAACAATCCTCAGGTGTTTTTATATAGCTTGCATATTTATTTTTCCACCGCATCCAATTTTGCTCATTATTAGTTTTGTCTACATATTTTTGGTTAATATTGTTCCAAGCTTGATTATATAAATCAAATTCGGATGATGCAAAACAATCTAAATTGCAAAAAACACCAAAAGACAACACAACACTTGATAACACAACACTTGATTTTAACTTTTTTGATAAACTTGTCAAAATAATATCCTCTCTATTTGTTATATAAGAACATTATATCGCATTTTTAATTTTTTTTTTCAAATATATGTGTTATTTT
>OIGD01001634.1_pt1 | contig 20258 bp, 14 predicted proteins | sample 1582211 | NCBI WGS metagenome assembly OIGD01 (sample SAMN04414078, study PRJEB24778) | human gut metagenome | material: faecal | host: Homo sapiens
CACTCGCGGTTTTATAACCATAAGCATTCGCAAGAGCGGCATAGGTTTCACCGTTCGCATGGCGAATCAGAATCTCACGGTCGGTTTCACTCAGCAGGGAAAGACATTGTTGTACCATAATGCGGTCTGTGATCTCTGCAACCATATCATCCGACGATGCAATTTCAAGCGGTGTAGCCTTGCCGTTTTCATCCTTCGGACCGCCGGTTTCTATCGACACTTTTTCAACGATTGCTCCGTTTTTTGTATGTTCAATTTTTCTCGCCGCACTGATCAAAGAACGATTTTCGGGCTTGCTCCGGTTGTAATCTTCGTATGCCGGCATGGATTTTGTCAGTTCTGCGATCTCCGGCAGGGAGAGCAGATACGCCCATATATCCCATTCGCGTTTTAGAAGCTCATTACAGTTGTCTGCATCAATGCCGTGTTGTGCCATTGCTTCAATGAATGCTGCTTTTAGTTCCGGAGAAGCATTGATGATGGCGGTATAATAGCCAACAGCTTTGTAGCATCCCTCGTATGTCAGCGAAACCGGATCATCGGTTTTGGAAAAATCGGAGGGAGGAAAAGAGAGCTTCAGATCGTGCCGTGTGTCAAGGCTTGTCCCTTTTACGATACGATAGATTTCTTTTAGATAGCCTTGCGCTCCTTCACCCCACTTTGTCGTATCGACATTCGGCAACACCTCGGATATATCCAGTCGATCAGCCATATTGCGTTCCGCTATTTCTTTGGCAGTTCCGTCTTGAAGAGTTGACATGATCATAGATACAACTACATCCACACAAATATATTTTGTATTTTCCATATTATTCTGCGTACATTGGGGGTTGTAGAATGCAGATCTGACCAAAGAGATCAACGAGTGATTTGATAGAAATATCTACCAACGGTTCAAACATGAACGAATTAATGTGAATGTTTTCCGACGACATTAATAGTACTTTGTTAAGTATGATTAGTTCTTTTTCCTTACTTGAACAAAATTTTTTAAAGAGTCCTACTAAGTTTCCTGTTTGTAAATTAGATATGGCATCAATAGATTCTTGCGGACATCCTGCTTCTTTGATTTCTTCAATAATATATTCTTCAGCTAAAAGTCGGATGGCCATAGATATTATTACCTTTTCATCCAAATCAATGATGTCATTATTATTAAATGAAATTCCTTTTGCAAGATTAAGTATCAAATAATATACTTTGTCGTTTTCTCTATTTTTCGAAAATGTAAACGATGGGTCACGCAATTCGTCTTTATAGATATCTTCAAGTTGTTTGAAGGTTATCGCTTTTGTTTGATTTTTAATATGAAGCAGAGATGTCAAAGAAACATAGTTGTCAGTAGTGATTCCACTTCGAACAAATGGAATCGATGTTATTAAGTCTTTGTCATTCCCATTTCCTATTCCTTTGCGAATCACTTCAAATGGAGTCTTAAAAACATATTTGGGATTGTCTATTTTCAATCCATTGCTAACTCTTTGAACCATTGCAGGAAAAACTATATCTTTTGTACGCATGGCTACAGTCCTATAGAAATCGAAATTATGGGTTAGAACAATGAAGTGAAGATTTGGCGTATTCATCATTTCTTGTAAGTATTCAATTATTGCATATTTGTTTTTATAGTCGAAAGATTCTGCAATGTCATCTGTTATAATTAAGTATTCTTTGTTGGACAGTTTTAATGCCTCTAAATCATTTACGATGTTTAACAAAAATAATGCACGTTTTTCTCCTTGACTTAAAACTCCCTCAAGTCCTTTCCTGGTCATTTCTTGCTCTTCACCGGTCTCTAAATCTTTATACTTAAATAAAAATTCCGGCATTTCACCTAATAAAGCAACATCATTTTTATTTGGAACAGATATTGTGAAAGGAACTGTAAAACGCGCGTTGAAAATATCCAGAACCCTATCCCACTGTGAGTGTTCATTTGCTGCTTCCATTTTTATTGATTGAATTAACTCATAGCATTTTTTATATTCGCAGAGCACATGCTCAAGTTCTGGCTTTACCACATTAAATAAAGAGATCCATACTTTTTTCTTGAACCCTAAATAATCGGATAATTCAGGGATTATTTCGGGATGAGTTTCAATCACAGATCGAAATTGAATCAGGGTTCTTTTCCCCAATGCTGTATTGATTTTGTCAAAGCTTTTCTTCAATTTTTCATCAGAAAAAATCTTTTTCTTTTCTTCTTCAATAACATTAATCAGATCATCCGGTGTTGTAATAGATTGATTTACGCCATTTAATTTTAAAGAATGATTTGCTCCGAAAAAACCATTATTATTTAAATTTTCTGTTATGCTATCGGCATTATTATGACTGAAGACCCCACGCTTAAAAATCGGAGACTTTTCAAGCAACTCATTGTATCTATCTTCGTATTCTTTTATTTGTTGCAAATTCTTGGGGTTCGATATAAATGCCTGAACATTGCTGTTGAAAATATCTGAATATTTTACAGATAAAAAATCAATGTCAAAAGATTGTTCATTTAAGAAATTGCGATCAATTTGAGATGAAATACAATCTAATACATCCAGTGGAGAGCAATCAAATAGGGTAGAAATCTCTAATGGAAAATTAATTTGTTCATTGTTGAAATGGGTTTGTAGAGTTGTCCACAAAACTTCTTGAGCTGTATTCACATTTTGTATTGCAGTATCATATTTTTGACGAAGGTCTCTCTTTACCATTAATTTGGCACTGTTGGGGGAGATATACTCATCTTCATAACTATTAATAACAAAAATACTATCTGGTTTAATAGGGTTTTCGTCAATCAAAACCTCACAGGAAGTATGTTTTCCATAAACTTCATCGGATGGTTTTTTTCCATTTCGTAGCGCTCTAAATGTTTTTGTGAATGAAGTTTTCATCATTCCGTTTGAGGCATATATCAAATAATTTGAATGTTTTTGGAAATCAAAATTATAAGAGAGTCGTTTTATACCATAGCAATTTGACAAATTAATATACATTTTATTCATTATAAATTCTCCTCATTTAATATCTTTTATCAATTTCAAGGCAATGCCCTGAATGGATAGTTGTTTCGGGTGAATGATTCGTTTGCTGTCTGTATAAGTATGATTTTCCGCATACAATACCGGTTTCCCGTCCTCGTAACGAATCCGTTTCAGCGTGTTGCCCTCTTCGGTTAATGCAACAACGATTTGCCCGTCGGTGGCTTCGGACTTTCGCTTTACAAGAATCAAGTCGCCTTTCTCAATGCCGAGGTCAATCATGGAATCTCCGTAGGCACGAAGTAAAAAACACTCACCGTCAACCCATTCCTCCGGTATGGCAAGGTAACCATCGGTATGTTGTTCCTGCTCCTCGGGCGATCCGCAGATAACAGCACCGAGAATCGGAAGGCGGCGGAATCCTGACTTCATTTTTTCCTGCCCGGCAATCGCAAGCGTTCCTTTGCCGGAATAAGTAATAATGCCTCTCTCGTTGAGCCGTGTCAGATAACGATAACCGACCGATTTGCTCATATTCATGTAACTCAGAATTTCTGCGAATTTTGGCGACTCGCCGTTGTTTTCGTGAATGTAATCGGTGATATACGCCGCCATTGCTTGTAGTTTGTTTTCATCTAATACTTTCATACACACTCCATATCATAACAAGTGGTTCTCTTATAGTATAGCAGAACTTTTGGTTCTTGTCAAGATATTTCTCTAAAAATCAATATAAAAATTCGCAAAATTCGCAAAATTCGCAAAATTCGCTTTATTCGCTTGACAGAAGCGAATTTTTGGAATATAATATATTCAGTGATTACTGAATCGGAGGATAATTCATGATTTTTGAAACCGAAAATGATGAATTCAAAGCACAGATTACTGATGAGTTGAGTAAAGAAGTAATAGCATTCGCAAACACCGATGGAGGTGTGATTTATGTTGGCATTGACAATGAAGGTAATGCCATTGGCATTGACGATGTGGACGAGTCCTATACGCGTATTACGAACGGAATCAGAGATGCAATCATGCCAGATGTTACAATGTTTGTAAAATATACAATTCAAGAAAACAGAGTAATAAAAATTGTAGTTGGCGAAGGTGCATGCAAACCGTACTATTTGAAATCAAAGGGATTGAAGCCGAGTGGCGTTTATGTTAGGCAGGGAACTTCCTCTGTTCCCGCTTCATTTGACCAGATTCTGGCAATGATTAAAGAATCTGACGGGGATTCTTTTGAAAGCATGCGTTCAATGGAGCAGAATTTAACATTTGAGAGTGCCAAAAAGGCTTTCTCACGCTATGGCGTTCCATTCTCAGAAGCCAAATACCGCGTGCTCGGAATGACGCTGTCTACGGACGGGCTATACAGCAATCTTGCGGAAATTTTATCCGATCAGTGCTGTCATACTACCAAGGTCGCTGTATTCGCTGATGCGGCAAATACAGAATTTCGCGATAGTAAGGAATTCGGAGGGTCAGTATTTGAGCAGTTGGATAGTGTTTTTTCTTACCTTACACTTTGCAACAAAACATCGGCATCTTTCAAAGGGCTTGAACGAATCGAAAAGCAGGATTATCCGGAAGAAGCGTTGCGAGAGGCACTTTTGAACGCTATCGTTCATAGGGATTATAGCTTTAGCGGCAGTATCATTATCAATGTCAATGACAATAAAATAGAATTTGTATCTCTTGGAGGCTTGTTACCGGGATTATCTCCGGAAGATATTCGTAGTGGAATCTCTCAACCCAGAAACAAAAATTTGGCGGAAGTTTTTCATCGACTTCATTTGATTGAATCATATGGTACGGGTATTCGAAGAATCTATAACCTTTATGCCGAATGCAGTGTTCAGCCGATTATAGAAGTTACCCCCAACACCTTTAAGATGATTCTTCCAAATCGAAATACCGCTTTGGGTAAAGACTCAAAGCCGGCACTTACACCACAGAAGCAAAAAGTATTGGACTTTATTGAGGAACACGGTGGAATCAGTGATCGTGAGATAGAAGCACTTTTAGGGTTGAAAAAAACGCGTGCTTTTACTGTTGCGAAACAAATGCGTGACGAAGGATTGATTCAGGCAGTTGGGCGCGGGAATTCAAAGAAATATACAAAGAGATAAGGTAGAGTCATTTAAGAAGTAACAATTTTTGCATAAGATTTATAATAGCGAGGAGAATGGAGGAAATATTATGAGTGTCAAAGCAAAAGAGTTTTATCGGTGGCTTTTGATAGAAAGTCATATGGATTCTAAAATTGCAAGAAAAAAATATTCCCTTATCAAAATCCTTGAAAACTTTGCGGTTCGCAAATCCTATGGGTTTGGAAATTTATTGGATGCATCCCCTGAGACTATCGCCCAATATATCGAAACTATCAGGACCAACATGAGTTTGAAAACCGAGGATGATAAAAGAAATGGAGAGTTAACCGGAGTATTAACTTTACTAAAAAAATTTTTGGAGAACTCTGAGAAAGAGCAACAAAATGCCAAAGAAATAGCGTTATTGCAGCCAACCATTTCCGGTATTGCCCCCGATACTATGCCTCATAACTTAAAGGACGCCTCTATCCCTCCTCAGCAAAACTTAGAACAAACGCCCCTTGAAAAATTAAGACGAAGAATCGCTCGAGAGTTTGAGAAATGCACATATATTGGTGATATTTCGATTTCAGATGAAGAATTTGGTCTTTTGATGCCTCTGTTACAAACCGATTATCAGACAATTTGTCAGAACCACAATCATATAATTATCGATCCTCTTTTTGCCGTTGGATTAGTGCAGATAGGAATTCGGTATTATGACGGACGCTTTTGGCCTCATGTACAAAAGGAATTGAAACTTGAAAAGTTGCCGATGAACCATCAAGGATGGATTGGCAAAAGCTTTTATAAGACTTTAATTCGGTTTGGTAAATTTCATGTGGCAGAAAATGAATTCATGAATAATATTTTGCTTCACTGTTTTATTACCAAGCACTATGCGAATGACCTATTTGATTTTCTGTTTGCCTATTATCAAATCGATTTGGAACGGGATTTGAGCCGAAATAGCGCTGAGATGAGAACGTATCTGATGCAAACAATGTCCAAAGGTGAAGCTTCGGCGCGTGCTTACAAGATAAAGAAGCATACAGCAGATGCTGTTTCCGCAAATGAACGGGGTTGCAAAATTCGTGTTGGAAGAATTTTGCGATTCATGGATAATGCGCTTTTTAATGATTTATATCCCGAGAATTCGCAAAATAGAATTGCACAATTGTTTTGCGAATGGGCTAAATCGTCTGGGCGTTTTGAATATGCAAGAAGAGCTACCGCCGGGCTGACACGGAAGGGAGAAAAACAATTCAGCACACCTTTTATTCACTTTGATACGAAAAGAGAAAAATTCTATCTGGTTTTGCCTCAGCAATACATTCATTTGAATGCTGAAGATGATATTCCGCAGATGTATTGGAGAATTCGGATGGGAAAATTTGAAAATGTTCTTGAAGTATCTTCCGACAGCTGTGTCACCGGCTGTAAAACTGAAAAAATTGATTGTTTTGAAGTGCCTGCGGATAGATTGTTACAGGAGATAGAAATTGAGCTATTGAAAGACTCCGGTGATAAAGCTAAGAGATTTCTGCTAAAGTCGGCTTCCATTCGTTTCTTTGATAATGACTGGGATATGATTGACTCCGTGACCTATACCAAATATCTCCCAGAGGGACAAGCATATGCTTTTACTGACCCCGATGGAGTTTTGCAAACAGATTCCGATGCAATCGATGGTTTTGAAAAATCACTGGGATATGGATTATATACATTGACATTGCAGAAAGGCGATGTGCTACGCTTGCCGGATGGGAAAGCGAAATCCGTTGGGAAACCACTTGAAGAGGGATTGTTACAGCAAAAATTGGTTCATGGTGCTTATGTAATGAGAGATGAAAAGATTTCCATTTACAGCACTACGCCCTCTGTTTACTTTCGCATGAAGCCAAATCAAGAAAACGGCACACTTATTATTATAAACGGCGAGAGATTTAGATTTGATGCTGAAAAATGCGTGCGATTTGATTTGGATGAAAAAACGGATGAGAAAGGGTACATATTAAAGCTTTCAGAATACATCGTACAAGACGGAATTTACGAAGTTATTATTAATGTTCCTGAGAGTAAGAAGAAATATCGGTACAATTTAGCTTATATAAAAAGATTTAGCTTTACTTTTGACAGAGATCAATATATTTTTCAAAGCATTGGGAAAATTAGTTTATCACAAGGTGTAGCGGTTTATCCTGTCGATGAAAGCACATCAATTGGCAATAGCGAATATCGATTTATCATTACCGATCAAACCTTTAATTTGTATTTTCATTGTGCAATCTTAAATAGTAAAATTGCAATTCAAGTGCCAGTTTTCAAATGGAGTTTTGATGCGGTTGTTTGGAATGTAGAACAACCCCCGGTATTATGGCATGAAAATTTACCTCCGAAATTGTATTTTTTATATCCTTCTTCTATGTTGACTTTATACACAGAGGCAACAGATGACGATAACACAGAGGAAAATATTTTAAAAATCAAATGCCAAAAAAACAACAACGGAGTGTTTGAGTGTGATGTCCGTAAAATTTTTTCATGGCTTGATATTGAGCACCCAATGCGGCAATTTTATCTTGATGCTGGTGTTGAAGCCTTTCCTTTCTTAAATATCATTACAAGAAATAGCATAGATTTTTGTTCAGCTGAAATTGATGCTGAAGCAAAACAGGTTCGGCTTTCTATTTCTTGTTTGGGCAACCAAAAACTTTTTATTGACATATTTAATGGCGGCGACCTCATTCTAAATAAAATTCCTTATTCTACAGAAGTTATTTTTCTGCCTTACAACTGCGGGATGTATCAATTGAAAGTTGTTTTGTATGAATATGTAATTGACGAGTTTAACGGAGGAGACTGCGAATATTTAGAGTGCGATAGTAAAAAAGTCGAAATTACAAATTGTTATAATTATACTGGCAAGATAATTGAACTACAGAAGGCGCTGTTAAATGGTAATAGCCAAGGGTTATCAGACCGGTATTTGGTAAAAGTTAATCAAGTTACATCACAGAATCATATTTCAAATTATCAAGGGACGCTTTATCTGCATAATAAAAAGGGAGATACAATTATAGGAGAAATTGTTGCAATTTTTGACAACTCAAAAAATACTGTTCGACTAAAAGGCGAAGAAAGGTATATCTTATTTTACAATGTTTATCAACGCAGAATTGGTCAAATTGATCGTGACACATTTAACATCCTCGGTCATCATGCTCAGCATATAAGTAATATAAAGGGCATTCAGAGCATTGAATGGACTTTCAGAGAAATAACTGATAAAATTCAACTGCGGAGTTTACCTATAGAAAATTTAAAAACTTTTACTGTTCGTGTTGTAGATAAGAAATACAACTGGCCTATTGATAAAACTAATTTGTCACATCCTATCATTCGGAAACTGAACAAGCAAAAAATTTACACATCAGATTCAATTATTGCGTATGGCTTATTAAAGCTTTGCGACATACCATGTATAACCCCTATGGAAGCTGTTGAAATTATTCGGGAACTTATAAGAATTAAATACAAGATTTTGGGAAGTAAAGATTTAATAGATTATTATTTTGATCAAATGGAGGAGTGATTTAATGTCATTTTCACCTGTAACAGCATCAAAACATATTACAGAAAAATACTATCGGTATTTAAAAACTTCTTTTAAAATGCCAGATCCGTATAGATCCGAATTTGAACACTTGATTGACAGTGGCGAGTCTTTTGCCGCAGGTCCCTATTTGGATGTTACAGATGCTTTCAAAAAAGGAAAAAGCATTTCGGAATTGATTTTAGAAGGGATATTACCAAGTACTTTCTCCAAAATTCACATGAATTTGGAGCGACCGCTATATTTACATAAAGAAAAAGCAATTCGAAAAATAGCAAGCGAACATAAAAATCTTGTGGTGTCAACCGGTACCGGTTCCGGTAAAACCGAAAGCTTTTTAATTCCTGTTTTACGGGAACTCACTATGGAAGCAGAGGCTGGGACTTTATGCCCCGGTGTTCGCGCTTTATTGATTTATCCCATGAATGCTCTTGCAAACGACCAGACTGAGCGGTTGCGTGGGTTATTGGCAGAATGTCCCGAAATTACATTTGGAGTATATACCGGTCAAACCAAGCAGAAGAAGGAAGATGCATTAGCAGAGTATAAGGCATTAAATCAAAATCAATCTCCGATTGTTAACGAGTTAATTTCAAGAGATGAGATGGTCACCACTCCACCGCATATTTTGATTACTAACTATGCAATGTTGGAGTATTTGATGCTTCGCCCCCGTGACAGCGTGTTTTTCGACGGAGATGGAGCAAAGCACTGGAAATTTATTGTTTTTGACGAGGCGCATGTATATAACGGTTCGACGGGAATAGAAGTGTCTATGCTCTTTCGCCGTCTGAAAGCTAAATTAGGAGCGCAAGACATAACATACATTCTTACGAGTGCCACACTTGGCGAAAAAGAGGATGATGCACAGGTAGCAGAGTTTGCACAAAAACTATGTAATGCGCCATTTTCTGCCGCAGATATTGTGCGAGCCGATCGTATCATGCCTACCACTGTGCGTGAGGTATCAACGCTTCCTCTTTCGTTTTATGAAAGTATTGCCGAGGCAAAAAACAGGAATGAATCAGACGAGGAGATTCTTGCTCGGCTGACTGTGGATGATATCTCCCTCAAAGACTACTTGTATGAAAAAATCGTTCACGATCAAAACTATTGGCAAGTGCGGGCGCTTCTTCGCCAGCCCAAAACCGTATTATCATTGTGTTCAACAATGGGGTGGACAGAAAGGCAATTGACTGATTTTGTGTCTGTTGCTTCCATGGCAGAAAAAGATGGCGGAAAACTGTTTGATGCTCGATATCATATGTTTCTTCGTGCAACAGAAAGTGTTTTTGTGACGCTTGCTCCGGATAATCGGGTAATGCTTCATCGAGCCAACTATCGCATTACAGACGATAGAAATACCGCTTACAAGGTGTTTGAGGTAGCCACTTGCTCCTATTGTAATGCACTCTATTTAGTTGGCAAAATAGAAAACAATCGATTAGAACAGTATAATCAGTCCGATGATCTTGCAACAAAAGAATTATTTTTGTTGGCGTCAGCTATTTCTGATACAGATAACGATCATCCATTGGAAGAAGAAGGGATAGAAGCAGAAGCACATCTAATTTGCCCGTATTGCGGCTACTTGAAGAAAGAATGCTCATCCTCTCATTGTGAACATGACCAATCTACATATGTAAAAGTGTATCGCATTAAATTGATCGGCGAAACACATACACTTACTAAGTGTCCAAGGTGCGAAAATGTAAATACATCAGGGGTGCTCAGAATGTTTTTCAGCGGGCAGGAGGCGTCAACCAGTGTTATCGGAACTGCGCTGTTTGAAGAGCTTCCGTCATATCGGGTTACCTTGCAAAAATGCGAAGATTCTGAAGATGATTTTGGATTGGCTCGCTCAGAAACTAAAGAACTAAAAGAAAAGCTGGCAAAACAATTTATTGCGTTTTCAGACAGTAGACAAGCTGCGGCATTTTATGCAAGCTATCTGAACATTTCATACAATAACATTTTGTATAAGCGCTTGATCCTCGAAGCATTAAAAAAAGTTACACAGGCACAAGGAGATACGGTCCCGGTGTTTGTTGATCGTTTGCAAACTGAATTTGAGGCATACCATGTTCGCGGTAGAGCCTCTCTTGACAATGATTCTGAGTATAGCGTCAATAAAGAAGCATGGAAGGCAATCCTATCAGAATTAATTGATAGCAACGGCAATACTTCACTTGCTCATTTTGGGCTTTTAGGAGTGGAGTGGAATGTGCCGGGAAGTTATAAAAAGTATAATATTGCAGAATCGGAATTCCGCGATATGTGTAGCGTAATAGCGATCTCTATGATGTCAGATGCTGCATTGAGTTATGATGCGCCACTGAATGAAAATGATTTGGAAGATTTCACCCATGGAGGTACCATATATGCGTACACTCTTTCTGACTCGGATGCTCGAAAACATCACAAAGCATTTATCCCGACGAAGACTGGAATGACAAACAAGCGCGTCGACTATGTTCAAAGAGTACTAAATAAAAAAGGCTATTCACTTACCGTAGATGAAGTTGCCGCATTTTTAAAGTCGGTGTTTGAAAAAGTTCTTGTTGGGCAAGAACTTATGTTGCGTACAGAAGGTAATGCCTATCGCGTCGATACGGCAAAAGTAAGCCTTTTTAATCCCTTACATTGGTATGTGTGTAACAAATGCAAGCGTTTGACCTGCCATAATGTGGCTAGGGTATGCCCTGCATATCATTGTGATGGAGAGCTTGCGGAAATCAAGCCGGAAAAAGAATTTTTTGATAATCACTATTACCGTTTGTTTCGTGAGTTGGAAATCCGAGATCTTCGTATTGTCGAACATACTGCGCAGTTGAATCGTGATATGGCGTATGACTATCAGAAAAGATTCAAACAGAAGGAAATCGATGTTTTGAGTTGTTCTACAACTTTTGAAATGGGTGTGGATGTTGGTAGTTTGGAAACGGTCTTTATGCGCAATATGCCTCCTATGCCGGCAAATTATGCTCAGCGCGCGGGTCGTGCTGGTCGAAGCAGTCAGTCTGCTGCCTTTGCATTGACATTTTGTAATAAGAGTAGTCACGATTTCTCTTATTTTAATGATCCGACCAAAATGATTAAGGGAAAGATTGACCCGCCTAAATATACGGTTGAGAATGACCGTATTGCTATTCGGCATCTTTATGCAGCCGCACTAAGTTATTTTTGGCGGATTCATCCTGAATATTTCAAAACTATCGGTAAGTTTTTGGAAACCGACGAAACCGGCAACTCCGGGAAGCGTTGTTTGACAGAGTATCTTGCTTCAGCCCCGGACGATTTGAGGCAGTATTTGTTGCAATTCTTACCGTCTGTATTGTCTGATAAATTCCAAGTACAAACATTTGGATGGGTGAACTCTTTGATGGGTGAGGAGGGTGTACTGACGGAAGCTGTAAAAGCATACAAATATGAAGTATCTTTGTTGGAGGGAGCTAAGAAAGAGCGTTTGGCAAAAAATTACGCAGTGGATGGTATCACTCAACGGATTAAGGCTTATTATGGAGAAGATATTCTTTCGTTTTTCTCCAAAAAGAATATTCTCCCTAAGTATGGTTTTCCGGTCGATACTGTGGAGATGACCGTGTCGGATAACAAACACGGTAAAAGATACGGTTTGCAATTACAAAGAGACTTATCAATGGCAATCTCTGAGTATGCGCCGGGATCCCAAATTGTTGCAAACAACAACTTGATTACGAGCCGATATATCAAAAAGATTCCTAACATTGGTTGGAAAATGTATAGTTATATTCAGTGCGATGATTGTAAAACACTTAATATAAAGCCATATACAGAGGGAGACGATGATAACCAGTCAATCAGCGAATGTTGTCAGTGCCACAAGGCATTTTCTTCCGCGCCAAAAGTTTTTTTGATTCCTGCTCAAGGTTTTGCAGCTGATGGAGATAAGATACGCAGACCCGGATTAAAAAAGCCGGAACGAACTTATCGCGGAGAAATATCATATGTTGGCTTTACAGAAACTGAAGCAAAGCATTATCAAATTGGAAAAGCAATTGTAGAGGTCAAATCCAGTCAAAATGATGAGATGGCCGTTTTGAACACCAGCCCGTTTTATGTTTGCCAACAATGTGGTTATACCGAAATGGACACAGAGCATTATACCAATACTCTATCAAAAAAGCATAAAATCAGCAGTGGATTCCCTTGCTCCAATCAAAAATTAAGGCGCTTCTCGCTCGGGTATCGTTTTCTAACGGATGTTGTTAGAATCCGCTTTGAAAATTATGAAATCAATGAATTTGAAAAAGGACTTTCCATTTTGCACGGATTCCTTCGTGGAGTTTGTTCTTGCCTCAATATTGAGGAAAACGATATCTCCGGTTGCTTGCAAAGCAATCCGATTGATGGCAGATGGAATTATTCAATTGTCATTTTTGATAACACTCCGGGCGGAGCAGGACACGCTAAGCGATTGGATGATCCCAATATCCTTGAAAGTGTTTTACGGCAAACTCTGAAAATGATGAAAGGGTGTGTTTGTGGCGGGGATGAAGGTGATTCCTCATGCTATTCATGTTTGCGAAATTATCGAAATCAAAAATATCACGATGTTCTTAAAAGAAAATATGTCATTGAATTTCTTCAAGATATTCTGAAAACAGATTGAGCATCATAGTTTTTGTAAGAAAACATTATTTCTAAATGAGAACTTACCATGTGATTAATTGCTAAAAATTTTTATGCCACTTTGAAAACAGCAAAAACCATCGGGCATTTTTCCCCGATGGTTTTTGCTTTCTCAAGATATTTAATCGCAAATAGACTCCATCACAACCTCCTCCGCACACGCTTTACAGTTGTTCATCTCCTGCACCCAGCGAAGAGAATCAGTGGCTTTTAGCTTTTCGTCAATGCCTCTTGCCTTGGCAAATTCGGCAGTCAGCCGCCTGACTGTTTCTTTTGCTTCCGCGTCAACCAAGTACAGATGTTCATTCAGCTTTCCGGTTGTTAAAAGCGTCGTGTATGTCCCTTTGCGGTGTGCTTTAATGAACGCAAGGTACAGGTCACCATACTTTCCGATGGGATGATGTGTCTGTTCCGGTAAGGTAAGGTCCGGATAGAGGTACCCGCTTTCTTCGTGATAGGTTAATTGAATTTGTTTCATTATCGTTCCTCCTGCTTGTTTTATCACCTATACTATAACGCTTTTGAGCCGTTTTCGCAAATGTGCGGGAGCGGCTTTTTTCTGTCCTCAAAAATTTTGAGGATTTTTTCTTTTTGCAGGATAAAAATGCCTTGTTCATTGCGGTTAATAGATAGAATGGCGAAGCCTATCTTTCTATACCAACAACAAGGAGGAGCAATATGCCAAGATTGCATCATTATTAGCCGCCGAAACCGAAAGAGCGGCTATGCCGTGTGAAAAACAAAAAGCACGGTAATCTTGTCCGCATGACATGTGCGGACAAGCGGCAAAGAATGGGAGTCCGCATTCGCAAACGGATACGAATGCGGCGAGGATTCTTTGCCGTCGGTAGTCCTGTGGACTACCGAAAAGGGGATCCAACGGAACGGTTGGCACACGACTTTGCCCGCAAAGTATAGTGTGTTAGTCACCGCTTCGGTGGCAATGTTCGCTCACCGCGAAACGGGCGAACGCTGACATCGGAGCAAGAGCCGTGGCAACGGCGAGCGTTATTGCGGTGTTCTTCGCATCCCCCCGTATCTATGATTACAACAAACAGGAAAGGAAAAACAATGTACGCAATACTACGATTTCAAAAGAAAACCGGTGGAAAACTGCTGAACACACAAAAGCATAACGAGCGGCAAAAAGAACGCTACAAATCCAATCCGGACATTGACCGTGAGCGAAGCGATGAGAACATTCATCTAAAAACACCTTCGCCCGGTGGATACAAACGGGCGGTGTTGGAACGCACGGAGAAGGCGGGATGCCGCCTTCGTAAGGACAGCGTAATGATGATCGAAACGCTGATTACCGCTTCGCCGGAGCTGTTTCAGGAGATGTCACGGGAAGAAATGATGGATTTCATGAAAAGAGCATACACCTTTGTTGCCGAGAGAGTTGGAGAGGATAACATTGTATCCGCCGTCATTCATCTCGATGAAAAGACGCCGCATATGCATCTGTGCTTTGTCCCATTGACAAAGGATCATCGTCTGTGCGCGAAAGAAATTCTCGGCAATAGGACCCATCTGTCAAAATACTGGCAGGATGGGTTCTTTGAATATATGCACGAGCAGTATTCGCAACTGGAACGCGGAGAACCTGCCGCAGAAACCAAACGAAAGCACATTCCGGTTTGGCTTTACAAGAAGGGAGAACATCTTGATCGGATGTATGGGCAAGTCAAAGAGATATTGGACAATATCGGGATGCTCAATGCCAAGGGAAAGTCCAAAGAAGCATTGGAGCTTCTTCGTCAATGGTCGAAGGAGGGCGAGTATTTTTCCTCCAAGATCAAAGAGGTGACCGGGCATATCGACGGTTTGAATGCGGAAGTGAACAAGTGGCAATCCAAGTATAATTCCGAGCGCCGTATGGTAGAGCAGATGTCTGATTACAACAAGGCAGCCAATTCGACGATTGAAGAACAGGAATATGAGATCGGTCGTCTGATTCGGCAAAACGACCGCTACCGCGAGCTTTTGGACCGCATCCCGGATGAAATATACGAGGAGATTACAAATACACGAAGCAAAAACAGAGATAGAGGAGAAAGATAAATGACGATACCAACAAAGGATAAAAACGAAAATGATCTGAAAATCCTGCTCGGAGAGAATAATTTGCAGGAAAATGAAGCGCAAACGCCGCAGGCAATTGCACTTGCAAAACTGCACCCATTCCATGAGCATCCCTACAAGGTGGAGGATAACGACGAAATGGCAGAACTTTGTGAGAGTATCTGCACGCACGGGGTTTTGTCGCCCATTCTTGTTCGACCGACAGAGGACGGGGAATATGAAATTGTTTCCGGTCACAGGCGGGTATTTGCTTGCCGCAGGCTGGGGCTTAAAGAGGTTCCTACTATCGTACAACCAATGACACGAGAGGAAGCAGTGCTGAAGATGGTGGACAGCAATCTGCACCGCGAACGGTTGTTGCCGTCCGAGAAAGCGTTTGCCTACAAAATGAAACTGGATGCGATCAAGCACAGAGGAAAAAGTTTGTCGCAAGTTGCGACAAAGTCAGATTCCGCAGCAGAAGTCGGTGCGGCAATGGGGGAAAGCCGGGATATGGTATTCCGCTATATCCGGCTGACAAACCTTGTTCCACCGCTTCTTGATATGGTGGATGAAGGCAAGATAGCATTGATGCCTGCCGAGCGGTTATCCTATCTGACCGGGGAAGAACAACTGGCGCTTGCAGACATCATGGAAGATTTGGAAGTAACACCGTCCCTGTCGCAAGCCGTCAAGTTAAAAGACCTCAGTGCATCACATCGGCTGGATCCCGATACGATGTATGAGGTCATGGAGAAACCGAAAGCGAATCAAAGAGAAACCGTCAAACTGGATGCTGACACGCTCCGTCGCTTCTTTCCGGATAATACACCGAAACAGATGGAAACCGCCATTCTGCGGATGCTGGAGGAAGCGGAAAGAGAACGCCAACGGCAGAAAATACTTCGTAGATCAAGAGACGATGCGAGGTGATGCGATTGACAGTTTGGAAAATACTCAAATACAAAGTCAAATATTTTTTGAAAGAGGTTCTTCTGCTATATGTCTGGTTGCAACATGACCAGAGTGGAGAGTATAAGCCAAGGTCAAGTGTTCCACGGCACGAGATAGAAGCAATCGTTCATACCTTTTATCCGGCGATTGCGGCTTTCTTTGAATCGGAAGAAGGCAAGCGGGAGTACGAGGAATGGAAGGCAAAACGGGAAGAACGAAAGGAAAAGAAAACACCTGCCGAACAGTCGGCATAACCAAAGCCCTTGCGGACCGTGGACATTCCACTGCCCGCAAGGGCTTCTTCTATTTCTTTGCATTGAAATTCGGATATTCGATAGAAACAAAAAATCCGAACGCCTCTCCTATTCGGAAAGTGTTCGGATTATTCGTATGTGGTCGGAGTGACAGGATTCGAACCTGCGGCCTCTTGGTCCCGAACCAAGCGCACTACCAAGCTGTGCCACACCCCGCGACCAAGTCATTATAGCACAGTCTGTGGCGCCTGTCAAGAGGAGACGCGCGAAATTCACAATTAAGAAACAAGTTCGGCGGATGCCGCGCCCAAAGAACAGGCACAATGCCTGTCCTTTTTGCTATCGGTTCAATAACATGAAACCGTGAGCATTGCAAGCATAACGACTTGAAAAACAGCCGAAAAAATGGTATAATGGATTCCGGAAAGAATAATTGCCACTATGAATGCAAAAACTCATAAGCTGTTTGCTTTTGTTTACCATCTGTGAGGCAATAACAACCACCTATCGGGAAATAGTGGAATTTCTCTTCCCGATCCTTTATAATGTAACCGCAGAAAGGAGGGAACAGGATTGAAGATTGAGATCAAAATTGACGAGAGCTGCACCGAACCGAAAATCGTCATCGTGACAGACAGGGTCACTGACAAGATTAACGAAATTATAAAGAAGCTTTCGGTGGAGCCATCGGAGGTGCTTGCGGGGTTTCGGGATGAACAGGTGACCGTTCTGGAGCCAAACGAGATTGATAGGATCTATGCCTCGGGGGGCAAGGTCTATGCCGAAACGAAAAACGACGCATTTCTGCTCCGCCTGCGGCTGTACGAAGCGGAGCAACGTCTTGCGAACGCTTCCTTCGTGCGCATATCAAACAGCGAGATTATTAACCTGAAAAAAGTCAGGGGCTTCGATCTGAGCTTTACGGGAACTATATGCGTTTCTCTCTCAAACGGAACGGTTACTTATGTTTCCAGGCGGTATGTTGCTAAAATCAAACAATTATTGGGATTATGAGGTGGTAAAAATGAAAAAGAAAGTGATTTTGCGCGGATTGTTCGGACTGCCCATCGGAATCGCCATCGGGTTTGTCATTACGCTGCTGATCTCCATCTGCATCGGAGACGGCTCTTTTTACCCTGTCACGCCGGAACTGATCCAAACGACGGGGAACCAACTGAATGCAGTTATTTTGCAGACGATCCTGTGCGCCATCCTTGGTGGGGGATTTGCGATGGCGTCCGTGATTTGGGAAATTGATTCATGGAGCCTTGCAAAGCAAAGCGGCGTATACTTTTTGGTTATCAGCGTGGTCATGCTGCCGATTGCTTATTTTGCTAATTGGATGAAGCATTCAATTACCGGTGTTCTTTCCTATGTGGGAATCTTCGTGATGATTTTTGCGGCGGTCTGGATTTCACAGTATCTGCTTTGGAAGAGGCGCATCAAAAAAATGAACGCACGAATTCACGGCGAGGATGATCAAAAGCGAAATTAAGTTCGTCAATGTAAGGGAATAACAAGCCAACCGCCATATCACCTTTTGGAAGTGAACTCTCAGGTGGTGCATCCCCCGACCACCGTGTAACAACAGAAAGAGAAAACCCAAAATTGCCATTTGGATCGCGTGTATAGATGCGCGATATTGGCGGCGCGGGAAGAAATGTCGCGGTGAGATAAGTATCGTTTACAACATGCGAGGGAAAAATATGAATTACATCCGTATTACGAAGGAAAACATCGACAGGGAGCACATCTGCTGTGCCATGTCGGGCAAGCAGAGCCTCGCCAAAAAGGAATGGCTCAAACAGCGTTTAGACGAGGGACTTGTTTTTTATCGAAGCGAGGAACGCGGCAAGTGCTTTATCGAGTATATTCCGGCTGAAAGCGCATGGGTACCCATTGAAGCAGACGGTTACATCTATATCAACTGCCTGTGGATTGCGGGTTCTATGAAAGGGCACGGATATTCCAACGACCTTTTGAACGAGTGCATAAATGACGCCGTAGCTCAAGGTAAAAAAGGCGTCTGCATCCTATCTGCCGAAGGACGCAAGAGGGAATTTCTTTCCGATCCGAAATATATGGAGTACAAGGGCTTTTCCGTCGCAGATGTGTCCGATTGCGGGATTAACCTTATGTATTTGCCCATTGTGCCGAACGCCGAGCCGCCAAAATTCAGAGAATGCGCAAAGCATCCGACGGTAAACGAGGACGGATTTGTCCTATATTATACCGACCAGTGTCCGTTTACTTATTATTGGGTGCCGAAAGTAAGGGAAGCGGCAAAGGAACACGGCATTTCGCTAAAGACTATTCACATAGAGAGCAGAGAAGAGGCACAGAGCGCGCCAACCCCCGTTACGACTTACGCGCTGTTTTGCGACGGAAAGTTTGTAACGCATGCGATACAGTCGGATAAAAAGTTCCTGGCACATGCGGGGATACCGGACTGAACCGCCGAGCACATGATCTCTTGCTTTATCTTTTTTCCTTGATTTTTTGCTTCGGGGCGGATCCGTTCCCCTGCTTGCAAAAACAGTATACAACAGGTTTTCGGGCTTGTAAAGTACGCACTTTTTTGTGTCTCGGTAATAAAAAAGTAACCCTTGGCTAAGGGCTTGAAAAAGCGCGGATGCTATGGCAAAGTGGGGGAACGATTATAAAAATATGTAGTGGAAGGACTCGCCATGCCATACGACAAAGAAACGCGGGATGCGCTTCAGGCATATTATGAAACGCATGATTTTACCGGAAACATCCCCGCCTTCGATGACAAAAAAATACGCCCGCACAACTGAGGAAGTTGCAGAGGTGCTCGGTTATAAGACGCACAGCGCCGTGACCAAACGCCTGCAAGCTGTGCGGGGGCAGTTTGAAATGTATATAAAAGAACAAGGATAAGATATCGATAAATCGGGATTTGAGGAGAACAATGAATGGCAACATGGAGTGGTATAAGGAAAAAGTTGGAAACGGAATATCTGGCTCAAAGTCTGCAAGGTCATATTCAGTATTATGCAACATCATATAGCAGGAGTCACGACCATGAGGGACGGGCGGCGATAAGATATGATGGAAAAGAAATCATCAAGGGATGCTATTGGAACAATTGGGTGAAAGCAGACATGTTTCCTCAAGACGAAAAATACGAGAAACGCATGAAAGTAGAAAATGCGTATATGGACGATACAGCTATAAAATTGGGTATTTTTGACCAACGCTGTTTTTATAATGCGCTTGCAGAGTTTGATAATCAAGATATTGAAGCAAGTCTTAAAAGTGAAAATTTAATCGTAAAAATATTTGCTGTATTGGATAGACGAGTTGGTAAACGGAGATTAAGAATTATGAAAGAAACTATAATGGAAGAACCAGATACATTCCAAGAGTTTTATGCGATTCGGGCAAAAGCAGAAGGACTGTTATAAATTCCGGTTTGTCGATTTGACACCATAAACACGCCGCCCCCCGACCGCCGTGTGACAACGGAAAATAAAAAGCAAAAAGCCTTGAAAACTCAGTGTTTTCAAGGCTTTTTGGTGGTGCGGGCAAGAGGACTTGAACCTCCACCGAGTTGCCCCGACTAGAACCTGAATCTAGCGCGTCTGCCAATTCCGCCATGCCCGCA
>OIGD01001635.1_pt1 | contig 20252 bp, 10 predicted proteins | sample 1582211 | NCBI WGS metagenome assembly OIGD01 (sample SAMN04414078, study PRJEB24778) | human gut metagenome | material: faecal | host: Homo sapiens
TTCTTAGTTCTTTTATTCTATTCCCTAATTTTTTAAGTTCTTCATCTTTATTTATGGACATAATAAAATTTTAATGCCAAATGTTATTAAAATTTTGCATCTATGCAATAAAAATTCAAAATTTTAACATCTCCGATAAATCCATTTTTAGAGATTTTGCAATAATTAATAAACTTAAATATTTTGGTTCAACAAGTCCTCTTTCAAGGCGACTTATACTAGACGGGTCAAGACCATTACGATAGGCAAGTGCACTCATTGTTAATTTTTGCTTCATACGAAGTTCCTTAATACGATTCCCAAGTTTCTTTAATTCATAATTATTTTCTTGCATACATGCAATTTTAATGCTAAAATCAAAAAAAATTTTGCATACATGCAAAATAGCTATTTAAAGGAATATTTTATGAAATACGATATAGACAGCGAATTTTTTGAATTACAAAATGACAGAATCTTTTATCAGCTAATTACAGGGCTTTCATATCGTGATATTGCTAATAAATACTATTTAAGAAATAAAAATAAATTTGTCTACAAAGTCAGAAAACTAATGTCAAAATACAATATCCAAAACCGCAGGCAACTCGTGTTCTGGGCTTTTAAAAAAGAATTAGTTAATGAAGATAAAATAATCAACTTGTAAAATAATGTCAAAAAAACTAACCATTTTTGAAAAAGAAATTATGATGATGCTGATTGAAGGACGAAATTATAAGTTTATAATGGAATGGTTTGATTTAAGTTATAAGGAATATAAATTGGCTAAATCTAATATTTTTAAAAAATTAAATATTAAACGCTCATCTGAATTATTTAAAATTGCAATCGAATTAAAACTATTAAATAAATAGCAAACCAAATAACATTACTCCCACAAATTGCCAATATTGAGCATGAAATAAAAATCTGCAAATGATAAACTCACAAAATAAAGACATAATTATTAGGGTTATTTAAAAATGGATAATAATCAAAATGAAATAAAAGAACTTGACAACTTGATTCAAAAAGTTAAAGAAGCTCAAAAAATATATTCAAAATTTAGTCAAAACAATGTGAATGAAATATTTTATTATGCAGCCAAAAAAGCTAACGAAATGAGAATACCATTGGCACAAATGGCAATTGATGAAACTAAAATGGGGATTATGGAAGATAAAGTTATAAAAAACCATTTTGCCTCGGAGTTTATTTATAATAAGTACAAATGTACTAAAACTTGCGGTGAAATATTTTGCGATAATGTTAACGGTATTAAAATAATAGCTGAACCGCTTGGCATTATTGCAGGGATTGTGCCAACAACAAACCCAACTTCAACTGCTATATTTAAAGCATTAATTGCATTAAAAACAAGAAACGGTATAATTTTTTCGCCTCATCCTAATGCAAAAAACTCAACAATTGAAGCTTGCAAAATTGTTTTAAATGCAGCAATTGAAGCAGGCGCACCTAAAGACATTATAGGCTGGATTAAAAACCCCACAATTGAATTATCCAACGCTTTAATGCACCATAAAGATATTGATGTAATATTGGCAACAGGTGGACCTAATATGGTAAAAGCTGCATATTCAAGCGGCAAACCGGCTTTGGGTGTGGGGCCAGGTAATGTCCCTGCTTTAATTGATGAAAAAGCTGATATAAGACAGGCTATATCTTCAATAATCCTTTCAAAAACTTTTGATAATGGTATGATTTGTGCCTCCGAACAATCTATAATTGCTGTTGAAAGCATCTATAATCAAGTGGTTGAGGAATTGAAGTATAGATGCTGTCATATTTTAAGTGAAGAGGAAAAACAAAAAGTCGCAAATACAATTTTTATTGATGGAAAAATTAACTCAAAAATAGTCGGACAAAGTGCTTATGATATTGCACAAATGGCAAATATTGATGTTGCACCAAATACAAAAATATTAGTTGGCAAAACAACCCTTATTTCACGTGAAGAACCGTTTTCACTTGAAAAACTATCACCTGTTATTGCACTTTATAAAGCCTCTGATTTTGAAGACGGTGTAAATATTGCAAAAAACCTTGTATACCTTGCAGGAAAAGGACATACATCATCTTTGCACACAGATTGCCGGTTTGAGGATAGGATAAATTATTTTAGCGAAAATTTAAACACAGGTCGTATAATAATAAACTCACCATCATCACAAGGTGCAATAGGTGACATATATAACTTTAAACTTGACCCTTCCTTGACCTTGGGCTGCGGTTCCTGGGGTAAAAATTCAACAAGCGAAAATGTTAGCATTAAACACCTTCTTAACTATAAAACCGTGGCAATTAGACGAGAAAATATGCTCTGGCAACAACTTCCGCCAAAAATATACTTTAAGCGAGGTGCAACAGACCTTGCACTTCAAGAATTAAAAGGTAAAAAAAGAGCGTTTATTATAACTGACAGATTTTTGTTTAATGAAGGTGTTGTTTTTAATATTACAAAAGTGTTGGAAGATATCAATGTTGATTACCAAATATTTTTTGACATAAATCCGGATCCTGATATCAAAACGGTTAATGAAGCTTTAAATATAGCTTCAACGTATGAACCCGATGTGATAATAGCACTTGGCGGCGGCTCACCTATTGATGCAGCAAAACTTGTATGGTTATTGCATGAACAAGGTCAAACACAATTTGATGATATAGCACTTCGTTTTATGGATATACGCAAACGTATTTGTAAAATTGAACCGTTAGGTAAAAAGGCAATGTTTGTAGCTATACCAACAACTTCAGGAACAGGTTCAGAAGTTACACCATTTACAATAATAACAAATACTAAAACTCATATAAAATATGCAATAGCCGATTATGCACTTACACCAAATATGGCAATTATTGACCCTAATTTTGTAGATAATATGCCAAAAACTTTAACGGCATCATCAGGTTTTGATGCTTTAGTCCATTCAATTGAAGCATACGCAAGTATGTTGGCTACAAATTTTACCAATTCAAATGCTCTGGAAGCTATAAAACTAATATTTAAATATTTAAAACGCTCATACGACAATGGAAAAAGTGATCCCCTTGCACGTGAAAAAATGCACTATGCCGCAACCATTTCAGGTATGGCTTTTGCAAATTCATTTTTGGGCATCTGTCATTCGCTTGCACATAAGCTTGGAGCTGCCTTCAATATTCCGCATGGTGTCTCAAACGCTATGCTTATTTGTCAGGTTATAAAATATAATTCAAATATTTGCCCCACAAAAATGGGACTTTTTCCGCAGTATAAATATCCCGATGCTTTAAACAGATATTGTCAGATAGCAGACGAACTTTGTATAAGTGGAGAAAATGAAAATCAAAAAGTTGATAATTTAATAAACGAAATACAAAAGCTTAAAGTTGATGTTGATTTACCTCTATCAATAAAAGACTATGGAATAACTGAAAATGATTTTTATTCAAAACTTGATGAAATTGCATTTCTTGCATTTGATGACCAATGTACAACAGCTAATCCTGTCTATCCAATGATAGAAGAACTAAAACAAATTTTAATTGATGCATATTGGGGGAATATATAATAAACTATTTTTCCAAAAAAACTTTGAGATTTTTAAAATATTCATCATTATTTTTTGAGTATTTTTCGTTAAATTCAATATATTTAGTAAACTTATTAAAAGCATGTTCTGAAATAATATGCTCAATTTGACAAGCGTTTTGGTTGGCTTCATCGTCATTTAGGTTTAAAACATTTTTAAAAAAGTTATATAAAATCTTATGTTTTTTAATAACTTTTTTAGCAATAACTTCACCCTCTTTTGTTAAAGTTAAAACGTCATATCTTCCATAGTTAACAAGACCTTTGCTTGCAAGAGATTTTAAAGCTTCAGTAACAGAAGAACGCCCAACATTTAGAAACCTTGCAACCTCAATAGCTTTGACAGCCTGTTTTTCTTCAATAATTAAATATATAGCTTCCAAGTAGTCTTCCAAACTTGCAGATATTTTTTTCTTTGTCTGATTTGAAACCATAAGTTTTATTTTAACTTTAGTTTAAGCTATTGTCAACTTTTTATACTTTATGATAATGCAGCAAACAACTCACTATATTGATTTGAACTTTGATTAAACATCTGCTCAATTATTTTGTAATCAGCTTCCAATTTAGCCATAAGTTCATCATTCTTAGCTTTTAACGATGAAATTTTATTATTGTATTCCTCAAGTTTTAAATTGCTGCTTGAATAAATACTTGCAAATTTACCTTTGACAAAAAGGTCAATTGAGGAGGTAATTTGATTTGACACTTTTGATAAATAATTTGTGACAGTTTCTGTATTTTCATCTAATGCCGTTAAAAATCTATCAGTATCTAATTTTAAAATTGATGTATTTAAACTGCTATCATACCCAAAAGTTAATCCAATTGTTGAACCATAAGTTGTATCGACTTGATTAATTATGTTATTAAAACCTTTAACAAGTTCATTAATAGCTAATTTATCAGTATATGAAGTAGACGTGCTTGAAAGTTTATTTATTTTGCTTACTTGTTCCGCTACATCATTATATGCAGCAACAAATTCGTTAATAATTTTTTTGTTATTTTCATCAATCTGGGCATTTACACTATTTATTATATCCTCAATTCCATCAAGCGAACCGCCTTCACTTGTTGTTGCTTCAATTTTGATATTTGTTGTTCTTGTATCACCAACAGCAAAGTCTTCATCATCTTTTATTTCAAATTTAACACTTCCTATTTCATTTCCTTCTTCATCAACTTCGGTTATGGTATAATAAAATTTGTTATCAGTTTTATCTTTTTGAATATTTATAAGTGGAAGTTCATTGCCATCTTTAGTTACTAAAAGTTGCATTTCATTATCGTTTATTTTTGTTATTTCAAGATTATAATTATTGCTGCTTAATGTGCCTGTTTTTTCAACCATCTCAATTACGTTTGTTGCACCTGAAAGATTTGGAATTGTTATATCAGGAACTGCTGCTGTTGCTTCATTAACGGTTACAGCATAAGTGCCCAATTTTAATATATCCATATTAAAAGAACCAATCATAACACTTGAATCGTTTGTTGACATATTTTTTACAATAGTTGAAAATGAAACACCCGTAGTATTACCAGAAGCATCCAAAATATTTGATGAAGTAACTCCTCCAATATTATAACTGTTACCATCTTTATCCATAACAGTAACGGAAATAGTATCTGGCAAGGTTTGTTTGGCTTTATCAAGTTCATACCTATCATTATATAAACCTATATTTTTAAGCAATTCATTTATACCACTATCATCATCTTCCTGAGTTGTTATATCAATATAGCTTAACTCATTATCAGTTCTTGTTAGTGCTAACCCAATATTACTATTAGCATTATAAAAATCTTCTTTATAAATATTTGCTTTTATACTTATATTTGCATTATTAATTGCATCACTTAAATCCTGTATTGACCAACTTTTTTTAATATCAATGTTAACTCCATTTATCGAAATAGTTGTATCTTCTTTTAACCCCAAAGCAGACAAATTTTTATAATAATTAACACTTTCATCATCTGCAATATCTATGTTATATAGATATTCATTTATAACAGGTTTAAGCATACCTGTAATTTTGCTTGAACCACTCACTTTAATCTCTTTATTTGCAATACCGCTACTGTTAATAAAATTCTTTGAATCAGAATCATAGGTAAAACCAAGACCTTCCATAAATGATTTAAATTCTTGAACTGTAGTATTTTCATTAATCTCAAAAGTATTATCTACTCCATTAATATTTATTACTAAATCTCCTGCTGTAATTAAATGGTCATAGGAAAAATCATGAACAGAATAATCCATTAATCTATCTTTAATTTCTGGTGGAGCATCAGCACCTGTTTTGGCATTAAATTTAATTGTAACTTCAGGACTATTAGATGGTGTTGCAAAATCTACACCTAATAAATCAGTTAAAAAAGCATTGTTAATAGAATCAGAACGACCTTCAATATTTGTTATATCTACTTTTTTATCACTTGTTAATAAACCTAATTCATTTAAAACATTCTCTACAGTATCTCCTGACTGAACAGTATATGAATGTGTAGAACCACTTTTATCAATATATGAATATGTCTTCCCAGGGTCAAGTGTTTGCCTAAGCTGCTTCTCATTAAGATTGACTTCCATAGTATAATCTGACATATTATAGTGAGCTAAAATACTAGAATCAATATTACTTCCAGCTATATCTAAACTTGTATGCAATTGATTTCGATAATACGTGTCAGTAAAACTATATAAACTTGCTTTTACAGTTATTGAATCCTCATTAACTATCGTCGAAGTCTCTAAGGATATATAACCATTATATGAAGAATTTCCTATTATTTCGTCACCATAAGTATTTTCACCACCAATAGTTGTATTAATTGATGAACTGTAAACATCTCCTGTGTTTGTAAAACTAAGATTTAAATTACCATCCATTCCAATTTCATCAAAATTAGTATGAAACCCTCCGAAGCTTGCTGTATCTATAATTCCATTGCTTATTTCATTAATTGCAGAATTTAAACCCAAAATATCAAGAGCATTACAACTACTTTCATTTGAACTTGTAAAATTTATATCTTGATATCCCAAACTTGTATCCAATTTAATGCTAATTCTGGATGAGTATAATGATGCACTATTAATTCCATCAATATTTGAAAGTTGAGATATAAAATCATCAACAGTCGTATTTTGATTTATCTCAATGTTTGAAGATTTACCACCAACTTTAACTGTAATCGTTTCAGTTTTTGAATCGTTATCATATCCTGCTAATTCAGATATTTTTTGCCTACCAATTTGACCTGAATTAAATTTAATATTATCAAAACTAATTGAAGAGTTAGCTTTAACCGCATTGCCTTCAACTTTTATTGTGTAATCACCAGCGGCAAAAGTTCCTTCATAATTGCTTGTCTGAATAGCAGTTCCATCTTTTGAAGTGACACCGGATGGTTTTGCAGCCTGTCCTTTTATTATAAAATCATTAGTTACGGTAACGAGAGACGAGCTGCCTGATGATACATTAATATTGGCATTTACTCTATTTTTTAATCCTGTTAAATTTTGTGCTTTTGTAGATAAAGTTGCAAGCTGCGATTTTAAATTATCTAAATATCCTATTTTGTTTGTTAATTGATTTGCATTGGCTTCATATTTTGATATTAAATTTTTATTTAAAGAATTTGCTTTATCAAGCATATTTGACTTAATTATATTAAGCAAAGAGCTGCTTCCCGAACCAGATGAACTACCCCATAGAGCTTGTGCTGCGTATTGGTTATAAGTTAAAAGGGATGACATTTCACAAATTCTCCAAACTTCTTACATATTTATAATTCCACAATTCTTGTAGTAGTAAACATAGTGTTAAGTTTTATAAATTTTACTTTTTTAAAAACTAATGATATAATTCTTATTAGCTTTATATGGGTTCAATTTTGTTCCTACATTTTTATAAATAGGGTACAAGTTGCTCTTTTAATACCGAAGTAGACCGGGGGGATTGGTGGTTTTCATCTAAAGACTGCAAATTCCAAGGGATAGCGGTTTTGATTAGAAGCCTTTGAAGTCCATTCCTCATATCCGGAAACGGAATGTATTTAGGCGCTAACCCACCTGCAGGAGCTTTGCAGGTAACAAAATCACTCATATAAGGCTTACTTTCTTATTCATATGGTTGAATTGGTTTTATTAATAAAATATATATGATATAATTGTTTTTATAAAGCTTAAAAATTATCTGGAAGAATTTATGCAAGTATTAAATGAAAATAAAGAAACGAATATTAATTCATTAAAAGATTCCCTGGATGGTCTGTTTAATATTAAAAATATGATTGCAAAGCCAACTATTTTAATAGTAGATGATGAGGAAAATAATCTTCAACTTCTTGTTAGAACATTTAGGTCAAATTATACTATTTTAACTGCAAAAAACGGGGAAGAAGCTTGTGAAATTATAAATAAACAAGGTCAAAATATTTCACTTATAATTACAGACCAGATTATGCCCGTTATGACAGGTGTTCAATTCTTAAAAAAAATTACCCCACAATATCCAAATATAGTCAAAATTTTACTCACTGGATATTCTGATTCTAATGATATTATTGATGCAATAAATTATTGTAATATCTATCAGTATGTTTTAAAACCATTCACGCCAACTGATTTAAAATTTATAGTAAATCAAGCACTGGCAAAATATAATTTAGCAAAATCAAATCTTCTAATGGTCCAGGATTTAAAAGATTTATTTTATAACACTTTAAAAGCAATATCATCAGCCCTTGATTCAAAAGACCCGTATACACATGGACACTCAATGCGCGTCACAATGTACTCATTAATATTAGCCCGTAAATTGAATTTAGATGACAAGATGCTTGAAGAAATTGAAACAGCTGGACTTCTTCATGATATAGGCAAAATTGGCATACCTCAAAATATTTTATGCAAACCAGGTAAATTAACAGATGAAGAGTTTGCTATTATGAAATCACATCCTGAAAAAGGCGAAAAAATATTGACAGGAATAAAAAAATTAGCAATTATTTCAAACTGGCTTAAGACTCATCATGAAAGATGGGATGGTCATGGATACCCATTGGGATTAAAAGGGGAAGAAATTCCGTTTTCATCTCGTATCATTGCTTTAGCTGATACCTATGATGCTATGACTTCAACACGTTCATATCGTAAAGCTTTAACTCATGAAATTGCAATTTCGGAAATTGAAAAATGTGCGGGCACACAGTTTGACCCTAACTTAGCAAAAATGTTTGTTGAAGTTCAGAACGAAATCCTTGAAGCTAAAAATAACCCCGAGAAATATTATAAAAAATATAGTTATATCTATAAAAATTCCAAATTTATATAAAATTGATAGCTCTATACGCAAGCGCTAAAGCCACCACCGCCACCTGATGAACAACCGCCCCCGCTGCTGCCAGATGAAGAACTACCACTTGACGAACCGCCGCCTGACGAATCACCAGATGATGATGAACCGCCGCCGCTTGATTCTCCGCTTGATGAGGCACTTGATGATGTTGAAGATGAATAAACTCCACATGAGGCATTATTTGCTCCTGTTGAATTAACAAATAATGCAGCTAGTGAACCTGATGTTTCTGTGTTGTTGTTTGAAGCTAGTGAACCTGATGTTTCTGTATTATTTGAACTTGTTCCTTGTGTATTTGATTGTCTAAAATTTGATGCTGCGCTAAAACCTAATGCCATAAAAAACTCCCTTGTTATTTAATTAGTATATATTTATATAAAAAATTAAAGACAGTCCAAATTTCACATTTTATTATTTTTGTTACAAATCTTAATATATTTTACTAAAATAATTGAGCAACAGTTTTTTCTTTTATATCCAACAATATTTTATCAAGATTAACATTATTTGAATAAATACCAGAACCTTGAGCATAATTGGATTTACCGCCGCCTTTACCGTTTAATTTCTCGAGAATTTCATTTAAAATAATTTTTGCATCTATACTTTTTGAAACATACATATCATTTATTTTAACAACAACTGAAACCTTTTTACTTATTTCATCACAAGAAGCTAAAATAATAATACTTTTTGGATATTTATTATTTATCATCACAACAACATCCTTTAAAAATTTAGGATTAATGTCTGATAAAAATTTAACCAAAATCTTACCTTCTTTATCATTTAAATCACAAACATCATTATATAGTGACATAATTTTAGACTCGATTATCTTTGATTCAAGTTTAGATATTTTTTTCTCTAAATTTTTATTATCTTCAATTAACTTCGTTACACGATTATTTACTTCACTTGGTCTCGCTTTTAATAACTCAGTTAATTTATCCATTTCACAAGCTTTTTCGTTAATATAGTTGATAGCATAATTTCCACAACAAGCTTCAATACGACGAACACCACTTGAAATTGCACTTTCCTGTATTATTTTTACATATTTTAGCTCACTTGTATTTTTTGAATGCGTTCCACCACAAAGTTCACAAGATATATCGCCTATTTTTACGACTCTTACTTTTGAATCATATTTCTCATCAAATAATGCCATTGCGCCTGTTTTTTTGGCTTCGTTAATATCCATAATTTGAGTAGTTTGAACTAAATTTTCCTTTACCCAATTATTCACAATATTCTCAACCTCAAATAACTGTTTTTGTGTCAAAGCATGGGAATATGAAAAATCAAATCGTGTTCGACTTTCTTCAACCCCAGAACCCATTTGGTGAACTTCATTTCCTAAAACTTTTATTAAAGCTGCTTGAAGTAAATGTGCTAAAGTATGATGACAAGCTGTATTTTGTCTTTTTTCTGAATCAATTTGAGATGTGACAATATCATCAACATCAACCTCACCTTTTAAAACTTTAACCTTGTGAACAAATAATTTATTAACTTTAAAAACATTAACAACTATACCTTCAAAATTTTTATTATATATTTTACCGCTATCACACGCTTGTCCACCGCTTGTAGCATAAAATGGTGTTTTGTCTAAAATGATGTCCAATAAGTTTGCATCATTTTTATTTTCAACTATTGCCACAACTTTTGAATTATTTTCAAACAAATTTTGATAGCCTGTAAAATTTGTAGCACCATATTTATTTTCGATTTCAACATAAACTAAATCATCGGTTAAAACAACCTTTTGAGCTGAGTCTTTCGCTCTTTGTTTTTGTTCCTTCATACAAAGATTAAAGCCTTCAATATCAACTTTCACATTATTTTCATTGGCGATTTCAACTGTTAATTCAAGTGGGAATCCAAATGTATCATATAATTTAAAGGCATTTTCACCACTAATAATTTTATCATTTTGATTTAAAAGTTCATTTAATAATTTTTCCCCACGTTGAAGTGTGCCTTGAAATTTTTCTTCTTCTTCTTTAATCACTCTTATTATTTTATCTTTTTTTTCTTCTAATTCAGGATAAACATTTTTATATTTACTAATAACAAAGGAAACAAGGTTATATAAATTTGGAAGTTTGATACCAAGAATCATAGTGTGTCTTAAAGCACGCCTTAAAATCATCCTTAAAACATAATTGCGACCTTCATTTCCAGGTGTTAAACCATCACCGACCATAAATGTGCAGCATCTAATATGGTCAGCAATAATACGTAAACTTATATCAGTTTTTTCAGAATTATTGTATTCAACATTAGCCAACTTTGATACTTCATTTAGAATAGGAAGCAATAAATCTGTTTCAAAAGTTGAACTTTTACCTTGACAGACCATAGCAATACGCTCTAACCCCATACCAGTATCAACATTTTTTTTCTCTAATGGAGACAAATTTCCATTTTCATCTTGGAATAATTCCATAAACACAAGATTCCATATTTCAACCCATCTATCACACTCGCAAGTTGAAATAGAACAATCAGAAGAACATTTATACTCTTCACCTAAGTCATAATGTATTTCAGTACATGGTCCACAAGGCCCTGTTGGTCCAGGCGGTCCCCAAAAATTATCCTTTTTTCCTTTTCGAATAATACGTTTTTCGTCAATTCCAACAACTTCATGCCATATTCTAAATGCTTCATCATCATCTTTATATATCGTTATATAAAGTCTATCTTTATCAAGTTTTAAATACTCTGTTACAAATTCCCAAGCCCAGGGAATAACTTCTTTTTTAAAGTAATCACCAAAACTAAAATTTCCCAACATTTCAAAAAAAGTATGGTGTCTAGGTGTCCTTCCAACATTTTCAATATCTGAATCTTTTCCTCCGGCTCTTGCACATTTTTGACAACTTGTAGCTCTGGGGGGATTATATGGGGCTTTTTCAAGCCCTAAAAATATTGGTACAAATTGCAACATTCCTGCTGTCGTTAACAAAACTGTAGGATTATCAGGTATCAGACTCGAACTTTTAACAATTGTGCAATTATGTTTTTCGTTAAAATAATTTAAAAACATACTACGTATTTGATCGCCTGTTAATTTTTCCATTTTTTCACCTTATATTTAATTTCTTCTTTATTTTTATTTTATTATAAAAATAAAGAAAAAAAAATGAGAGTTTTTTATACCCTCATTTTTTTATTTAATATATCCCCGAAATCTACATCCTTGATAGTACATTCATAAATGAAGGCTGTTGATTTTGATTATCTTGTGCTGTTTGTTCTTGTTCTCTTTGAGATTCAATTAACATACTTAGATATAATATTTTATTAGCTGTCAAATTATCCAAGTCTATAAATTTTAACCCTGCAACGTTAGTTGATTTATTAACCCGCATAACTTTCGCTGTAGCTTCAACTTCAATTCCTTTATAAGCAAAGTTAACTTTTACCTCATCGTTAATTTCTAAGCTACCGTCGGTCTTAACAGCTAAGCCAGTTTTTGAAATATCAAGTACTTTTTCAATATGGCTGCTTGCAGAATTTATTGACAATGAATCTCCATTTATACCATATCTAATTGATTCGCGTTTTAATTCAAGGAAATTATCTTCCCGTTTTTTATCATAAATCAACCTTGTTGGGTCATTATCACGAATAACTGGTGTAGGCACAGGGTCAGGTTGCGGAGTTGGAGGGAATGGTATGCGTTTTACATCAAGTGAAATATATGGCACGTCATCAGTATTTCTTGGTGTTTCAATTCCATATTCATGGTCTTTAACATCTCCGTTCACATTGCCAGGATTATTAATATCACCGCTACCGTTGTTTTCAACCAGTACATCGTTTCCATCAACATTACCATTTATATTAACTTCACCACCATTATCTGAATTTGATATGGTTACTTCATCTCCATCAACATCACCGTTAATGTTAACGTCACCACCATTATTGGTTATTGCAACATCTCCGCCTGTTACATCACCGTTTGTTGTTATTCCATCATCACCTGAATTTTGGATTTTTATATCTTCAGAACCAGTTATATCACCACCAATTGTGATTCCTCCATCACGGTTTGGTGAATCCTGGTCTATTCGATTTACATCAAGGGTAATATATGGATTATCACTTACATTACGGGGAGTTTCTATATCATAAGTTTGGTTTTGTATTGATATTTTTGTTCCATCAATATTACCACCTATTTTGATATCGCCGCTTCCTGCGTTTTCTATTAATACTAAATCATTACCTAGTACGTTTGAACCTATTGTTACACCGCCTTTTCCTTGATTTGACTGTGATACAATTACTTTATCGCCTATAATTGTTCCATTATTTAAATTAATTGAACCACTATTATTTGTTATTGCAACGTCTTGACCTGTTACATTACCATTAGTTATTATTCCATTAGTACCTGAGTTTTGAATATATACCTCATCTGTACCTGTTATGTTACCGTTAGCGATGATTCCACCATCACGGTTTGGTGAAGTATTTTCATTACGCTCAACACCAAGTAGAATATAACCGCCTTCAGGTACACGTGGTGTTCCTATATCATAGGTTTGGTTTTCAACAAGCACACGTTGTCCAGATAGTAAACTAGTTTCTGTTAACTGAATATTACCATTTCCTGAGTTTTCGACAACAACATCGCCACTATTTGCTTCAACATTTGCTGCTATATTTATGCCACTTGTTGCATTGCTTGAATTTGAAATAATAATATCACGATGTTGTGCTGTTAAATTAACATTACCGATATTTATTCCGCCATTATCGTTTGTTACCATCAAATTATCAGATACTATATCATTATTGATAGTAATGCCTTGACTACCTGCATTTTGAATAAATACGTCACCGCCATTTATTGTACCGTTTGCAATAATTCCACCATCAACATATTGAGAAGGTTGATTAATACGATTTACATCAAGTAGAATAAAGTCACCATATACTCCACGTGGAGTTTCAATATCATATGTTTGGTTTTCAACTATTATATAACCACCATTTGAGTTTAAATTACCATTTAATGTTATTGAACCTGGTGCTGCATTTTCAACAACCAATTTGCCTTCCCTTTGTGTGTTTACATTTGCACCTACTATTATGCCGCCATTTGCTTGGTTAGAATTTGAAACAGTGACATTTTTACCGCTTATATTTCCACTTTCTAAATTGATGCTACCACCATTATTTGTTATCATCACCTCATATTGTGCGTTTATATCGCTATTTGACTTAATTCCGCCATTACCTGAATTTTGGACATATACATCTTGACCGGTTAATGTACCATTTGTAACAAGTGTATTACCTTTATTAACAGAATCTGCATCACTTCTATTTACACCAAGCGTTATTAACCCATTTGACTGAGTTACAACACGAGGAGTATCAATATTATATGTTTGATTTTGTAATGATACCAATACTCCTGAAATATCGCCATTAACTGTCATATCACCATTACCTGCGTTTTCAATTAAGGCTAAATTTGAAGCATTTATATTAGAGTTTGATGTTAAAGCGCCTGCTTGATTTGAATTTGAAACTATTATATTTTCTCCTGATATATTACCTTCTCCAAGATTAATATTACCGCCGTTATTTGTTATAATGACATCGCCTTGAGATATAATATTTGAATTAGTTGCTATACCTTTATCACCTGAATTCTGAATATATACAAGTTTTCCTTCGATATCACCATTAACTATTAATCCACTGTTAGTATTTGCTGATGGAGAATCAATACGATTTACATCTAACATAATTAAACCATTACCTGAAATACGAGGTGTAACAATATCATATGTTTGGTTTTCAAGCAATACAAGGCTATTTCCGTTAATATTGCCATTAACTATCATATTACCGCTGCCTGCATTTTCAATAAGTACAATGCCTTCATCCGATTGAATATTTGCACCTATTTTCAATTCATTTGCATTATTTGAATTTGAAACAATAACATTTGACGAATTAATTGTTCCATTTGCTAAATTTATATTTCCTGAATCATTTGTAACAGTTACATTACTTGTTCCTGAAATATTACCTGATGTATTAATACCTTTTGCACCAGCATTTTGAATATAAACTTCACCGCCTGATATATTACCAGAAGCAATTATTCCACCATTTGAATTTTTTGATGATGAATCAATTCTGTTTATGTCAAGCAAAATTAAACTATCATCTTGGGAAATGACATAACGCGGTGTTTCTATATCATATGTTTGGTTCTGCAATGATACAAGACTACCTGAGATATCTCCGCTAAGGATCATATCACCGCTTCCTGCGTTTTCAATGAGTGCTAAATTTAATGCTTCAACATCAGCATTTACATTTATTTCATTTGCATTATTTGAATTTGAAATAATAATATTGTTACCTGATATTGTACCATCGTTTAGGTTTATAGAACCTTTATCATTGGTTGCATATACTTCATACCCTACAATATTATTTGATGTTGTAATACCTTTTTCTCCTGCGTTTTGGATATATACTAAAGAATTACTTAAAATATCACCGTTTGCAATAATTCCACCATCAACATTTGCCGAAGCAGAATCATTACGGTTTACACCAAGTCTTAATATTCCTGAAGAGTTATCAAAAATAAGGGGTGTTTCTATATCATATGTTTGATTTTCAATCATAATAATGCCATCGTTGCCAATTAAATTACCGTTAACAACAATATCACCTTTACCTGCATTTTCAATAAGCATAAGATTGTTAGATTCAACATCTGAATTAATATTTATACCACCTGTTGCTTTATTTGATGAAGTAATAGTAACGTTAGTACCACTTATATTTTCACCTTCTAAACTAATGCCACCACCATTATTTGTTATCATTAGAACATCAAGTGCTTGTATATTGCCATTTGACTTAATTCCGCCATTGCCAGAATTTTGTACATATACATCACTACCTACTAATGAACCATTTGTAATAAGTGCATTACCTTTATTTGATGAGTTAGAAGAAGCACTTCTATTTACATCAAGTATTATTAAACCATTGTCGAATTTAAATTGTGGAGTACTTATATCATATGTTTGGTTCTGTAAGGATACAAGACCACCTAAAACATCGCCGTTAATAGTCATATCACCATTACCTGCGTTTTCAATAAGCGCTGCATTTGAATATATATCAGAATCAATATTTAAAGCACCGGCTTGATTTGAATTTGAAACCAATACATTATAACCTTCTATATTAGCTCCTTTAAGATTAATATTTCCAGCGTTATTAGTTATCATGATATCACCTTGCGATGTAATATCTGAATTTGTTGTTATTCCTTTTGCTCCTGAGTTTTGAATATATATTTCACCACCTGATATGCTACCAGAGGTTACGATTCCGCCATTAACATTTGCTGATTCGGATTCAGCACGGTAAACATTAAGAGCCACATGGGAATCATTATCTATAAATAATACCCTTGGTGTTGTTATATCATATGTTTGATTTTCAATCATAACAAGACCGTCGTTGCCATTTAAATTGCCGTTAATAACAATATCACCACTACCTGCATTTTCAATAAGCATAACATTGTCTGATATAACATTTGAATTAATATTTATATCGTCTGTTGAATTGTTTGAGGCCGAGATAAGCACAGTATTTGCAGATACTTCATCGCCTTTTAAATTTATACCAGCATTATTAGCTGTAATCCAAGCAGAATTAACTGCATCAATATTTCCATTTATTTCAATACCTTGGTCTCCAGAATTTTGAACATAAACACTATTAGCTGACAATGAACCATTTGCAACAATTCCGCCGTCTTTTGATGAAGCATCACTATTTTGTCGTGAAAGCACAATAGCATCTGAATCGCGGCTGCCTGTTTTATTTATAGCTATTTGGTAATTTTGATTTTGTATTGATAAATCACCATTATTAGCATTTATATTACCGTTAATTGTAATGTTACCGTTTGAAGCATTTTCAAGTACTGTAAAACCATTTGTTGTAATATTTGCAACATTAAGTCCAGTGCCATTTACATTACTTATTATTGTCTCACCGCCAATTGAATTATTGTTTAAAGAACTTGTTATATTTAATATACCACTACCACCTTGAACAATCATTGTATCGCCATTTGTTGTAATAGAGCCTGATATATTAATATCGTCACCATTTACATCATTATATATTGTTGTTTTACCGCCTGCGAAAGTGTTTGCGATATTTATACTGTCAGCTCCATAGTTTACAACTAAGGTGTCACCAGTTGAATTAACAGTTCCGTTTAGGTTTATTCCGCCTTTACCTTCTTTATTTATTTCAAGCGCACCTGCTTCAATTTTTGAATTACTGTTGATATTTATTGCAACATTACTTGTGTCTTTTATTGTTGTTTTACCTTTGCTTGAAGTATTTACACCATCGTTTAATGTAATACCCTTTTGTCCGTCATTATCAATTGTCAAATAACCATCGGTTGCAATATCTTTTGCTATGTATATACCGCCATTTTCACCTGCATTTGTTTGCTCAATTGTAATACCGGCTATATTATCAACAACGTCGCCTGTTATATTTACTAAACTATTTCCATTATTTGTTATTGTTGTTTCATTTTTAGCACCAACTGTTCCAACTATATTTATACCGCCTGTATTTGTTGCTTCGTTAACAATTTTTGTTGTTCCGCTTGTTGATGAATTATTTAAAGTTCCTGATATATCAATTTTTCCAGTTGTATTATTCTGAACAAGCGCATTGCCATTTGCATTAATAACGCTATTTATATCGATATTACCACTATTATGATTCTGAATTTCAAGACTGCCTGTGTTTAAAACATTACTTAATGTTATATCTGAAATTCCGTTATCATAAATATATGTATTATTTAAAGCTGTAAGATCACGATTAAGAGCTATACCTTTATTACCGCTATTTATTATATTTAAATCATTTGATGAATATACACTACCATTTTCAACAATACCGCCATTTGTGCTTGAATGTGATAAAGTTATTGACCCTTTATCTGTCTTTATAACTGCATTATCTCCAATATAAAGACTATTTACGTTATCCTCACCTCCAATTAAGTCATATGTATAACTATCATCTAAATGTTCTCCATCTTTGTAAGTACTAATAATTATTCCAAAACTGTTGTTACTACCTGGCAATCTTTCAATTTGGGTACTACTATAAATATCTGCTTCATTTGTATTATATTTGCCATTTCCATTGTGCTCAAGAACTATATCACCATTAGCAGAGGATAGTGTCCCATTAATAACAATTGAAGCAGCGTTTTCACTATTTGATATTTTAATATCATTATTGCTATCTATTATGCTATTAACAATTATTGAACGGGAATTAGTTTCATTCAATATTGATACATTATTACCTGATTTAATATTACCAACTACAAATATATCCCCCGAACGATTCTGTATAGGTTCTCCAACGTACAAAGAAACATCACCAGCAACATCTATATCACCTTTCAATAAGATTCTTGAACATTGTTCAATATTGTTTATACTTAAATTTCCGTTATCTGAAATTTTAATACTATTTCCTTCATCTATAATAAAAGAACCAGCTTTTTGTGTAATATTAATATCTCCATTTGTAACATTAATCTTTCCATCAGAACCTAAACTTAAAGGTGACGCTCCTCCAGCTCCACTGTTTCTGGAATTTAAAATGTTTAAAGAAGCATTATTTGCCTCAATATTACCACTTAAATACATACCGCCTGATTTAGCTTGATATTTAAATATATTATTAGTTATATTTATTAAAGCATTTTCATTATTATCAACATTATCAAGTTTTAAAGTTCCGAACAATGCAAAATGACCACCATGATTTACCAAATCCATAGTGTTTGAAGCTTTAATAATGGCATTATCATTAACAAAAAGACCACTTCCTCCAATTGCATTATTTTCTATTGATACATCTTTTGCAGAAATAACACCATTTACATTGAAACTATTTTTTACATATAAATTAGCTAAATTATGTTCACTTAGCTCTTCACCAAAACGTTCTATGAGTTTTTCTTTCTGTGTAGCTTCATCAAGAGCATATGTAAAATCAAATTTTCCAGTTGAATATATTTCACCATTTAATGAATATTCCGACGAAGATCTAGCATAATTTTCTGCTTCTCGATTAGTGATAAACTGGGGGTCTAGCTCCATGTTTATCTTAACATCACCATTTGCAACCATATTTAAATTAGTTGTTCTAACATGAGCACCGTCTTTCATAACAATTGAAACATTGCCTTTTTTATCAGCTCCAAAGCTCACACGGCTATCAGTATTTCCTTTGCCTGCATTAACAAGCATATTAAATAAAGCATCTGCATTGGCTCTTGCAATATCACTATTTGCAGCACCTGCAATGCCTTCTTGAGAATAGTTTGCATCGCTTGAAGTAAAACCATGTGCTGTTTTTGCATAAATATCGTTTCCGTTGCCAAAAGTTATGTTTTTATCTTTAAGAGTCATGCCTTCACGTGTCAAAATCATGCCATTAATGGTTATAGAGCCATTACCATAATATGCATCGCTATTAAGCAAAGCATCTGTCATATTTTCAACTGATAAATTTTTAAAAGAATCATATGCTGAAATTGATGGCGTATAAACATCAAGTGACCCAACATTTACAACACCGCTTGCACCAACAACAAAACCACTTGGTGATACAAATATAGCCCGTCCATTTGCAAATGCACCATTTCCATTAACAGAATTCAATATACCGTTTATTGTAACTTTATTATCAACAGCATTTATAAAACGGGTAATAGGATTATTTTGATATTCAAATATTAAATTAGCTGTATGCCCTTCACCTAGTGAAAAGTCTGTATAATGACGAAAACCTGTATTGCCACTACCACCAGTAGGCCTAATATCATATATACCATTATTTCCGGTTACACCAGTTATATTAGTTTCTGCAAAGGACATCAAATTTGCTTGGAAACCTAACAGTGTTAATGATAAAAATGAAGCAAGTACCTTCTTTAAACTTAACTTGAATTTGAATTTGCAGCATCTCATAATTAATTTATCTCCTGATTATTTTCAAACTTACCACGTTATACTATTAATGTTCCACAATTTACGATTTTTAAAACAATAATAGTGTAACCCTATATTCTACTCTTATTATAATATAAAAGTTATTTTTATATTATAATTTGCATGTTTTTTATAAAATTTTTACAAATATTTACAAAAAACGGCCAAGAATTATACCTGATT
>OIGD01001644.1_pt1 | contig 20174 bp, 16 predicted proteins | sample 1582211 | NCBI WGS metagenome assembly OIGD01 (sample SAMN04414078, study PRJEB24778) | human gut metagenome | material: faecal | host: Homo sapiens
CTGTTGCTCCTAAACTTCAATCAATGAAATTTATTTTTTTACAGCCCCTTTTTTTCTTTAATAATGTAAATAGGTCTTCCCTTTGACTCTTTATAAATTTTTTTTATGTAGGCTGAAATAACAGCTAGTCCTATGAAAATAAACATTGAAAATAAAGAAATTACGCTACTAATGCTTAAAAGCAAAGGTATATATTTTCCCAAAATAGCATAAACAATCATCCAAGTACCTAAACCTAAGGTCGAAACAAAGGCTAGAGCAGTAAAGAAAAGATTAATTTTAAGCGGCACTGATGAAAAATCCTCAATACCACCTAGAGCATATTTAAGAAGTTTCTTAAAACTCCATTTAGTGTGTCCCGCTACTCTATCTATATTTTCATATTCAAGCCATTTAATATCAAATCCAACCCAACCAAAAATTCCCTTAGAAAAACGATCCTTTTCTGCCATCGAAATGATAGCATCTACCATTGGTCTTGTCATAAGTCTAAAATCTCTTGCACCATCAGTTATATTAGCATCACTAATTTTATTAATTATTTTATAAAAAAGTCTTGCAAAAAAACTTCTTATTACTGGTTCACCTTTTCTTGTAACTCTTCTTGATGCAACGCAATCATACCCTTCTTCTTTAATTCCTTTATACATGTCAAGCAATAATGATGGTGGGTCCTGAAGGTCAACGTCCATGAGTCCAACATAATCACCCTTAGCCTCTTTAAGACCAGCATATATAGCTGCTTCTTTTCCGAAATTACGAGAAAAAGAAATATATCTCACATGTGAATTTAAAGAAGCTAATTCTTTCATTAAGGCTAGTGTTTTATCTTGACTTCCATCATTAACAAACACATATTCAAATTCAGTTGGAAGCTTACTAACTACTTCTTCCATTTTTTCATAATATATCTTTATACATTCCTCTTCATTGTAGCAAGGAATAACAATACTTATCTTTTCCATAGGTACTCCTTAATTAAAACGCTTTCTTAAATTATAATACAAATTCAAGTCAATTACAAATAAAAAAAGCTATGAATTATAAAACTCATAGCCTAAATTATTACTTCATTAATAGCTCTGTAACTAAGCTTGTAAATTCAGTAGGATTATCAAGTGGCATTCCTTCCATTAGCAATGCCTCACCATACAATACCTTAGCATATTTTGCGACTGAATTTTTATCCTTAGCATAAGCATCACAAACGGCCTTAAAAACAGCATGATTAGGATTTATTTCAAGAATACGATCGGCCTTAATACTGCCATTAGAATCCTGTTGTGCGTTTAATACCTTTTCCATTTCAAATGATAGGGAATCACCCGCTCTTAAGCATACAGGAGAATCCGTTAAACGCTTAGATACGATAACATCCTTAACCTCAGGAAGTGCAGCCTTAATTGCATCAAATAATTCCTTGTTATCATCCTTAACCTTATCAAGAGCTTTAGCTTCTTCCTCATCAACTAAGTCAAGATCTCCTTGACTAATTGACTTAAAGTTATGCTCCTTATAAGAATTCATAACCTGTAACATAAACTCATCAACATGGTCAGTAAGAACAAGTACATCATAGCCCTTCTTCTTTAAAATTTCAATTTGAGGAAGTTTTAATACCGCATCCTTATCCTTAGCTGATGCAAAGTAAATATCCTTTTGTCCTTCAGGCATAGCCTCAACATATTCAGCAAGAGTTGAAGACTTATCCTTATTTATTGTTGTAAACAAAATTAAATCCTCAAGTTTATCCTTCTTTTGACCATAGTTTTCATAAATACCATATTTTAGATTAATACCATAGTTTTTAAAGAATTCTTCATATTTTTCGCGATCATTCTTTAAAGCATTTGTAAGTTCTGATAAAACCTTCTTTTCAAGTGAAGACGCAATCTTTTGAATTGTTCTATCATCCTGAAGCATTTCACGAGAAATATTAAGTGATAAGTCACTTGAATCAACAAGACCCTTAATAAATCTTAAATAATCAGGAACAAGCTCCTTACATTTATCAAGAATAAATACACCCTTTGTATATAATTGAAGACCTTTTTCATACTTTTCATTATAAAGGTCAAATGGAGCCTTCTTAGGAATAAAGACTAAAGCGTTATAGGTAACATTACCTTCAACATTAGTAAAAATAGTAAATAGAGGATCTTGCCAATCCATAAACTTTTGTTTATAGAAACTATTAAGTTCTTCATCAGTTACATCTTTTTTATTCTTCTTCCAAATTGGAACCATAGAATTAACCGTTTCTAGAACCTGCTCCTCATTTTCCTTTTCATTACCATTTTCATCTTTTTCACCAGTTGGCGTAAACTTAGTAACCCAAGTCTTAATAGGATATCTTACATAATCAGAATATTTTTTAATTAAATCCTTAATACGATATTCATCAAGATATTCATCGTAATTTTCCTCTTCTGTATTTTCACGTAAATGAAGTACAATCTTAGAACCATCCTCTTTGTAATCAGATTTTTCAATTGAATATGATTCAAGTCCTTCAGATTTAAATAAATATCCTTGATCTGATAAGGCTGACTTAGTGTATACCTCAACATTATCAGCTACCATAAAGGCTGAGTAGAAGCCAACACCAAATTGACCAATGATATCTACATCATCCTTATTCTTTTCATTTTCAATCTTTTCAAGGAATTCCTTAGAACCACTTTTAGCAATAGTACCTAGATTATTTTGAATTTCCTCCTCAGTCATACCAATACCATTATCAGTAATAGTAATTGTACGATCCTTCTTTGAAGCCTCTACAATGATTTCATAATCATGAGGTTTAACATTTTCATTTGTTAAAGAAATGAAATGTCTCTTATCGATGGCGTCTGATGCATTTGAGATTAATTCACGTAAGAAAATTTCCTTGTGTGTATAAATAGAATTAATCATCATATCAAGCAAACGCTTAGTTTCTGTTTTAAACTTAAAATTTTCTGCCATAATATAGCCTCCTATAATTTTAACAATAATATGATAGCACTTATTTTTGGCACTGTCAAGTAGTGAGTGCAAATGTTTTGGTTTTATTTTTTTAATAATTATTAATTTTAATTGCTTATATAGCCCTTTTTGTATGCGTTTTCCTGCTTGCAATATAACTTTTGAAGTGCTAAAATAGTAAGATGTTAGGAGTTGAATTTATTATGTTTTTAAATTTTGAAATTGATACCATAAGTCTCCTTCTTCCTTTGGCATTAATCTTATTATTATCTAAGCTTTTACAAATGGGATGTAAAAGAGTTAAAATGCCTCAGGTTGTAGGTATGCTACTTGCAGGTATTATTATTGCATTTGTTGATAAAATTCCTGGGCTTAATTTATTAAATGATTCTGCTCGTGCAGGTATCAAATTTTTAGCCGAAATCGGTGTTGTTCTAATAATGTTTTCAGCAGGACTTGGTACTAATTTAAATAGTATCAAATCATCTGGAATTTCGGCCATCGTTGTTACATCCCTTGGTGTAATCGTACCTATGGGTCTAGGATTTTTAGTTGCAGGTCTTTTCAACGGCTTTGGTGGAACTATTACGCTTGAGGATGGATTAACGGTTTCCAAAACCTGGTCAAATCTTTTCTATGGTGTAATTTTAACCGCTACTTCTGTATCTGTTACAGTTGCCACATTAAAGGAAATGCACAGATTAAATAGTAAGGCTGGAACTATTATTATTTCAGCTGCTATTCTTGATGATATTATTGGTGTAATTGTTTTATCAGTAGTTCTATCACTTTCTGGTGCTGGTTCGTCTGGTGAAAATACATTAGGCTCTCTAATGTGCTCAAATGATGTTGTAGCAGTATTTTTAAATGTACTTTTCTTCTTCATTTTCACAATCGCAATTGGTGTTGGAATTCATTATTTATTCAAGTATTTAAACAAGAAAAAGCCTCATACAAGACGTCTTCCTATTTTTGGTTTAGCATTTTGCTTCTTCATGGCCTTTGCATCTGAGAAGTTCTTTGGAGTAGCTGATATTACTGGTGCTTATTTTGCAGGTCTTGCCCTTGCAGGTATTGGACATCACATTAATCCAATTAGAGATGTGCTTGCTGATGATACATCAGATTATATTGAACGTAAAAGCGATGTATTATCATATATGATTTTCTCTCCAATCTTCTTTGCTAACGTTGGAATTAACGCTGATTTTACTGGCCTTAAAGCTTCTATGATTGGCTTTGGATGCTGCTATATTTTAGCCGGTCTTTTAGGAAAAGTTTTAGGTTGTGGTATTGGTGCTAAGATAACTGGTAACCATTTAAAGGATTCAATCAGAATTGGAATTGGTATGATGGCCCGTGCCGAAGTTGCTCTTATTTGTGCTAATAAAGGTATTGATGCAGGGCTCGTTGATTCAGGAATGTCAACCTTCATTGTAATTATGATTATTGTTTCATCATTTGTTACACCTCTTATTCTTAAGCTTACATATAAAAATGAAAATCCTGTTAAGGAAGATTATAATGAAACCTTACAGGAGCCATAGGAAAACGGGAAGTTTCAAACTTCCTTTTTTTCTCTTTAAAAAAAGGATTATTTTTGTTATAATATAATGTATAAGGAGGTTAAAGTATGTTTGATAATATTAAAATTTTGTCAGAAGGTTTAAACGCTTCATTCAAAGTTACAATCTACCTTCCTGATGACTATGATAAAACAGATAAGACATATAAAGCATTGTATATTGTGGGTGGTTCAAATCCTTTTTTAATTCCTACCTACTCACTTGAAGAAATACTTAAACAAAAGAATGTCATTGGTATTTCAATTTATCCTAATCTAGAGATAAAAAAGAATAATTTACTTTTTAATGTCTTTGATGATAAATTTGGATTTGCTAAAATTTATGAGGAGTTCATTATCAACAAAATTAAACCCCTAATTGAAACAAAATATCGTGTAACTTCTGAAGCTAAAGGGAACACCATTTTAGGATATAAAGAAACTGCTATCCTTGCTTATAGTCTTTCATATCATTATACTAATCAATTTAGTGAATTATATCTACATGATATAATGATTGAACCCTTTAAAAAAAAGTTTATGACGGATTTAATGAGTCGATTTGACCCTAATATTAGCTTCTTCTTTTCTATGCAAGTAGCTGATACTGCTAAACTTATTGAAGAACGCCTTCAAATGTTTGGTGCTTGTAGCTTTAAATGGTATTCAAATAATTTAGCATTACTTCTAGAACATCTTTAATATCTACTTCGGTAGATATTTTTTTATTAATTCATTAAAGTATTTTCCTCTTTCTTCAAATGATTTAAATTGATCATATGATGGTGCCATCGGTGAAAATAATATTATTTCATAATCTTTTATCGCTTTTAAAATAGCATCCTCCAAATTTTCACAAACAATATGTTTTATTTGGTTTTTATATAAATAATTCGCAACTCTTTCTTTATTTTCACCATATAGATAAAATACACTTGTATATTTAGCTACTTCATTTAAATCACTTAAAGAATTGAATCTATCATATCCGCCACAAATCAAAGAAATATTTCTTAAATGCTTTATTTGAGCTAAGGTAGAATATATATTTGTACTTTTAGAGTCGTTATAAATATTAGGATATACTTCTTCCATGCGGTATAATGGCTTTTTAAAGTCTTGCATTCTAGTTTCAATTTCTTTAATACTTATATTTGAAAGCAATCCAACCAATACAGCAGCCATCGTATCATATAAATCACCTTCTAAATCAGAAAATGTTTTTTCAAAAGATACGTTACCATATTTTGAATACATCATTCCTTCTTTATAATATGCCTCCGCTTTTTCATCATGTAATGAAATACCAATTTTAATAGCATGTGATTTATTTGAGACTTCCTTTACATTCAAATCATCAACATTGTATATAAGAAAATCACTTTTCTCTTGGTTTTTAGTTATATTAGCTTTAGCATTAATATAATTCTCCATAGTCTTATGGTGATCTAAATGTGCTTCTTTAATGTTTAACAATATTGCTATTCTAGGTTTAAATGTACTAATGCTTTCAAGTTCAAAGCTTGACATTTCTAAAAGATATATTTTCCTTTCATTATTGAATACATTAAATATCGGATACCCAATATTTCCACATAAATCAATTTTATAAGTATTTTTCAGGATATGATTAATTAAAAGTACACAGGTTGTTTTTCCATTAGTTCCTGTAACTGCAATAGAAAAAAATGGATTAATCATATAAGCAAGCTCAATATCACAGATAATTTTACCTTTTACTTTGATTTCATTCATTAATACGCCTGGTGGCTTTACAATATAATCATATTCATTTTCTTTTACAATATCATCGTACTTATAATTATACTTATTAAGATATTTTTTTACAGCATTATTAGAAATTCCATCCTTATAAACTAAAATTCTTTCCTTTTTAGTTAATTCCATCCTGTATACACCCCTCATAAAATTATATGCTTAGCATAAAAAAAAGACCTTTCGGTCTTAAACTTTAGCCATTGTGTTTTTTAGAATAAAAGTCTTGAAAATAAGGGCTTTCCTTTAATACATCAATACAATCATTATTTATTCTGTGCTCATCTTCTAAATCATACTCGGAGAAATCTAATGTGTGTAGGGCATTGGAAAACAAATCATCTAAATCCCATTCTGGACATGTCATTATATTATTAATTACAAGCCGCATACTGTCATTGCCTCGTAAAATAATATTTTCAAGCCCGTATTCTTTTAAAGTGTTTTTAAGTTGGAACCAATTTTGTCTTAATCTATTATCTAACTTAAGCCTGAGTTCCTCATTATCAGTTTTAAACAATTCAACGGATTCATAAGGATATAAATGACAATACATATCATCCTTAGAAATACTAGTTCCTTTAAGGGATACAAGCTTATACATTAACTCTTTGGCTAATTTTGACTTAAAATTAACGATTTTTCCATTATAATACATTTCAAAATTCTGAAAAAGTTTAAATCTTATTCCTGTATTATTAATAAAACGCTGATATCTTTCCTTCATCTTAGCAATAAGTTTGTTAAATCCATCAGCATTACTAGAAAAATTAACACAGCCTTGATAATTACTTTTAAAATCTTTAATAATATTTTCAAGCTCTAGATTTTTATCATCATGTAAAAAAAAGCAATTCCAATATAAGCATTTAATCGTAAAATTCTTTTTATGATATTTAAAACTTTCTCTATACCATTATCTAAATTAAAAAAAATACCAATAATTTTATTATGTGCGATATCTTTATATAATACATCTAACTTTTTATTATAAACCCTAAACGAAATATCTTGATTATGGTCAATAATATAATCATTAAAATATGTATTAATGTTATTGATGTTTTCATCATATACTACTACTTCCATAAATGTCCTCCCTACTATTGCATAATTTATACATAATATTATAGCACTCTATTGTTAATTTTTCGTTAGTTATTGCTTATTGATTAATTTTTTTAAAAAATTTTTGCTAAAAAAAGACAAAAAATAACTAAAATAATTTCAATAAGTGAAAAAATCGCTGTAATTGTCTTCTCATTATATCCCAATAATTCTAAGTGATGATGAAAAGGAGCCATTAAAAAAAGTCGTTTACCTTTAGTCATTTTAAAATATGTAACCTGTAAAATATCAGTTATCGTTTCAAAAAATAAAGGAATACTCATAATCATAAAATAAAAAGGAATATCTAAAAGAATTGAAATAATACAAAATACTGCACCAATGGCTAATGAACCTGTATCACCCATAAAAATTACAGCTTTATTATAATTTAAAAAATAAAATGATGTAATTGAAATAAAAAAGCATATAAGGAAAAACGATATCATATACCTTTCTTTTTGGAAACTAAAAATTAATAATCCAATTGCAATTATTCCCGAAACACTCGCAAGTAATGAATCAATTCCATCTGTTAAATTGTAACTATTAGCCGTACCAACCATAAATGTAGACATAAAAGGCAAAAAGAAAACACCTAAATTTATAGTTAGCTCCATAATCAATATTTTTTTAGAGTATCCTTTAATTAAGCACAAGATTAAAATAATAAAGGAAATTACATATTCAAGAATCAATCTTTTTTTAGGTGTTAAGCCATCATTTTTATTTGATTTTATAATCTTTACATCATCTATAAAGCCAACAATTGAAAAAGAAAGATAAGCTATAGAAATTATTATTGCATCAAATGACTGATATTTTATTAATAATAAACAAGTAGGAATAAGGACAAAAATAATACCTCCCAAAGTTGGTGTGCCGCTTTTCAACTTATGAGAATCTAATCCTTCTTCTCTTTCTGTTTGTCTTATACTATGCTTAGTATTAAAAAATTTGAGTAAAAAATAAAAGCAAAATGATAATACATATGTTAAAATAAAATAAATCATCTTATATATTCCTTAATTGTATCAATATCCGAATGATGAAACAACTTACCTTTGATATTAATATAATTTTCCGGACCTTTTCCTAAGATTAATAGTCCATCAAAATCATTTATCATACTAAGTGCTTTTTCTATAGCATCATGTCTATTTAGAATTATTTCATTTGGTATTGTTAAATTATCTTTAAGCATCAATGCAATTTTCATTTCATCTTCATCCCTAGGATTATCATTTGTAATAATCGCATACGATGCATATTTTGATACAAGATTAGAATATTCTACTCTTTTTGTTTCTTGCCTATTACCTCCAGCACCAAATATAACAAGTAATTTACTTGCATAATTATTTTTAACATCATTAAACATGGCAAAGTAGCTAGATGTAGTATGGCAGTAATCTATAATAAGAGGCTTATTCTTGTAATATAATAAATTATATCTTCCTTTAATCGGATCAGTTTTGCTTATAAAATCAATGATATCATCCATTTTATAATTAAGTGCTCTTAATATTGAAAATACACCAGCAATATTCATAACATTGTATTTTCCCAAAATTGATGTAGAAACATGATAATAATCAGAATACGTTTCAACATCAAATTGTAATTTATTTTCATGTTCAATAATATTAAAAAATTTTATTTTATTTTCATCAAAGCCATAATATGTTGTATTGTGGTTTAATCTTAAAAAACGCTTATCAGTTACATCTCTTGAAATAAATGTTTTAGCATTATAGTTTGTTGAAAGAATTAACATTTTAGAGGCAATATATTCTTCTTTGGTTTTATGATAATCAAGATGATCTTCAAAAACGTTAGTTAATAATAAATAATCAAATTTGATGTCATATAAACGATATTCAAAAAATGAAATTGACGATATTTCCATAATAACATAATGTTGATTATTTAAATGCATGAACAGCTCTTCCATTGATGGTGTAGTATTTAATGTAGTAAAAACCTGATTATCTGTATATATTCCATCTGTTCCAAAATAAATAGTTTTTCTTTTTTTACTTAAAAAGCGATAAAGTAATGTTGAAATTGTAGATTTACCGGACGTACCTGTAACGCCAATGAAGCATTTACCCATAAGCTTATATTTATTTTTCCATAATAAATATTTTTGATAGATTTTTTTTATTGAATCAACCTTAATATAGTGATTATTGAGAAATGAAGATTCACCAATAATTAAATATGCTCCTTTATTTCTTATTTGTTCAAAATTCTTTTTTGTAATTTCTTCAAAAGCAAAATAAATGGTATTAGATCTTATATCTTCAAATTTACGTGTTACAATATCTATTTTTTTATTTTGAAGTAATGACACTAATCCCAATTTATTTAAAACTGTATTTAAATGCATTAAATCACCAATAAAGATTATGCACTATAATATAAAAAAGAACTATCAAACTAAATTGATAGTCCCAAATTTATTATTATTTTTGTACTGCTTCATCAGTATATTCAATCGGTGCATTTTTGGCAAAACGATAACAAGAAAGAATATTACTTCTACATGAATCTGCATTTTGGAAAGATTCACCAGTCATAATTAAACGTGAAGCTTTATTGTATAACTTAAATTGATACTTATCATTCTTATCCTTTTGAATATAGAACTTACCATCATATACAGCATCCCTAAAGCTTTCAATTGACTTTTGAATTGTAACCATTGTCTTATATGTAGCACTCATACAAATTGTTTGACCATTATTAGCAATTAATTTATATAAGAACATATCATTTTCTTTAGAAACTAAAATCTTACCAACAGTTTCCGTACTAATTTGAGCATCATCTAAAGTGACTAATTCAAGATCATTTTTTGATTCTTCTTGTAATTTTATCACATCAGTATTTACATACTTTGCAAACGCCTTTGACGCATTTTGAGCACTTATTTTGGTATTATAATTTGCACTATGAGCAACAACTCTCGTACCCTTTACAACATGGAATTGGAAATTATGATTTTTATCCTCTTCAACCTTGATTGTAGCTGTTAATGTATTTTCCTTTAAACGTTTAATAGCATTTTTACATCCAAGTAAAGATGTATAAGATTCAGATACTATTAAAGTTTCACCATTTGAAGCCTTTAAATAATACTTGAATCCAGTTGCATCTTGAACAATTTCATACTTACCCTTGGCACGATTTGTCTTTTTAGGCTCTTCTGTTGTTTCATTCGCAGGTTTTTCTGCTTTAACTTTCTTTACAGCAGCTTTTTTTACAGACTTCGCAGGTTGTTCTACAGGCTCTTCTTTAACTTCCTCTAAAGTATTTTCTTTAGGCTCTTCCACAATTACCTCTTCCTTAGACTCTTCGGCAGCTACTTCTTCGTTAGATTCTATTGCCGTAGTTTCCTTTACATCTTCAACTACAGGATCTGATGCATCTTCAACAACTTCTTCATTTTCATTCTTTTCTTCATCATTTTGAACATTTTCAGCAGTTGTTTCTAACGTCTCTTCAGTAGACTCTTCTTGAGTTTCTTCCTCGACCTCTTCCTCAATAGGTTCTACTGTTTCTGCTTCCGCTAATACAGTTGCTGTATCTTCAGATTTTACTTCTTCAACTTGTGATTCCTCTAATATAGCTACCTCTTCAGCTTGTGGCTTTTCAGTTACCCCTTCATTACTTGTAGAAGTTTCAACCTCAGCATCAGTATTTTGATTTGCTTTTAAATCCTCAACTTCTCGTGAAAGCTTTTTATTTTCACTTAATTGATTTTTGAAAGCCTTTGCTTTCTTATGAGCTCTTACTGCTTCAATAATGAAAAGTAAAAGTAAAGCTGCAACTACTGCAACAGCAATAATGCAAATCGTACGGTAATCCTTCCATACATTTTTAAAATCTTGAACTTTTAACATACTCGTTATCATAATATATGCACCCCTTAAATCTTCTAATATAATTATAAAAACTTTTAGTTTTTTTTTCAACATTTATTTTCTTTTTCTTTCTCTTTTTCTAATTTTTTTTATTTTTTTTGAAAAAACGATATATTATTACTTTATTTTTTTGACGATAAAACAAAATGACAAAAAAAATAATTTTAGGTATTTACAAATTAATTAGAATTTTGTATAATATAGTGGCTATCTTGATGGAACGTTAGCTCAGCTGGATAGAGCACACGCCTTCTAAGCGTGCGGCCGAAGGTTCGAATCCTTTACGTTCCGCCACTTTAAATTATAATGTTTGATAGCAAATATTTAATCACGATTTTGCGTGATTTTTTTTATATTAAAGGCGTGAAATACTAATTTAGGATTTAGTATTTCACGCCTTCTTTTATTTTATTTCAGTATTAATACTTTTGCATCTTGTTTTATCTAATTTGTTAATTTCTTTTAATGTTACAACATTAGTTGAAACATGAGGTATTGGCTTCCATTTTACCTTGACAAATAATGCTTTTAAAGATAGATAGATGTACATTGAAACGTATACAGGAAATAAGAAAATATATAATACTTTTTTAAATATTGAAGCATTTATATTAGAATTGTTCTTTATTGTAGCAATTAAAGCCTGAATTTGAGAAACGACTAAAATTCCAAAGAAAAATGAAAAACAATTATTGAAAAATTGCTGCAAGAAATCATTAATATTAATTATTCCTACTAAATTAAAAATACCTAATCCAATAAGATAAATTATCATCCAAATTACAGATAAAAGTGGAAATGGGGTTACATGAACAAGAAGTTCAAAGCATGTTAATTTCATTTTACTTCTAAAAATTCCTTTGAGCAAAGCCCAATGATATTTGTAACAGCATTGATGAGTCCCCTTACACCATCTTAATCTTTGAGTATTAGCAACCTTTAATTTTTCAGGCTGTTCATCATAAAAGATAGCATTTTCATTATAGCTAATTTTAATATTATTTATCGCACACCAAGCCGAAAATTCAATATCTTCAGTCATCGTATTAAAATTCCATCCATTTAAACTTTCAATTATTCTTCTTGAAATAAAATATCCTGTCCCAGATACATAAGTACCTAAGCCTAGTTTTTGACGTGAATGATGCACAATACTACATTCTCTAAAAAGTGAGAGACGAACATCCTGATATCCAATTTGTATCAAAATTTTTAGATTGTCTATATGATGTAGAAACCTCATATCCAGCATCAAAAACTTTATTCATTTCCTTAAAATAATTTGTAGACACCAAATTATCATAATCGAAAACAAAGAATCATTCAATATTATTGTTTGAAGGATTAGACATTATTTTTTTTATTAAGAAATCCATTGCATAAGATTTTCCAACTAATTCATTATTAAAGCGTTCATAAACAATTGCTCCAGCTTTTCTTGCAACAGCAGCAGTATTATCCGTACAATTATCTGCACAAACAAAAACATGTAGTTTATTCTTATCGTAATCTGATGAAAAAATTGAATCAATCAATTTAGAAATAACGTTTTCTTCATTACGTCCACAAATTAAAACACCAAAGTTATGTTCAATCTTTGCTTCATCCCATTTTTTCTTTTTTGTAAAAATGGCAACAATTGCATGAACATGTTGCATTAAAAAAATAATTATAAAAAAAGCTACAACAATTAAATTAATTATATTAAAAATCTCTAACTCATTTTTATATTTTCTTAAATCCAATAGTTGAATTGCTTTTTCTGAAGTATCAAAAAACATTTTTTTACCCCCATATTCTCATTGGTCTTTCTTTACCATCAATTATAATCTTAGTATTAAACCACTCTGATTCCTTAAGTTTTATTAAATTATTTGAAGCAAATAAGCCAACGCCTGTATCATTGCATGATACAATAATATTTCCATTCATAGCTTTATAGCCTGACGTTTTAATATAATTTCCTCCAACTGAAACTCCTGGTACATTTTCCTTATCAGCTTTAGTTGCGATTTCATATGACTCATAAATTGAGGTTACATAAACTGCATCTGTATATTTAGAAATACGGGAAATAAATTCTTGGGTAGGAAATTGGTTATCAGTTACACCGGTATATTCATTAGTTCCACAGCAACAAGATACAACGCACATTTTAGGCTTTATTAAAGAAAGTAAGCATTCATTTGAAGAAGTTTTTGATCCATGATGACCTGCTTTAAATAAATCAACTTGAGGTAGTGTTTTTTCCTTTGTCGAACCATCATAATAGGCAGCCATTTCTTCTTCACCTTCACGTTCAAGGTCACCAGTAAACATGAAATAGTGTTTTTCAGTACCAGAATCATATGTAAACAATGTGCAAACAGAATAATTATTTTCATCACTTTGAGTTTTAAAATAATATTCATTATATAAAATAGACATAGTAACCTTAGTTGAAAGTTTATATTCTCTTGAGGCACCATTAGTATTATTCCAACAATCTGATGCATAATAAATGTTTGCTCCATTATTTTTTTGCTTATTAAAGGCTACGAGTGTATTTTTATATGCATTTGTAGTCTTAGTTGTATACTGATTATAAATGATTGTATCAGCAGAATATGTATTTAAAATATTAGGAAATGCTTCAATATGATCTTGATCTCCGTGTGTCATAATAACATATTCGAGCTTATTATCCTTAACATATTGGTTCATATAAGGAAGTGTTGTTTGTGATGAACCTTTTCTTGAACCAGCGTCAATTAAAATATCAGTATCTCCTGATTTAATATAAATTGAATCACCAGCCTTATCATTTCCAAGCATCATAAAATGGATTTGAAAATCATCATATATAACACCCTCAGCACTATTATTATTAGTAGTAGTAGTTGAGCTATCAGTTCCAACGTTATCCATATTAGGCTTAATATATTTAATAAAAACAAATATAAAAGCTACAATAACTATCATAACTAATAATGACAGTAAAAACATCTTTATACCAGATTTTTTAGGCTTGCTAACTTGACTGTTTTTCCTTTTTTTCACAGTACTATTTGTACTTTCTTTTGTTGTAGTTTCAATTCCAAGCTCTTTATTTTTCTTTGTACAATATAAAATTGCTTCTTGATAGGTATCAAAAGTTTTACTTGCTCTTGATGCCCCTTTTTTCTTTACCGCATAACGGCCATTTTTTTGTTTTTCAACAATATACATATTAACACCTTATTTAAAAAAATTTACCTGTAAATTATATAATAAAGCAATACTAAAATCAACATTATTAATAAAACCTTTGAAATTTATGTTATAATCGATTTGGTGAATTATAAATGAAAAAAGTTGGTATTATTTGTGAATATAATCCCCTTCATAACGGACATGTTTATCATTTTAATAAGATAAAGGAAGAAAGTAAAGCTGACTATATAATTCTTTCACTTTCTGGTTATCTAACCCAAAGAGGGGATTTAGCAATTTTAGATAAGTTTACAAGAACAAAGCTTGCCCTAGAGATGGGGGTTGATTTAGTTATTGAATGTCCTTCCCTTCTTTCGATGAATGAGGCCTTAATCTTTGCAAATGCTCATGTAAGAAATTTAGCAACAGCTAATGTTGATGAAATATGGATTGGTTCCGAAGAAGGAAATGAAGAGCTTTATAAAAAGTATTATAATTTAATTCAAAAGAAAGTTTTTAAAGATATATTAGATAATTTTATTCAAAATGGGCAAGGCTATAAAGAAGCCTTCAATAAAGCAATTTCTTCTTTTAATCTTCCCCCACTTAAATCAAATGATATGCTTGGTCTTTTTTATTACGAAGCTATTATAAAAATTAATCCAAATATTAAGCTTAAAACCATTAAACGTACAAACTCATTCATTGAAGCAGAATATAATGCAACTTCCATTCAAAGTGCAAGCTCTATTAGGGCCAACCTTAAGGATGCTAACTTGTATGTTCCTCCTTATGTAAAAGAATATCTTTCAAACACATTAGACAACGACCTTCTTATTCCTTTTATAAAATTTAATATCATAAACAATAATTTAAAAGAACTTGCTGAAAGTACGGAAGGAATTGAAAATAGACTGAAAAATATAAAAGGAAATACAATTGAAGAAATGGTAAAATCGCTTAAAACAAAAAGATATTCTGAATCAAAAATAAGACGTCTTTTAATTGATTGCTGCTTTAACATTAAAAAAACTAATGTTTTGGATAGTATTACTAATTATAATTCTTTAAGAATTTTAGGTTTTAATGAAAATGGTCAAAATATCCTCAAAGAATTAAAGGATAACGCTAATATCTATACTAATATTAAAGAAGGAATTAATAATACCTTTGATTTTGAAATTAAGATTGCTAAAATACTTGATTTAATTTATCATACTAATTTTACTAAGCAAGAAATTACAAAACCCATAATAAAAAGAGCAAACTAGTATATTTATATATAGTTGCTCTTTTTTATTATTTAGATAAAACCTCAGCATGGTCATCAAATACAGCAATTGTATATTCCCACTGTGCACTATAGGAGCCATCATCAGTATAAATTGTCCAATCATTAGCTGAATCAACAAAAACATATCGTTTTCCTTCATTAATCATTGGTTCAATAGTAAATACCATTCCAGGGGTTATAAGCATACCTTCACCCTTTTTACCAACATGACAAACATAAGGATCCTCATGAAGTTCAAGACCAACACCATGACCTCCAACCTCTACAACAACTGAAAATCCATTTTGCTTAGCATGTTTATTAATAATATAGCCAATATCTCCTAATGTTGTTTTCCAAGGAACAATAGCCTCAAATGCCATATCAAGACATTCCTTAGTAACTCTAACAAGTCTTTCATGCTTAGGATCAGTCTTTCCACCAATAATATACATTCTTGATGCATCACCATAATAGCCATTTAATCTTGTTGTACAATCGACATTAACAATATCTCCAGGCATTAAAATATCCTTTTTTGATGGGATACCATGACACACCTGATCATTAATTGATGTACAGCATGATTTAGGAAATCCTTCATATCCAAGAGGAGCAGGATATCCACCCAATTCTTTAGAGGTACGATTTACAATTTGGTCAATTTCTTCAGTTGTCATTAAAGGACGAATAGCATTTGAAACAGCATCCAAAACTTTAGAGTTAGCAATTGATGCTTGTCTTATACCTTCAATTTGTTCATCTGATTTAATCATCGCATCAGTAGGAACAATTATATTTTTTTCTCTTAATTCACGTAAACGTGCTAATATTTCTTCACGATTCATTTTTCATTCCTCATTTCTTCTTTTATTATACTTTAAATACTCTTTTTCTTCAATCATTTTATATTTAAAATTAGAGAAAACTAACTACATAATAAAAAGGAGCAATAGCTCCTTAAATTAAGCCTTGCTCTAGCATAGCTTGTGATACCTTTTTAAAACCTGCAATATTGGCACCCTTAAGAGTATCAAAATCATTTCCACATTCATGGGCAACCTGATAAACATTTGCAAAAATATTTTCCATAATACCCTTAAGTTTGTTATCAACCTCTTCAAATGTCCAGCCTAAACGCATCGAATTTTGACACATTTCAAGCCCACTTGTTGCAACACCACCAGCGTTTGCAGCTTTTGCAGGACCATAAACAACCTTATTTTCAATGAAGTATTTACTAGCCTCTAGGCTTGATGGCATATTAGCACCTTCACATACAGCAATAACACCATTTTTAACTAATTGTTTAGCATCATTAATATCTATTTCATTTTGAGTTGCACAAGGAAGGGCAATATCACATTTAATTTGCCAAATACTCTTTGCACCTTCTAAATACTTACTTGATTTATGTTCAGCCACATATTCTTTAATACGGCCACGTCTAACTTCTTTAAGTTCTCTTACATAATCAAGGTCAATACCATTTTCATCATAAATAACACCATTTGAATCACTCATCGCAATAACTAAACCACCAAGCTCAGTTGCTTTATACGCCGCGTAAATGGCAACGTTACCCGAACCAGATACAATAACCTTTTTATTTTTAAACGAATCACCCTTTAAAACCTCTAAAGCCTTATTAGTGAAATAACAAAGACCATAGCCTGTAGCTTCTTTACGAGCAAGTGAACCACCATAGGTTAAACCTTTTCCTGTTAAAACACCACAAGATTCATTTCTAATTCTTTTATATTGACCATACAAATAACCAATTTCTCTTCCACCTACGCCAATATCTCCTGCAGGTACATCTGTAAATTGACCAATGTGACGATTAAGCTCTGTCATAAAGGCTTGACAAAAACGCATAATTTCGGCATCTGATTTACCCTTAGGGTCAAAATCAGAGCCACCCTTGGCTCCACCCATAGGAAGTCCTGTTAAGGAATTCTTTAGGGTTTGTTCAAGACCTAAAAATTTAATAATTGATAAATTAACACTCGGATGAAATCTTAAGCCACCCTTATAAGGCCCTATTGCACTATTAAATTGAACACGATAACCTCTATTTACTTGGATATTTCCATCATCATCTTGCCAGCATACTCTAAACATAACAATTCTTTCAGGTTCAACGAATCGTTCAAGAATATGATTTTTTTCAAGTTCAGGATGAATGCTTACATAATCATCAAGAGTAGATAAAATTTCCAAAGCAGCTTGATTAAACTCCGGTTCATTAGGATTTTTCTTTTTTACATCTTCTAACACTTTTAAAATATAATTATTCATAATTTTCACAACTCCTATGATTTTATAATAATACTTTTTATTCAAAAAGAAAAGAAAAAATTGAATAAAATTTTAGTATTTCAACACAATTAGTATTATTTCATTTTTTTATTAAAAATCATTTGATTATATTCACTTTTTTAACATCAAAATCTATTTATTATATATCAATAATAAAACGCTTTCATAAAAAGTTCTAATAATGTTTATATTGTCTTTAATTAAAATTACGATATAATTAAATTGTATATTAAGCATAGGGGGATTAACACAATGCTACTATCTGAAAAATTTATAAGTCCTGATAGCCCGATTTGGCTTATAATTATATTAATACTTGCGGGTCTTGGACTTTTCCTTTATGGAATTAATTTGATGAGTACATCGCTTAAAACACTTGCCGGAAATAAACTTAAAATTATCATTGAAAAATCGACAAACTCACCGCTTAAAGGTATATTAGTTGGTATCGTAATTACAGTTTTAATTCAGTCTTCATCTGGTACAACAGCTCTAGTTGTTGGACTTGTTAGTGCTGGATTAATGACTCTTCCTCAATCAATTGGTGTCATAATGGGTGCTAATATTGGTACTACTATTACTTCCGTCCTTATCGGTCTTCCCATTTCTGATTATTTTATTGTTTTTGCAGGAATAGGAGCCTTCATTTATTTCTTTAGCAAAAAGAAAAAAGTAAAAGAATTAGGTGCTGCCATTTTTGGCTTTGGCCTTTTATTCTTTGGACTAGCTATTATGTCAAGCTCCTTAAATGTCATTTTCGATAAAAATAAGGAATTTGCAACTGATCTATTTGCTAAATTTTCATCTATTCCTATTTTAGGACTTCTAGTTGGTACAGCATTCACTGCCGTTATTCAATCATCCGCAGCTGCTATTGGTATTTTGCAAACATTATTTGAATCAAATATCATTGGGCTAAAGGGTGCACTTGCAATTCTTATTGGATCTAATATTGGAACGACCATTACCGCAGTTATGGCAGCAGCTGGAGCACCTACAAATGCTAAGCGTACTGCTTGTGTCCATGCAATGTTTAATATTATTGGTGCAATTCTTTTCATGTGTCTTTTAACTCCATATTATTTGTTAATGGATAGAATTCAAGTATGGTGTCATCTTAATCCTTCCCTTACAATTGCGGTTGCTCATATTATATTTAACCTTGTTTCTACTTTCGTTCTATTTTGGTTTAGAGAATACATGGCTAAATTTGCCTGTTTTATATTTAAATCGAAGGAAGAAAAAAATCCTATTTATCAAGGACTTGCAGATTATTCATTATGTCAAAAAAGCCCTACATTAGCTTTAGAATTTGCTAAAAATGCTATCGATTATATGTCTGGCATAACAGTTAAGTACTTCAAATTAACTCGTGATTATTCATTTCAAAACAGTTCTTCTGCAGTTGATACTGCTCAATCATATGAGCTTGAACTTGATGATTTAGATAATAAAATTCATGATTATTTAATTAAAATAACTCAGGTTGGTGTTGAAAAGGAAGAATCAAATATTCTTTCTAAATATCTTGATACAATTAAAGACCTTGAGCGTATTGGTGACCATTGTTCTAATATCATCGAGTTTTTTAGAGATCGATACAGTGAAAACTTAACGCTATCAAATGAAGGTGCATCTGATTTAAAAAATATGTATGATACACTAGATTTAATGGTTACAAATTCTACTATTGCTATATCAACAGGAAATAAAGATTTAGCAAACATTGTAATTGAAAACGAAGCAAAGGTTGATTTAATGGAGGAGGCTTACCGTAAGCGCCACATTTTAAGACTAAATCGTGGAGAATGCACAATTTCTAATTTTGATTATTATGTTGATATTTTATCAAATCTTGAGCGCATTGGCGATCATACTGATAATATAGCATCAAATGTAATATATGATGATTATCAAAGTCTTGCACAAACAGGTTTAAAAGCAATATCAAATCTCGAAGAAAAATAATATTAATGAAAATGGTAATTTATTTTACCATTTTTTATTATTAAAAAAGGGGCTGTAAAAAAATAAATTTCATTGATTGAAGTTTAGGAGCAACAGC
>OIGD01001654.1_pt1 | contig 20087 bp, 17 predicted proteins | sample 1582211 | NCBI WGS metagenome assembly OIGD01 (sample SAMN04414078, study PRJEB24778) | human gut metagenome | material: faecal | host: Homo sapiens
GGCGGCGCCCTGGTCGGCGGCGCGGCCGGCAATCTGGCTCAACGCGGCCTTTCCAAACAAAGCGGGTATGAATACGTCGTCCAGCTCGACAACGGCGGACTGGTCACCGTTACTCAGGGCAGCGACGTGCTGATGGCCGTCGGCCAGCGCTGCATGGTGCTTTACGGCAGCGGCTCAGACCGGGCGCGCATCATTCCCTACAGCGGCTATTAAATTATGGACGGGCGCTTCGACAAAGCCGTCCGCGATATGCTGTCCTTAGAAGACGAGGCGGTGCTCCTGACGAGCGCCGCCAATTTGGTTTTGCAGGAATATGTTCTTTCCGCCCCCACCATGTCGGCCAAACATTTCGGCCTTTTCTGCCGGACTTTCGCCCGGCTGGCGCCCCGCTCCCAAGATATAACCTATCAGGCGGCGGAAGCGGCGCTGGCGCGGCGGGCACTGTCGGTTGAAAACACACAGCCGGAATTGTTTGACGAAGTGCGGCAGCAGGTTTTCCGCGGAGATGCCGGCGGACTGGCCGCCCTGGCCGCGGCAATCGGCCGGGAAACCGGCGCCCGGCAACCTCTCTGCCCCGGTTTTGCCGACCGCACGCGGCGTTTTTTTGCCCGGCAGGCATGGCATCATTCGTTCACCGACGACGAAATCCGCCGGCTGAGGGAAACCCTGACCGAGGAATATCCGAATCCGCAAATCCGCGGCATATTTGCGGCAGCCGCGGCGGAAGCGGAACAAATCCAGCGACAAAAAAGAGAACGCGACATAAACATGCTTAACCGCTGGGCTTTCGCTTTCAAAAGCGACGATCTGCTGAAAAAGCTTTCGTTTCGCAATACTTACGTCAATCTGCTCTATGAGCGTCTGGTTCGCGAACACGAAATCAAAAACATCGTTCCCGAAGAACATTACCGCCGCCACCGTCTGATCGTTCAACGGCAGATACGGGAACTGACGGGCACTTTGGATGCCAAAGGGAAAGAAATCTGCCGTAAATACGCAATCAACAAAGTCTACAAAGCCGTGGCCGGAAATGACAAGTTCAAACTTCAATCGGCCGCACATGCTTTGGAAAAATATGAGGGAGAAAGCTTTTACCCGGAAACGACGGCCGTTTTGTCCGCGCTTGACGGCGGCGTCAAAAACCGCGACGTCCGGCTGCCGCAAAAGCCTTACCGCGGTTACGACTGACATCTGATCCGCTTCCTGCCCTGCCATTTTTGAAAACGGCCGTTTTCCCGCGGCGGCATTCCGATACAATCCCCGTTCCCTGCGTCCTGCCGCTTTGGCCGTTTTGGATACCGGAAGCCTTTTGGGCCCCGGAACAAAAAAAATTCGTTTTTGTAAAAATAATACTTGACCTTTATTTTTTTTATCTGTATATATGCACCTAGTTTCGATGACCCCATCGTCTAGCGGTTAGGACATCACCCTTTCACGGTGGTAACACGAGTTCGAGTCTCGTTGGGGTCGCCATTTCAAAACCCGGCTTAGTCCGGGCTTTTTTTTACCCCTTATCGCCAAGCTGCCGCGCAAACCCCGGTACCCGGGTTTTGACGCGGACGAGACTACACAATTCCGGCTGACGTTACGCTGCGGGCGCTGCCGACGCCCTTGCTTAACGAGCCTCATTGCCTGGCTCATAAAAAGCCGCCGCCGGCGGTTTTTTATTTCGCGGCATTGGGGGCGCCATTTCAAAACCCGGCTTAGTCCGGGCTTTTTTTTTACCCCTTATCGCCAAGCTGCCGCGCAAAACCGATAAACGGTTGCCGGGTTGTTACCGGATAAAAAACTTGTATTGCCTCCTGTCGTCTGCTACTCTTGTTTGGCCGGGAAATATTCAAACAAGGATCAAAAACATGTCATTGGAACTGAAAAACAATCCCACGTTAAAAGATTTTCAGCAATATGTCTTGCAAATGAAAAGAGAAAGGGGTTTCAACACAACCGACAAATTCTACGAATGCTGCCTGCTGGCGGAAGAATGCGGGGAAGTCATTTCCGCCGTGCGCAAAAATTCAAAATCCGGCAGCGTCGCTTCGGACTCCGTTGCCGGGAACGTCGCCGAAGAACTGGCCGACGTGTTCATCTACGTCTGCTCGCTTGCCAACATGCACGGAATAGATCTGGAACGGGCTTTTCGCGAAAAAGAGGAAAAAAACAAACGCCGCATCTGGAAAAAGCTTTAAAAACACAGACACCGACCGGAATTTTTAAACCGAATCGCCAGAGGCATCGGAATTTTCGGCCGCATGTTTTTCCCTTGTTTTTTTGACAAAAATATATTAAACTTATGTCAATATTATCCAACGGAGACAAAAAATGGAAAATCCGACCTGCAGACAATATAATCTTTATATGCACGAAGAAGACACTTTTCCCTGCCGTCGTTACATCGTCAAATATGATGACAAGGGAATCGCCGAAGAGGCCTTTTCAATCAAACGCAACAATACGGAAGATTTTCCGGAATTTTTTGACGACCGCATATTCAAACTGGACAAGGCCACGGCGTTGACAGGCAAAGACCACCGGGAAATCGTCCAAACGCTGCAACGCATCGTCAAAGGAACGGGCGAAGAGGTCTGGCTTGACAGTCATCATATCAGCAACAAAGAATATAACGGTTATATTGACGCCTACTCTGAAGAAAGCTTTTTGAAAAGAGCCGAAAAAATGCGGAAAAAAGCAAAAACAACCGCTTTTCCGGTTGCCGGACAACAGGACGGCAACCTGTTGCCGGCACAAGAAACGGAAAGGAACGCCGACGAAGTTCCGGCGAAACAGCTTGCGGCAAACGCAAAAAACGCCGCCCTCAAAAAGTTTTGGCACAATTTGAAAGCGCGGTTCTGACCCGGCGCAAAAGCCTTCCGTTTTCAGGAAGGCTTTTTGAACAGACACGGCTCTGCCGACAAGACGTTTTCCGACATAACATTTTATTTGAAAACATCATCATTTTACGATAAACTGTGATTTAGTTCTAAATATTATTATCACTATGAAAAATTTTTTCTTTTTGGCAGCTGTCGCACTGGGTGCCGCAGTTTGCAGTTGTTCGACGGACATCTTGGATCAACCTGAGTTCAACGGTTCGGAAATGATGGTGGAAGCATCCGGTTTTGACGGTAAAGACGCCGCTTCCTACATCAGCTGGATCAAAATAAGCAGGCAAGGGACCGGCGAACTGACTTATCGGACGGAACTGAAGTATGCGGAAGGCTGCGATACGCTTCTTCCGGCAATTGAGGCTCCTTCCGTCAAACATGTATGCGACCTCCGGCCCACGGAAGGAAAAATGCTGAGGGAAAAAACGGATGGTCCTCTCATCATCCGCAGTTATCAAACGGAATATACCGTTTGTTACGCCGATTTTGAAGTACCGGTGCTGTTTACGACGGAAAAGGCCTTTTTCTCCGACCATGACGGGGAATATGTATTGCCCGTGCCGGAAGTTCGTTACGCTTTGCAGGAACCGAAACTGACCGAACTGGCAGACGAAACGGCCGACGGCAGGGTATTTTCCTGTTACATGCTGGAATGTCAGGCAACCGCATCAACCGGCGAAAGAACGTCCACAGCCCGCACGAGAGTCAAAATTATGGTTGCAAAACAACCGATCATTTTTGACGATCCGGTTGTTGAGCCATGGAAATGATTTCCGTCTTTGCGCAAAAAAAAGTTCCGATTTAAATCGGAACTTTTTTTTACCAAACAACCGTCTTTTTTTTTATTTGCCGATACCGCGTTCATCCATGAATTTTTTCAACAGCGCGGTATCCGCTTTCAGCTTTATCTGCCGCATTTGTTCCTGCGGAGAGCGGATTTTCAGCCCGTCACCGACACTTTGCGGCAAAGAACGGTTCAGCAGATCCTGCCGGCAGCCTTCCAGCACCGCTTCATGCTCTTCAATCTTTTTGTTTACCGCCTCATAAAAAGCCAGATTATTGGTCAAAGAAAACATCTCCCGCACCAACTTTAAGGTCAGATAGTCATATTTTGCCATTTTGTCCGCCTGAGCGCGCGCGGACGGTCCCAAAACCCGCGCATTGGTGATGTTGGTTGACGCTGCCGTGCCGTTGAGGGTTTTCAGCTTCAACGCCAGCGGGTTGGCGGCCAGAGTTCCGTGCCCTTTGGCAATCATCTCGCTCAGGGCGGAAGCGATAACCGCCGGGCGGACTTTGGTCAAGTCTGCTTTGCCGCCGTTTGCCTGTTTCACCTTTTGGTTAAGCGTGTTAAGGTTGCCCTTGCGCCCGATGCCGTAAAACTTGAGCGCATAATCCTCCTGAAAAGCGACGCTGTTTTCATAATCGGAACGGCAGACCCGCTGATACATCCGGTTAAAGGCCGACCGGCTGCCCAGGTTCTTGATTTTTCCTTTCAGCGACAAAAAATCCCTGCCGTTTAAAACCTTTGCCAGTTCCTCCGGGCCGACGATTGTCCCGTCCTTGCGGTAAATCTGCCGGCGAATCCTTTCCGCCGTTTCCTCATGATCGCCGTTTATCATCTGTCTGCCGAGAGCGGCAACCTGTTCGTTGTTGCTGCAATACATCAGTACAATAGATTGTTTGGTCGCGTTGAAATCGGTTGATATAATTCCGTTATAGGTTGACTTGCCGTCGCTGCCGATCACGCCCGGATCGCGCCGAAACGAAATATAGCCGTCCGCGCTCTGTTCGCTTTTCGGCAGCGCTTTGCACTCCCGCGCACAGGCAACGTCCGTCAGCGACAAATCCTGCACATAACGGCTGTCCACGCATTTGACCGCAATGCTGTCGCGTTCGATCCAGAGATCGTGGTCCACGATGTAGGTATGATCGACAAAAGCCGCCTGCGCCGGCGACAATTCCGGAAAATCGGCAAATTTTTGCAGTTTGGCATAGTTTTCGCTCAGCCGCTGCGAAGGCATCGCCTCCGTCTTCTGCTCCACGGCGTCAACCGCCGCGTCTTTTACCTGCGGTTCGACCGCTTTGGAACTCATCGCCTTGCCGGAAAGAAAGGCGCTGAGCACCACCGTTTTCAGCGTACGGTTCAGGGTTTTGCTTTCCAGCACCCGTTTGAGCAGACCGCGTCTGCGTTCGTTGATTTCCTTTTCTGCCATAACAACCTCTTTTTCTTCAATTTTTCCCGATTCTTCTTTGCAGAAACAATCATACGCTTTTTTGTCCATTATTGCAAGTCATGACAGAAAATTTATTTTTCTTTTGTCAGACGGCTTGCCGATTGCACCCCAAAAAGATTTTCCGCAACCTGATTACCGCACACGATATACAAAAAAGCCCCGTCAAAACGGGGCCTTTTCATTTGCAGGAAAAAAACGGCTAAAACGGGATGTCGTCGTCGAGATCGGCGGCACCGCCCGCTGCCGGCGCGGAATCCCAGCCGGAAGAAGCGGAAGACGAACCGGAGAACACATCCGCTCCGGCGCCGGCATCGCCGCGGCCGTCCAGCATGATCAGGTTGGAACTGAAGTTTTGCAGCACCACTTCGGTGGTATATTTTTCCTGTCCGTTGGCATCTTCCCACTTGCGGGTCTGCAGCTGGCCTTCAATATACACTTTCGAGCCCTTGCGCAGATACCTTTCCGCCACGTCCGCCAGCTGGGCGTTGAAAACCACGACCCGGTGCCATTCGGTACGTTCTTTTCTCTCGCCGGAAAGCTTGTCTTTCCAAGTGTCCGAAGTGGCAACGCTCAAGGTGACGACCTTGCTGCCGTTTTGCGTGGTGTTGACCCGCGGATCCGCGCCGAGATTTCCGACCAAAATGACTTTATTGATACTTCCAACCATTATTTTATACCTTTATAAAAAATTAACAACTTCAACAAATATAGGGGAAAAGATTTCATCATCCAAGCAAAATCAGTAGACTTGTGCATATTCTCCGTTTTCAAAACGGTATATCGCATATTTCAGCGAACGGTCCGGTTCTCCGTCGGTATAGACGACGGTTCCCCAGCCGGCGCGAATCAGCTGTTTGTTCAGGCTTTTCTGCAAATTTTCATAAACGAAGCCGCCGGCCCGGTTAACCAGTTCCTCCCACATTTTGACCGACAAATAACCGTAAGCCATCAGCCCGTCCGGTTCAATTCCCCACAAACGGAGCCTGACCAGGTCTTCGGTAAAATCGGGATTGCTGCTGAGCGAAGGCAGCGAGAGAATATAAATGCCGTCCGCATATTCGCCCATTTTGCGGATAAATTTACTGCCGCTGAAATAACGGTTGACGAAGACGACAAAATTCCGGTCGTCCGCCTTCAGATAACGCACGGCCTGCATCGTCACTTCTCCGCCGCCCATCATAAACAGCGCTTCGGCACCGCCGGCCCTGACCGCCTGCGCAATCCGGCGGGCGTCGCCGTTAAAAGGCTCCAGGCTGAACGCGGTCAGCTTTTCCCCCAGCCCCGCTTTGGTAAAATGGTGCTGAATTTCCTTGGCAATGCCGGTCATTTCCGGACTGCTGCCGTCATAAACCACCGCCAGTTTGCGATCGGCGTAATTATCGGCATAATAGCGGAAAAAATCAACCGCCTGCTGTTCCGAATAGCCGACCAGTTCCACCGGTCCGCGATGCGCCGTCTGATACAAGGCGCGACTGCTGCCGGTCGGATGGATCTGAAAAATCTTCGCGCCCGAAAAAACGGCGGCAATCTTTTCCGTCCGGTTGATGCACTGAGGCCCCAGCACCAGATGCATCTTGTCTTCCTCCGAACGGTTGACGGCAATCATCTGCGCGGTGGTCAGCGAGAGAGTGTCGTCGCAGGGGTCGTCGATCTGCACCAGATTGACTTTTTTGCCTTTAAGTCCGCCGTTTTCATTAATCTCGTCCACCGCCACCTTGGCGCCGTTAATCAGTTCTTCGCTGTAATATTTGTAATCGCCGTCGGTCGGGGCAATGACCGCCACGTTCATATCCGCGCAGACGGAAAAAGACGTCAGCCAGCTTGCGGCAAATAAACAGACATATTTGTAATCAACCATGACAATCTTCTAAATTCATAAGAAAAATTAATGTTTATTTTACATCTTTAACCGCCGCTTCGCAAGCGGGGACAGCTTTTTATTGACATAAATCTTGCATTGCGCCGCCCTCGTGTTCCGTTCCGCTCAAACGCCGGCGGACAAGCTTTTTTGTTGCCTTTTTGTTCTTTCGTGTTTATATTGTCAGACCGGAGAAAAAAGATGGCGGAACACAATTTTATCGAAATCAGAGGCGCGCGCGAGCACAATTTAAAAAACATAGACATCAGCATTCCCAAAAACAGGCTGACCGTCATCACCGGCCTGTCCGGCTCGGGCAAATCGTCGCTGGCGTTTGACACGGTTTATGCGGAAGGGCAGCGACGCTACGTCGAGAGCCTTTCCTCTTATGCCCGCCAGTTTCTCGAACTGATGAAAAAACCGGACGTCGACTCGATCGAAGGGCTTTCTCCGGCCATTTCCATCGAACAGAAAACCACCTCGCACAATCCGCGCTCGACCGTCGGCACGGTTACCGAAATCTACGATTACATGCGTCTGCTGTGGGCACGGGCCGGCACTCCCTATTCGCCGGCAACCGGTCTGCCGATCGAATCGCAGACCGTGTCGCAAATGGTCGACCGCATCGCCGCCCTGCCGGAGGGAAGCAGGATTCTGCTGCTGGCACCGATCGCCCGCGGCAAAAAAGGCGAATTCAAAAAAGAATTCGAAAACCTGCAGCGGCAGGGTTACCAGCGCCTGAAAATCGACGGCGCCGTCTACGGAATCGAAGAACTGCCGGAATTAAACAAAAACCAGAAACACGACATTGAAGTGGTGGTCGACCGGCTGGTAATCAAACCGGGACTGGAAAGCCGTCTGGCACAATCGACGGAAACGGCGCTCAAACTCGGCGACGGCCTGATGTTTGCCGAAGATGCGGCTTCCGGCAGCCGGATCACCTTTTCTTCCAAATTTGCCTGCCCGGTCAGCGGCTTTACGATTGAGGAAATCGAACCACGGCTGTTTTCCTTTAACAATCCGTACGGCGCCTGCCCGCACTGCGACGGCATCGGCGCGCGGCTGTACATGGATCCGTGTCTGATCGTGCCCAACGAAAACCTGTCGATGGCCCAAGGCGCCATTCTGCCCTGGTACAGCCGCAAACACGGCTTTTACAACGACACGTTGGAATCGCTTTGCCAATATCTCGGCATCTCGATGAAAACGCCGTGGAAAGACCTGCCCGAAAACGCCAAAAACGTCATTTTGTACGGTTCCGGCTCGGAACCGGTGCCGATGTATTATTCGCGTTTTGTCACCCACAAGCCGTTTGAAGGCGTCGTCAACAATCTGGAACGCCGTTTTATGGAAACGGACTCGCAGGCCACCCGCGACGAATTTGCCCAGTATCAGTCCGCCGCCGTCTGCGAACACTGCGGCGGCAAGCGCCTGAAACCGGAAGCGCTGGCAATTAAAATCGCGGGACTGGACATCATGGACGTTTCCGCCATGTCGATCAAACAGGCGCTCGGATGGTTTGCCGGCGCGGAGGAAAAACTAAGCCCGCAAAAACGGGAAATCGCTCACAAAATTTTAAAGGAAATCGTTGACCGGCTGAACTTTTTAAATAACGTCGGACTGGAATATCTGTCGCTTTCCCGCCAGTCCGGCACCTTGTCCGGCGGCGAAGCCCAGCGCATCCGGCTGGCCTCGCAGATCGGTTCGGGACTGACCGGAGTGATGTATGTCTTGGACGAACCGTCCATCGGCCTGCACCAGCGCGACAACGACCGCCTGCTCGAAACCCTGACCCGGCTTCGCGACATCGGCAATACGGTGATTGTGGTCGAACATGACGAAGACGCCATCCGCGCCGCCGATTATCTGGTCGACATGGGACCCGGCGCCGGCGAACTCGGCGGCCATGTGGTGGCCAAAGGCGCCGTCGAAGAAGTGCTGAACACGCCGGAAAGCCTGACCGCCCAATATCTGACCGGGCAAAGGGAAATTTCCGTTCCTCGCAAACGGCGGAAGGGAAACGGCGGCTTTATCACCTTAAGCGGAGTCAAAACCAACAACCTCAAAGACGTTGACCTGAAAATCCCGCTCGGCACCATGACCTGCGTTACCGGCGTTTCCGGCGGGGGCAAGTCTTCGCTTATTCTCGAAACCCTGTTTAAAGCCGTCAACAAGGAATTAAACGGCAGCCGCGAACCGGCCGGCATTTACGACAAACTGACCGGGCTGGAAAACATTGACAAAGTGATCGACATCGACCAGTCGCCGATCGGCCGCACGCCGCGTTCCAATCCGGCCACCTATACCGGCCTGTTTACCTACATCCGCGACTGGTTTGCCGGTCTGCCGGAAGCCAAGGCAAGAGGCTACAACGCCGGGCGTTTTTCCTTCAACGTTGCCGGCGGCCGCTGCGAAGCCTGCAAAGGCGACGGCGTGACCAAGATCGAAATGCACTTTCTGCCCGACGTTTACGTTGCCTGCGACGTCTGCAAAGGCAAACGCTTCAACCGCGAAACGCTGGAAGTCAAATACAAGGGCAAATCCATCGCCGACGTTTTGGACATGACCGTTGACGAGGCTTTTGACTTTTTCGACTCCATCCCGTCGATCAAAAACCGGCTGGACCTTTTGCGCAAAGTCGGCCTCGGCTACATTCACCTCGGCCAGCCGGCAACCACCCTGTCCGGCGGCGAAGCCCAGCGCATCAAACTGTCAAAAGAACTTTCCAAACGGGCAACCGGCAAAACCCTTTATATTCTGGACGAACCGACCACGGGACTGCACTTTGAAGACATCAACCGTCTGCTGAAAGTGTTGCAAACTTTGGTCGACCAAGGCAATACGGTGGTTGTCATTGAGCATAATCTGGACGTGATCAAAGTGGCCGATTATATCGTGGACCTGGGGCCGGAAGGTGGTGACGGCGGCGGCCGAATCGTCGCTCAGGGCACGCCCGAAGAAGTCGCCAAATCGGAAAAAAGCTATACGGCAAAATATCTGCGGGAGAAACTTAAATAAATAAAATCGACTTGCCGGAAGATTTCCGTTTGTCCGAATCCGATAAAACATAAATTCTCCGTATCAACGGCTGCGGCATTTATCGTCGGCCGTTATTTTCCGTATGAGAATTTTGCCGCATTTGCCCGGAAAGTGCACCTGAAACTTCTCCGAATAAAAACCTTTTATTGCTTCCAAGCGGAGTTTTGGGTAAAAATTCATAATAAATATGAGGAGAACAACCATGGATATAATCTACGAAGTACTGCCCAAAGACTTTTCCAAAGAAGAAATCGAAAAAGCTCTTTCAGAAAAAAGCAACTTGAGCAAAAAGCGCAAGAGCTTTCTGAAAATGCTTCTAAAGAAGATTAATTTCGATTATAATTGCACTGTCCGGAACAATCCTGACCGGCAGATGAGTGGTTGTGCAGGCAACATCCGCATAAGCTGCGGCAGACCATGCCCCTGCATGACATGGTTTTCAGATTGTTCCGGATTTTTAAACAGCCGATGGTTGTTATTTCTTTTTTAAAAAATGGATGTTATAATATATTTTTGTAAAAGTTAAAAATGTTAGTTATAACCAGCTTGATGATTTTATTGTAACGTTCTTTCCAAATCAGATATGCTATAATTGATACAGGACAGAAAATTGTTGTTACGCTGTTATAGCTTCCTTTCCAAATCAGATATGCTATAATACTCGAATATCGCTTTTATCTTTATATCGTGTTATAGCTTCCTTTCCAAATCAGATATGCTATAATTCAGGTATCCTTGTATAGCCTAAGTCAACAGTTATAGCTTCCTTTCCAAATCAGATATGCTATAATTATATTTTTCCATTTTTCATTTCCTTTTTTGTTATAGCTTCCTTTCCAAATCAGATATGCTATAATGCGGCGGACGAGCTGGCGGAAGACTGGGAAGTTATAGCTTCCTTTCCAAATCAGATATGCTATAATAATTTTAACGTATCACCGCTTTAGGGGTGAGTTATAGCTTCCTTTCCAAATCAGATATGCTATAATTCAATCTGTTTGCCGGGCGCAAGTTTTATCGTTATAGCTTCCTTTCCAAATCAGATATGCTATAATCCCAGCCGCCGATCTTTACAATCTCGGTCAGTTATAGCTTCCTTTCCAAATCAGATATGCTATAATACCTGATCTGTCCGCATTGCGGCAAACCGGGTTATAGCTTCCTTTCCAAATCAGATATGCTATAATGAGCCGGTGCCTCCATGGGCAACCCGATGCGTTATAGCTTCCTTTCCAAATCAGATATGCTATAATTATTGTTAAAGAGTGAAACCAGGCCGCGGGGTTATAGCTTCCTTTCCAAATCAGATATGCTATAATTTTATTTTTTTTAATTTAAGAAATAATTAAGTTATAGCTTCCTTTCCAAATCAGATATGCTATAATACACGCGAAATTTATTAATGATAACACGGTGTTATAGCTTCCTTTCCAAATCAGATATGCTATAATCTTCTGTCGGCGGGGCGTTGGCGCGCCCCGGTTATAGCTTCCTTTCCAAATCAGATATGCTATAATCAAGTAAAGCGCCTGCTATCGTGTAACGTTGTTATAGCTTCCTTTCCAAATCAGATATGCTATAATCAGAATAACTGTCGTTTCATCAATTCTTGTGTTATAGCTTCCTTTCCAAATCAGATATGCTATAATATGCAAGGTGCAAATCCTTGCCCCTCCGCCGTTATAGCTTCCTTTCCAAATCAGATATGCTATAATGTTAATGCCCCGTTGCAGAATTTCATTTGCGTTATAGCTTCCTTTCCAAATCAGATATGCTATAATATACCTGTCGGTCGCAAGCAACAGTTCGTCGTTATAGCTTCCTTTCCAAATCAGATATGCTATAATAAGATAAGCTATGGTTAGACGGTGCCGGAAGTTATAGCTTCCTTTCCAAATCAGATATGCTATAATTCGGATGGCTGCCGGGTTAAGGTTGGCTGCGTTATAGCTTCCTTTCCAAATCAGATATGCTATAATCGTCAATTTGACGCAATATGTAAAGCTGCGGTTATAGCTTCCTTTCCAAATCAGATATGCTATAATTTCTATCTGGTTAACATAAGGTATTCTACTGTTATAGCTTCCTTTCCAAATCAGATATGCTATAATGCATTGTGAAAAAGAGTCGCCGAATGCTGTGTTATAGCTTCCTTTCCAAATCAGATATGCTATAATAGATTCCAATTAAGCCGTTGAATATCAACGACTTTTTTGTTTTTAAAAACAGGAAATTCAGAGCAAAAGGAGCTGTTTGTCACCTATTTCTTCCTCTTTTTTTAAGCTTCCGACCAAGATTTCCATAGACGCATATTGCTTTTCGGTTACGGTTAACAGTCTAACACTTCCGGTCTTGGGAATCAAGGATTTCAAGCGTTTAGCATGTTTTTCGACGTCATCCTGCCCTTTGCAGATGCGGGAATAGACGGACAACTGCAACATGGTATAACCGTCCTTCAGCAGGAAATTCCTCAAGCGACTCGCGTTGCGCCGGTCGGTTTTGGTTAAGGTCGGCAGGTCGAAAAAGACGATCATCCGCATATATCTTTCTCCTTCCCTGGCCACTTATCCACAACCTTACAACAAAAACGTTTCTTTTTCCATGGCCGGCAATTTTAACTCTGAAACTTTTTTTACGGTCATTGCCCTGACCAGGCTTTCCGCCGTCATTTCGCAGCTTTTCAAAAGGTTGATGTCTTCTCCCCTCAATCGGCAATTCATTCCTAAAACCTGCAAGATCCGATTTTTCAATTCAACATTCAATTGCTTGTTTTCGGACAACGACAGTTTGGCGACAACATAATCAACAAACGGACGAAACGGCTCAATCAGGTCGTCTACCAGATTAAACTGATTGAGCTTGTTGGCATGGTGAATACCGAAACAAGGCAACAATCCCGCGCCGACGACGCTTCTGGCCATGCAGCCGCGCAATACCGCATAACCGTAATTGAGTGAGGCATTGCGGATATCGTCATCATCGCTGCGGTTAAAATCCGTAAAAAAGCTTTTCCAGTAAATTCCGGCGGCAAAAGCTTCCGAATTTTTGGTGTCGCCGGATTGAACCAGTTTGGCAATTTCCCTTAATTTGCCGGCATTGGATTTATTTAAAATTTCCAACGCCGCGGCCTGGTTGTTTATTTTGGCTTTTATCACCTCCTGCCACAGGCGTTTTTTTAACGGCTCGGAAATATCCCGCTGCAGCCAGGCTATCTGCGAATAGCGGGAATGGGTATGGAACGGAAACAGCACACCGGACGGCAGATGTGAAAAATCACAGGTAAAAAGAACAATGTCATATTCCGGCAATTCAGAAAGCAATGAGTTGGACAACAAAATCTGCCTGTTCTCCAAGATAACGACGGATATGTCTTCCAACGGAATCGTCAGGGAAGCTTCTTCAAAAGGTTCATACACAAGCCGGCGGTTTTTGACCGATAATTTACAGGGTTTGCTTATTTGCAAAATCCGCCAGCCCATTTTTTCACTCCCCCTTTTTATGCCGATTCTTTTTTATCATCGTCAACGGCAACCGGGTTTCTTTTTTGACTTTGGCAATACGTCCCAGCGGATCCACCTGATATTTTTCGATACTATCAACAACGTTTAAACAAATTTTCTTTTCATTTGACATTTTAGTATAACTTTTTTCAGTTTGGATATTTTTTGTTTCATCTCCTTTTTTATTTAACTTAACAAGTGCATTTATCATAAAATTATTTTTTAATCCATTAATAACGACTTGTTTTTTCTCATTATCAAACTTACCTATTTTTCCAATATATTCCTGATCACCTATTTTCAACAAAATGTTGTCGTCCCGCAAAAAAGTAGAGGTCTTAATTCTAAAAATCGGTGAATTATCAACACTACCTATATAAAGTTGGCCACTTTGTGCATTATATTGATTAACATATCCTTTAATACACTCATCTTTACTGGTTATTTCAACATAATCATCTTTATACAAGCTAAACATAAAATTAAAGCTTTCATCTATTTTTATAAACGAACCATTTACATACTCATATGGCTGCGGAGCATCGGTAAATTCTTTACAGTTAACCAAATCAACAACATATATGGGAACAATATAAAAATGATTTTCCTTTCGAAAAACATCAAGCCGAAACATATTTTCTTTTTCTGCCATTCCATAACGAATCGGCAAACTTCCCTTCTTCTCGCTCTTAGAAAAAATTGTATCTTTATGTGCAGAACCGGTTGCGTTTTTGCGCGGCGGACGGGAAACGAAAACCTTCTCCAGACCGGCCAGCACTTCAGTCCGAAAACCGCTCCAGGGTTCCCGAATTTGCTGTTTGACGTATTTGTACCAGGCTTCGGCCTTCTCGTGCCCGAGTTCTTCCGCTTTCTTTCTGCGGAAATCGTCCTTGTTTTCAAAAATCGCGGAAAGTTTTGACAGTTTCTGCACCATTCCCTGCGTGGCGCAGGCAACGACAACCGCGTCCTGAGCATGATGCCTGTCGCTTGCGTCACGGTCTTTTATCAGCCCCCACTGATGGCGGAGGTAATCGGTTAACGAACCGGTGCGCACCTGAACCCGGTTTCTGATTGCACAGGAACTGGCGGAAAAATCAACGGCATCTTCCAAATACCGTTTGACATAACGGGCAATATAGGAGTTGTCGTTGGCGTTTCTTTCGCGAAATTCCAAATCGTTTTCTTTTTCTTGATAATCTTTGTTCAACAGATTGTTTCTTTTGTAGCGGTTGATTGACGGCGTGGTGTTAACGACGGTTTCAAACTCTTCCCATCGTCCGAGCGGCTCCAGATATTCATAAGGAGTTTGGCTTCCTTTCTTGCGGTTTTCTTCGGCCAGACAAAGCACTTTGTTGTTCTGACCATCGTCAAGCGAACGGGAATAAGGAATGATGTGGTCAACGTCGCAATAACCGTTTTCGTCCAGGCGGCGGAGGTCAATCGCTTTTCCGGAATAGATGCATTTGCCGTTTTGCTGCCGGTACAAACGGTATTTCAACATGTTTTTACCGTTTGCGGCAAGTCCTTCCTTTTCCAACCAGTCCGCGGCTTCTTTCCGTTCGGTCTCGTTTTCCTTTTGTCGCCGCATGATCTGATTGCGCTCGTCACGGCTTTTCTTCAAATCCCGGCCGATTTCCAGATTTATCTGATCCGGCGCACCATATGTCCGAACCATGGCGTTATATACTTTGCGGAACTGGGCAACCGCACGGTTAACGACCGGCACTGTCGTCAGTTTGTCATTTGCAATCGGCGGCAGCAGCAGACCTTTTTTCTCCGCCAGTTTGATACCGTCCTCGCGGAAGTCGTATCCGACCTTTTCGCAGGCTTGGTTATACTTCAAACCTTCCGCCAGATAAGGATTGAGCTTATAAAGGGCTTTCAACGACAGATTAATAAACTCGCTGCCGGTCAGCTTTTTAAAAACTTCCCGATAATCCTCCGATATTCCTTTTTCGCTTAAAAAGCGCTCTATTCCGACGTCGTTTTTCTCGCAGACGATCGCGGTCATGCCGAGATCCAGCAACGGCAAATTCGAGCCGACCTCTTTCCACTGCTCCGGCGAAAAAGCGGCTTTCAGCTTATGCCAGCCTTTCATGGCGTAAAACTTCGCGTCTTCGGGATTTACAGCTTTTTCTTCCCCGCTTTTTCCCTTTTTTGTTTTTTGCGCATAGTTGACGTCGTCAAAAAAGACTTCCCGGCCTTTAAACAATTTGTTTTTGATAGTCGAATATTTGACTTCCTTGGTGTTTTTCAGCAATTCAAGCAAAGCCTTCCGCTCTTCTCCGTTTAAGAAACGGCGTTCGCCGTCAACGGTCACTTTCAGGTTATTAATTTTGCTTAAAGCAACAAAGAGCTCTGCCGAAGGGGCTTCTTTCGGCGCCCGCGGCTGTTCCGGTTCAAACCGGCATCTGCCGACCATGTGCCCGACGCTCCCCGCTTCCCGGTAACGGAAGGCAATCTTGCAAAAATCGCGGTATAGGTCCTCGGTAAACAAACCGAATTGCTTCTGATACTCAAAAATCAGTTTTGTTTCCTTTTCAATTTCTTCCCGCGGAATGGAATTGACATAAACGGCTACGCCCTTGTTTGGGCCTTTTTGCGTCGTATAGTTGCGCATTTTGTGATCATCGGAATGTTTGGCCCGTTCAACGATCATCTGCGCCAGCGTTTGAAAACCGACCGTTTCCTTCCGGTTTTCCGCAATCGCCGTCAAGATGCGGCCGCTTTCCTTGTCCGCCTCTTCAGCAGCCTTACGGTAAGACTTGAAACCGCGATGTTTTGCCAGATGGGTCAAAACCCGCAGCAGTTCCTCTTTTGACAGCGGACGCCGCAAGGCCTCTGCACGCAGATTCCAAACGTCGCCGCCTGTTTGCTCGGCATAAAGCGCTTCCAGTTCCGTCGTTGAAGCGACCAGTCCCTTGGCGACAAACAGACGTTTAATACCAAGCATTCTCCTGGCCTTGCGGCGGGTGATCCGGCGCAACAAGCGTTTTTCCCGCCGGGGCGCCGCCAGCGAGGAACCGTCCTTCGGGTTTTCCGCTACCGGAAAACAGCGCACTCCGCAGCCAACGACTTTTCCTTCAATAATCTCTCCTGTTTCCGGATCAAAATTTTCATCACTATGATCAATAACCGCCCAGCCGATCGAAGCAATCCCCAAATCAAAACCAAAAATTTTCTTTTTCATCCCGCCAGCCTTAAAAATTGTAATATATTAAAACATTAGCATATTAAAAGGTTTATGCAAGAAATTTTTGTTTTTCGCCAACCGGCTGAAAAGCGAACGGACTATTGCCGCACTCACGCAACACCGGACCGCGCGGATTGTCACTGCCCCCTCTTCTCCCAAGGTTGCCAAACAGCCTTTGGCTGCGAACTGCGCTTCTCCCCGGCCGGTCTCCGGATACATGCTTTCTTTGGCGGCACCGCCCCTGCGGATTTTGGACAAAACTTGTGTTATTATTTTTAAGTGAAGAAAATAAACGCTCTTTTAAATGATATGGTCTTTCCGAGTTAAAAACTTTTTACGAGGAACTGATCATGATATATGGATATGTGCGCGTTTCAACCGACCATCAAAACATCGAAAACCAACACCACGAAATTAAAGAATTTTCAAAGCGGCAGCACCTTAAAATCGACGCCTGGATCACGGAAACCATTTCGTCGCGCAAAGAGCTGAAACAGCGCAAACTGGGAAAACTCCTGCAAAAGATAAAAGCGGGAGACGTCATCGTTGCCACCGAAATATCAAGACTTGGACGCAACATGTTGGAAGTGATGGGCATTTTGCAAAAATGTCTGGAAAAAGAATGCCAAATTTGGACATTGAAGGAAAATTACCGACTGGGAGCCGACATCCAATCAAAAGTCCTCGCTTTTGCCTTTTCCCTGTCCGGGGAAATTGAACGCCAGTTGATTTCGCAAAGGACCAGAGAATCTCTCAAACGACTGAAATCCGAAGGACGACACTTGGGCCGCCCTTATGGTTTCAATTACCAAAAACTGGCAAAACATCACCGGCAGATCGAACGGATGCTGGCCCGCAACATTTCACAAGCGGAAATCGCCCGGGAATTCGAATGCAGCTGGAGTACGCTGCACCGATACATAAAAAAACATTTTCAACCTTAAAACGGACTTTCTTAAAAACGGCAGTTTTGCGCTTTTTCTTTCACTGTCCGGGAAAACCGCAATCCTAGGCGTCTTATTCCGAAAGTAAAAATTACACTTGACGGAAACTGCATTCCGTAATATTCTTTTGGTAAAGAAACTTTTTTGATTTTATATCTGATTTGGAAAGGAAGCTATAATAATCGAATGTTTCTTTACGAGTAGGGCTCTGACGTTTCATATTTTATATGGGACGTCATCCTTTTTTTATGTAAATTTCCTATTTCCGCATTTTATTTTTCCATTTATCGCCCATACACAGGGTAGTCCTTGCCATATCCATTGCATATTTCTTTTTTTTGTGTGGATATTTTTTATAAACGCACGGCTGGAAGTAATATTTTCTGCTAAAATTGTTAAGCTTATTTTTTTATCACCGCACATTCACGTTCCGAAGCTCAACTTCACGATACACAACCTGTTTTTTCCGGACATCGGACGAAGTCTCGCTTCGAGCAATTATTTTTTAACCTGCCGCCGCCATGTCTCCTCTCGGACAATCTCCTAACTTTTTGACTGACGGCAGCCGCATCCGCCGTCCGCCGGTCGACGACACCAAAAACCCAACCTTTCGGCTTGCCCCGTCGTACATCAAAGGACTTCCGTTTCACGATACACAACCTGTTTTTTCCGGACACCGGACGAAGTCCCGCTTCGAGCAATTATTTTTTAACCTGCCGCCGCCATGTCTCCTCTCGGACAATCTCCTAACTTTTTGACTGACGGCAGCCGCATCCGCCGTCCGCCGGTCGACGACACCAAAAATCCAACCTTCCGGCGCCACCCATTGACATCAAAGAACTTCCAATATCCGGCATCTGGCCGCAGTCCCGGATCCGTCTTCCCCGCCTTGTTTTCATTTATCCGGGCCTGTGCTGCATTTTTGTCACGCTTCCGTCATTTCTGTCCCGATATTTATCTGATCGCAAATTATTATTACCTTTTCCCTTTCCAACATCCGCTTTCCCGGCAATCGTCCGCCATTTTTTGCCGTCAATTTTCCGTGCAGGTTTTCAAAGAAAGCTCCCCGTTCTTTTCTATGTTCAGCACTTCTCCCCCTTGTCAGTTTCCCTGTTCTCTCATTTGCCGCCTTTTCCCGGTTCAACGATTTTCTCCGCCCGGCGCCTTTGCTGTCTTTCACCCGTTATCACCTACTTTTACTCCTCCCCGGCTCCCCGCTCCGGCCTGCCTTCCCGTTTTTCGCCGGCATCGGACGAAACGGCCCCCCTCTCAGCCCTCCTTCCCATCCGCTTTCCCGCAGCACCTGCCCACGATCCTAAAGTTCTGTTATCTTCACACCCGGCACGGCAAATGGTTCTACCCGGCTTGAAGATAAAAATATCGTATCCATATCAATGTTATCACAAAGACGGCAAAGGATATCAAATATTGTTTGTTGTCAAAGTGGTTACTTTTTAACAGCAGACAATATTTTTTGATATTCATATGTTGTTTAAAAAGGGAGAACGGACGGTTTTTTACCGTCCGTTCTTTTATATTACCTAAAAAATACCGCCCCCGTCCGCATTTTCCGCTCACGGAAACAATTGTAAGCCTCCCGCCCGAAACAACCGTCAACCTCTCCTCCCAACCATCATCATCTTCTTTTTCCTTTTACCATTCCTTGTCCCGTCAGTTTGAAGCACTGTCCCCCGGTAAAGCGGGGCTTCTGAAACTGCGGCAAAGCTACGGTTCAAGCGTAATCAAAGGCATAGAACTGAGTTGTCCAAAGGGCTTGTTAACGAAGTATCAAACAGTTTGCCCATGATCAAAGATGAGGGACGGCGCTGCCCCGACGGCAAAGCATTCGGCCGCGGGCAAACTCGGAATATTTTTCAGATACATAATAAAAAAGCCTCTTTCTAAAAGAAAGAGGCTTAACTATAACAACATTAGGAGGAGATCGGAATGTTTAGAAGATCCGGCAGCGACCTACTCTCCCGTGCCTTAAGACAAAGTACCATTGGCGCAAAAGGGTTTAACAGCCGAGTTCGGAATGGGATCGTGTGGGACACCTTCGCTATGACCACCGGATCATCTAAACACTCCAAAGAATTAAATGTCAACCTAAAGGCTTAACGCTTTTAAGCTTATTTATACGTTAAAAAATCAAGCCAATCGAACTATTAGTACAGGTTAGCTAAACACATTGCTGCGCTTACACACCCTGCCTATCAACGTGATCGTCTATCACGGTTCTAATGGGGATACCTTGTTTCAAGGTGGGTTTCCCGCTTAGATGCATTCAGCGGTTATCCCTTCCATACTTAGCCACCCAGCGTTGCTCTTGGCAGAACAACTGGTACACCAGAGGTATGTTCATCTCGGTCCTCTCGTACTAAAGACAAATCCTTTCAAGTATCCTACACCCACGGCAGATAGGGACCGAACTGTCTCA
>OIGD01001659.1_pt1 | contig 20030 bp, 8 predicted proteins | sample 1582211 | NCBI WGS metagenome assembly OIGD01 (sample SAMN04414078, study PRJEB24778) | human gut metagenome | material: faecal | host: Homo sapiens
GACCTTGCTGTCGTCCATCAGGCGCGGTGCAGCAACAGCTTCGGCATCGGTTCCTTCGGCCTCATAGACAACGGAACCGGCAGTGGCGGCACGGTCGGCATCGGTCATGCCCATTTTACGCCTGTTCTGCGTATCGGTACGATCCTGCTCAAGCTTGTTATCGTCGATAAGCACATCACGCTTGGAAAGGTTCTTGGCGACTTCGGCTTCATCTCTTTCCGGCGTTCTCAACCATAAATCTATGTTCGGGTAAACGATAATTCTAGTACCGGCCGGAACATAAGTCAGCGGTTTGATATTGGTTTTGTCAGCCAAAATCTGTTCAAAAATGCGGTTCATGTCCTGCAAAAAGTTCTGACGCGCGTCGTTGGCAGCCTGCTGGCGCGGAGATTCCGTATCGGAACTGCTGTCATCATCATCTTTCGGCGCCATGATGTAGGACGTATAGCTGGTCAGAGCCGTAGTCATAATCGGCAGCGTATATTTCTTGAACAGCTGTTGGTCAAGATAGCCGAGTGCGCCGCCGCGGCCCTGTGCATCGCCGGTAATACCCTGGAAGACAAACAGCGAACCATCCGGACGGATCAGACGTTCCCAGGTAATCTGAACCTTAGCCGACGAGGAAGTCGTTTCCGTGCCTGCAGTCAGACCGCCCAGCGTACCCATCAGACGGCTGCCGGCCGGGATTACCACATTGCGTCCTTCTTCGGCATAAACGTTGCGTTCAACAAAGGCGGTTACCGGGGTCGGGTTGTTGCTGTCGATGGAGCGGGCGATAACCGCCGGAATCGGTTTGTCGGCAAAAATCATTTCGCTCAGGTTGACGCGCCATGAAGAAACGGCCTTGGCAATACCCTGTTCATCCCAGTTTTTCTGATAACCGTCAAAAGATTCCGGCCTGATGCCCGAGCTGATTTTACCGGCGGACATAGCCTGCCGACGCTGATTCTGCGCCGCAGCCAATGCCGCGGCACGCTGCGGGTCATAACGCTCACCGGGACCAAAGCCGCCGCCGGGGCCGAGATTGCCGCCGGCCCCCATACCGGTTCCGTAAGCGCCGCCGGGGCCGAAAGTGCCGGCAGGAACAAACATTCCCGACGAATCGGGCTTTTTGACTTCTTCAATACCGATAAGCGTACCGTCATCGTCAATAATCAGACCGTCCGGCATTTTTTTGCCGACGACATTGCCTTTTTTATCAACAACGCTGCCGTCGTCCATGATATCGCCGAGATATTCGCCGTCCGGCGTCAGGGCAATGCCGAGCGACTTGCGGTATTTTTTCATTTCTTCTTCCCCAACGACACCGATTTCGGGAATGGCACCAATTTGTACCGGTTTACTGTACCAATCGGCTCCGCCACCGTTGACCTTGCCCATAACCTTACCGTCAAGGCCTACAAATTCGCCATTTTCATTAATATGGCCAATAACGTTTCCGTTCAGGTCGACAACCGTGCCGTCCGGCAACACCCGCCCGATGATATTACCGTTCGCATCGCGCAGATAACCGTCATCTCCAACGACATAACCGTCTTTTGAGGTTTTGCCCCTGACTTTGCCGTCCAAACCGACGAACTCGCCGTTTTCGTTGATATGTCCGATAACATTACCGTTTAAATCGACAACGGTACCGTCGGGAAGAATACGGCCGATAATGTTGCCATTGGCGTCACGAAGGTAGCCGTCATCGCCGATAACATAATTGCCGGCAGCCGCAGCCTGTTCGGCGGCCAATCTTTCGGCTTCGGCCTTTTCGGCAGCCAAACGAGCCGCTTCGGCCTCGGTCAATTCCTTAAGCAGGCTGTAATACTGCAACGGTTTGGCTATGGCCAGAACGTTGCCGTTGCTGTCCAGAATACGGCCGTTGTCTTTCAGCGAACCGATGACATGATTGGCAGAATCGACCAGACTGCCGTTCAGTTCCAGTTCGCCGAGGACGACGTTGTTTTGGTTGCGAATGTAAAAATCGCGGTTACCGCGGCCGGCAACCTTGTTTTCGCCGTTAATCAGAAAGCCCTTGTCAATGCGGCCGAGTTTTCGGCCGTTGACGGTAAGAACGTTGCCGTCACGGGTAATATAGCCGATGACATTGGCGTCATTGTCGTAAACGTACATGTCATACAGGGCATAACCGATATTTTTGCCGTCTTTCAAGACCGCACCGCCAAACTCGACTTTTCCCACCTCTTCGTTTTTGGCATTAAAGACGCGCGCGTCAGAGCCGACCCGCCCCAGAAAATTATTGTCGTTATCGAAAGCAAAGCGGTATTTGAACAACTGACCGACGGGTACGCCGGTTTTGGAATTGACATTGTCATTGGGCTGCATGTAGCCGATAAACTCGTTGGCTTCGTTGACGACCGTACCGTCAAGAACCGTGCGGCCGATAAAGACGCCGTTAACATTCATAACCGGATAAAACTCCGTCTGTCCGGCGATGATTTCACCGTCGGCATTGCGCAGTTTTCCCCGCTTGTCAATGCAGCCGAGCAGTTCGCCGCCATAAGCCGTTACCTGTCCGGAAGGCGATATGGTTCCCTGAATATTGCCGTTGAAGTCTATTACACTGCCGGGAATTACCTGATAACCGATGACGGCACCGGTTTCCGAAACCGCCTGCCCGTTCCAGAGCATGCGGCCGATAAACGTTTCGCGATAATTGCGGATGTCCCCCTGCGGCGTAACAACACCGAGAAGCGCACAATCGCCGTCGACCACGGCTTTATAACCGCTGGTTTCGCCGACCGGCAGGCCGGAATTGTCAATTACCAAACCGCCGTCAACTACTTTTCCGGCGACACGCCCGGCCGGATTGCGGACAGCACCGTCAATGTCCGCATAGCCAAACAAACTGCCGGTTACGCCGAGAACCAGATGCTGATCGGACGCCGTTCCAACCTGAGGATTAAAGTTGACCTCGGTATTCTTTCCGGCTTTGACAACCGAATTGTCCGGCAGAATTTTGGCTTTCGGTTTAAGTCCCTTATCCAGGACCATATTGGTTTCGGATAAAATACCCAAGAGTTCTCCCGCCGCCGAAAAAGCATAGTCGGCCGCAATATTCCGCCCCAGAATACGGTTGCGCTCGTCAATGTTGATGCCGGCTTCAGTCAGCCTGCCGAGAGCAACAACCCCCTTGTTATACATTGAGCCGTTCGGCATCATATAGGCAATAACAGCACCGGTCAGGTTATACACCGGCGCCAGCGTCATGGTCGAGCCGCTCAGGACGCCGTCGGAAGAAAACAAAAAGCCGAAAGGCGAAACGAATTTGCGTTCGCTGCCATCCATGACCGAGGCGTTAATACCGCTCATACCCAGCGATTTGCCGCCGGGAGCAATGACCAGTTCGTTATTAAGCGTCGCGCCGAAAACAAGACCATTGTTGTCATAAGCCAGATTGGCGCGGACATTGCCGAGCGGCGTACCCTCAAGCGAAATAACCGCGCCGCTTTTCAGCGCATGGGCGCGCAGGGCGCCGCGGAAGTTGAACACAGGGCCGGCATTGACCAAGCGTCCGATAATCTTTCCGTCCTTATTTATAACCGTGCCGCGCGGACCGACCTGTCCGATAACTTCACGCGCCTGAGCCAGACTGCCGCCGGGCATAATCCGGCCGAGATAGCGGCCTTCCAAATCTGTCGCCGTTGCAGCCAAATCAACGGCAAAACCGATAATTTCTCCTTTGGCGTCGGCAATACGGCCGTCCGCGCGCATTCGCCCGACCAAATCGTCCTTATTGACAACCTCGCCGTTATAAGTAACAAAACCGATGTATTTACCGTTGTTGTCAAAGGCAAAACCAGACCTGACTATTTGACCGATAATCTGATTGTTTTCATTATAAACATAGCCGTTGGCCTTAACAAAACCAATTGTCTGCGCCTCAAAATCGGTAACGTTGCCGCCCGGCGAAACGCTTCCGATAAAAGCGCCGTCCAAAGAAATGACCATTTTGGAAGATATCAGACGTCCATCCAACAGATAATCGTTGCCAACCTTGCGGTAGGCATAACCGTCCGGCGAAACGAAACCAATCTGCTGTCCCTGAAGATTGGTATAAAGACCGTCACCGGTCAGACGGCCGACGGTTTTGCCATCGTCGGAATAAATCAGTCCCGGAAACAGAACTGCGCCGAGAACATTGAAATAATCGTCGACAACCAGACCATTCGGCAGAACCTTGCCGACAATCTTTCCGGAAGCCAGCCGCACCGAACCGTCGTTGGAAACCTTACCCAGAAGCTTGTTGTCGTTGCCGATGGCAATGCCCTGCGGAATGACGCCGCCGATAAGCTCGCCGTCAAAATTAACAATCAAGCTGTCGGCGGTAACATTGCCGATAAGCTGATTGTCGAGACTGACAACCTTACCGTCGGGAATAACCTTGCCTATAAGATCGCCGTTGAAGTCGATGGCCGTAATTTCAATTGCCGCAGCCGGAGCAGCAAAAAACAGCACGGAGAAAAAGGCAAGTGTCCACACACCCGACCTGATTTTATTCAAAAGTTCTAATCGTCCGCCGTTCAAAGTCACCCTAATTCCTCCGGTTTTTGGCTACTTCCTGCAAAGCATAGCCGGAAACTTTTTTATCCAAATCTATAAACGAACCGTTATTTTTGATATAACCGATATTTTTGCCGTCTTTGCTGATTACGCTGCCGTCCGGCGCCAGCCTGCCCATATATTTACCATCATTTCCAAGAATTGTCGCGCCGATTTTGTAAATTCTGCCCAGAATATTGTCATTGGCATCAATTGCCAGACCGCCGGACAGGCTGCGGCCGATGACCGTGCGGTCACGGCTGACGACGTTGCCTGCCAAATCGACATAACCGGCCACTTTGTCGGCGTTGTCAATAACGATGTCGCCTTCGGCAATTTCGCCGACCAGACTGCCGGCCTGATTAATGACGCTGCCGTCGGAAAGCGTGCGGCCGAAAACGACGTTGTTGACATCAATGACCGTGCCGTCCGGCATTACCGCGCCGATGACATTGCCGCCGAAATCAATAACCGAACCATGCTTGACCAGGCTCAGGTTTTTGTCCGTCGAACCACCCGGCAAAACGGCGGTAATGTTTTCGTTCTTATTGTCCAGAACGTCGCCGAGCGAATTGACCCGGCCTTTGTAGTTGCCCCAGATGTCAATAACGATGTCTTCGGGAATGACTTCGCCGACGACTTCGCCGTCTTTGTTTAAAACCTTTCCGTCGGAACTGGTTATGCCTTCGTGTTTGCCGTCAAGGTTGATTACCGTACCGTCGGAAGTCGCATAACCGAGATACGAACCGTCATAACCGATGGCCGCACCATGCAGCAGAACCGCGCCGCGATATTCGTTGTTGTTGTCAATAAACAGGCCTTTGGCGTCAACCCGTCCCTGAAGCTCGCCGAAACGGTTGAGAACACGGCCGTCGTAATTGATCTTGCCGACTTTTTTGCCATAGAAATCGACAACTTCGCCACGCGGCAGAAGTTTGCCGAGCATACGGTTGAAAAAGCCTGTGCCCCGACCATGTATTTTGCCCAACGCAACGCCTTTGTCATTATAAACGTTGCCGTCAGGGAAAACGCGGCCCATAAACTTTCCGGAAGGATCGACGACTATCGACTTTTCGTCCAGTGCCACGCCGATAATCCGGTTGGCATCATCGGCAACCAAATTGTTGGCATAAAGTTTGGCTTCACCGCCGCCGGGTATCGAAACTTTGCCGTTTTCGCCGACAACGTTAAGAAAATTGCCGGAAAGATCATAAGCATAGCGGTTTTCCAAAACCTTACCCATGTAGCCGCCGTCCTTGTTGAAAACATCGCCGTAAGTTCCGACGCAGCCGACCGGCAGCAACGCTGCCGACTGGACAATGCCGTTAGCACCGACTTTGCCGAGATATTCGCCGTCATAAGTGACAGCAATGCCGGAACGGGAAACACCGCCGACAATTTCGCCGGTTTCGTTCAGCACCGTACCGTCAGGATTGACGCAGCCGACGTAATTGTTGGCGGAATCGCGGACAATGCCGTCGGTCCCGACCTCACCGATAAGCGTGCAGGTATTGTCAAACGCACTGCCGGGCTGAACGACTTCGCCGATATAAGAGCCGGCGTCGTCAATAACAATGCCGTCCGGCATAATCTTATAGGGAAGCTCCTTGTTGCCTTTGGTTATTTTACCGTTTTTATCAAGATAGCCGACGTTTTTGCAGCCATAACCGACCACCAGTCCGCCGCGCACCAGTTTGGCGATGACCTGATTTCCTGACGGATCCTTAACCAGACCGTTGGCAAGAATACGGCCGATAACCTGACGTTTGTCATTTTCAACCGTACCGTTATTGCTGATAACGCCAAGCACCGTTCCCTGCGGCGTAACCGGAATCAGTTCGACACGCACCAGCGAACCTATTTTCTTTTTGACGTTGCTGACGATATTGCCGTCGGCATCAACATAGCCTATGACATTACCGTTTTTATCATAAACCCTGCCATCAGCGCCGACATAACCGATAACCTTTCCGTCTTTGTCCAGCGCCAAGTCAACATATTCGCCGGCCCGACCGATGACATTGCCGTTCAGGTCAACCAGGGTTCCGTCTTCAAGCATTTTGCCGATAACGTTGCCGTTAAAATCAACCACATTGCCGTTTTCATCAATATACCCGATAACGTTGCCGTCCTTGTCATAGGCCAAACGACGTTTGGGACCGGTCTTGCCGATAATTTCGTCGGTAACGACATTGCCGTTCTCATCAACATAACCAACAACATTGCCGTTAGCGTCGACGACGGCGCCATTCGGCATGACAACGCCGAGAACATTGCCGTTTTCGTCAATCGCGGTACGTCCGGGTTTGGTCACGTAGCCGATGACGTTGCCGTTGGCGTCTACAACCTCGCCTTTTTCGTTCAGACGACCGATAACGTTGCCGTCCATATCGACCACGGTACCGTCCGGCAGCACGCGGCCGATAATGTTGCCGTTTTCATCATACACATAACCGGCGTCAACGGCTTTGCCAATCGGCGCGCCGTCATTGTTAACCACTGTGCCGTCCGGCAGCGTACGGCCGATAACATTGCCGTCCTTGTCAACAACGGTACCGTCCGGATTAACATGGCCGATAACGTTGCCGAATTCATCATAAACAAGTTTGCGGTTGTCGCCGACGCCGATAACATTGCCGTTATCGTCAACAACCAGACCGTTGGCATTCATCCGACCGATAATGTTGCCGTCGGCGTCGCGAACATAGCCGTCTTCATCAATGGTACCGATAACCTCGCCGTTAGGACCGACAGCGTTGCGCACCTGCTTGGCGGCAATCTCGGCTTTGGCCTGTTCGGTTGCTGATGCAGCTCCCTGAGGCAGCGCGGTTTCGCAAAAATTGCAGTCTTCCTTACGAATGGCGCTGCCTTCGACAGGAACTTTGGCCGATTTGGCATTGCTGCGGGTCAGATTGGCTTCGTGCCATGAAATGATAAAATTATTCTGCACGTTGCCGTGAATGACCGGAATCCAGTTCATGGTAATATTACAGGTCTGTTCGCCGCGCAATTCCTCGTCCGTACAGTTATCCTCGTAAGTAAAACCGTCAAACGGCGGCTCGGCCAGTTCGACGTCGTCAATTTTAATCGCGGTTTTGCCGTTGGTGCCGATGGTCAGAACATTCTTGGCTTCAGTACCGAGCACAACCTGCCCCATGGAAACGGGATCCGGCGTCATGGTAATCGGCACTTCGCCGTCATCAACGATACCGAACTCAAGATTGTCGGTCAAAGGGCTGGTATTGCCGATGTTAAGCGCGTCGTCATTGTCGGTAAAAACCGGTTCTTCATAGTCATCAACAACCTTATTGCTTTTAATCAGAAGCACAACGCCGAAAATAAAGATAATAAAAGAAGTAATACCAACCGCAAGAATTATGCGGTTGGTTTTTTTGACGTAACTTTCGGAATGTGTAAGTACTTCTTTGCTCATTGGGTCCTGACTACACTACAAAATACGCCGTTGCGTCCCAGGCGGCTACAGGCGGAATCGCCGGCATCAAGCGACTTGACCGGGCCAACGCGCAGATGAAACAGCTCTTTGCCCTGACCGTCCGCCGGCGTATCTACCGAGAAGAACGGCTGATAAACGCCGAGAACGTCAGGATATTTGTTGACCAGGCTGTCCCAAAGCCGCTCGAGGTTGGTAACGTCGGCATCAGTACCCAGCTCAATGGAAATGTTGGAACCTTCGCCGCTGAAACCGCTGCCGTAACCGTAGCGCTGCGCCATATTGCGCGCGCCGGCATCATATTGGTTGTTGTTGCTGATACGCTGCATTTTGGAATAGTCAATACCGTCGCCGCCCTGATAACCGACGCTGACATTCTGTCCCTGACCGTTGGCCGGGACTATCAGCTGACTCTGGCCGACCTGAATATCATATTGTCCGGGAACGCCACCGTTGCCGCCGTTAAATTCGCTGCCGCCCGCAGCTCCGCCTTTCACACCGGTGCTACCATTGCCGGGCAGCGCGGGAGGAACATCCCAGCGGTTGTCTTCAAAATCGGTTGCATAAGTGGCATCTTCCAGACCGGCATCATCTGAACGCCGCATTTTCAGGCAGACAATCCGTTTGCCGTTGCGCATGACCATATCGCCGATACCCTCAACGATTATCAGACGGTTGTTCGGTCCTTTGGTACGAAAACCGACCGGAACCTCAATACGTTCAACAATCAGGGTCACAATCGGGCGCTGCGTCATATTCAATGCTTTCTCGCCCAGATCAATGTAAGTGAAAATATCGTCGCGCCAAACGCGTTCCGGCGCAATAACGACGTCATCGGGGTTGGGAACATAAACCTCAATGTCAAAACGGAACTTACTGGGGTCAAGCGGAATATTCTTAATCCAGTCCGCCATCTGGAAACGTTTGGTAAAAGTCGAATCAACCGACATTCCGGAGCTGCCGCCGCGATTGTAATGGCTGGCATTAACACCCAACCCGCCGCCTATCGACGACATCCGCGCGCTGGAGGCGCCGGCGCCGCCGGAACCGGACGGTCCGTCAATGACATCTATGTCGATAATCGAGTTGGTCAGGCGTTCGGTATTGACACCTTCGCTTTTGACATAGAAAACATATTTATTGCCGGAACGGCCGAAAACGATGACGTTGGTGTCAACGCCGACATTGGCACCCTTGCGGGGATACAGCAGCAAGGTGTTCGGACCGGAAATCTGGCCGTCAAAAGTCGCGTTGTCACCGATGTAAATATCTTCAATCAATTCCCAGTTCGGAAAATTAATAAGCGTCATCATGCCTTCGCGGAGACGGATGGGCAACACCAAATCAGGCGACCAGTAATATTTCGAGTAAGCAGGCTTGCTTTGCCCTTCGCCGAGGTTCTGCATCGGATCCAGCCAGGCACTTTGAATCATGCCCAGAGAATTGAAACCGGCATATCCCATATTCATCGGCATATATTGTCCCTGGCTTTGATCCGCATTCTGGTCAAGACTGTTCATGGTCGTCTGCGCAACGGCATTACCACCGAAAACCACCAGCATTAAAAGAAGGAATAACTTAGCCGACCGTAAAATCATTATCTGAATACCTTATAAACCTACTTAACCTTGTTATATGTCAGAGAATATCTGACCACCGTAAAACCGACCGGATTTTTAAGACGCTCGCCGTACTTGACGCTTTTGCGGTTGTAGGCGATGCGCAGCGAAGCCGTCCAGTAGTTGACTTCCGGCGCGGGAGAATCCGGATACATGTCCTGCGTTTCATACTCGACCTGCCAAAGGCCGCGGCCAAGTTCGTTAACCGTCAGAATACGGACATTGCGCTGCAGGGATCGCGCACGAATCAAATCCAGCGCTTTTTTGGCCGTTTTTTCCAAAAATTCGGTATAGACAGCGGAAGAAGACATCTCCTGCACGGGACCGCCGGGCATCCAGCGCGCTTCCATCTCCTGCACATCGCGGTCAAAAGAACTGCGCAGCAGTACATACTGGCGGACAAAGACCTCGGTAATGGCCTTTTGATCCTCCATGCGCCCCTTAATCGGCTGAATATTGTAAACCTGCTCTTCCTTGTTTTGAAACGTAAGCAAAAAAGGTTCGACGCGATAAAGCGGCAAAACCTGCATAATGGCAAGAATCAGCACAATGTTGCAGCAGAGGCTGATTGCGGTAATAATTGCGAAAGCGCGCGCCGTCCAAAGATAACGTTTTTCGCCGACATTGGCGACGAAAACGTCTTCGTTGCGCACCTGCCGCCGCGGCTGCCGCGCGGCGCCGCCGATAAGCTTCTGCTGAGTGTTATTTCCTTCTCACTGATTTGCCATTTTTTACATCAGTCCCGGTTAAATTGTTTCAACAAACCAATCCGGCAGGTTTTGAGGAAGTTCGACCTGAAGACAGGCGCAGGGAGAAAGCTTGAGTTCGTCCACGCCTTTGCCGACGCCGACCGGTTCGGCCTCATAATATGAGCCGAAAATACCGCAGGCCGTAAGCATAAGCAGTACGAATAACATAATAAATTTTTTGCACATTGCGATATATCCTTATAACAGTATACTAGTATAGATATTATGAACTTAAACTTTTTTATTTTAAAAGTCTAATCCCATAAGGCCAAAATCCCCAACTTATCAACAGGCAAAGAAGTTTTCAGAAAATTTCGACTTCGGTCTGCGAATAGCGGGTTACGGTAAAGCCAATCGGATTGATAAGACGAAGACCGACAAACTCGCGGCCGCGGAGGAAATAGGCCGTGACGGAAGCCGTCCAATAGCGCGTGCTCAGAATCAAAGCCCGGGTATTCTGATTGCGCATGGTGGTCGAGAGGTCGTAGGTTTTGAAGTCCACCTTCCAAACCGGACTTTTTTCGCCGCCGAGCTTGCCGATGGAAATAATTTCGACTTCACGAACCATTTCGGCGTCGATGATTTTGCTCCAGATACTGTCGCGATAAGCGGAAAACTGGCCGAAGACATAGTCAGAAGACAAAAAGTTCATCATACCGCCCGGAAACCAGCGGGTCTGCATTTCCTTCTCGTCGGCAATAATCGTATTGCGCAACAGGACGTACTGGCGAACAAAGGTTTCCATCAACTGGTTTTTGGAAGCCATTTTGTATGAAATCGGCTCATAGCGCACAATACCGTCGGAAGTATCCTGCCTGATTATCAGAAAAGGCTCGACGGAAACCTGCGGCGCCAGTTTGAACAGCGCCAGCGAAGAACTCATGAAAATCATCAGCGAAACCACGGCAAAAAGGATAAACAGCCGGGAAAGCCACATATAATATTTGAGTTTGAAACCGGAAACTTCTTTTTCGACTTCGCTGATAAACTCCTTATGCCGGCCGTTTGCATCCGTAATCGAAAGTACTCTGGTTCCCTCTAATATGTTGTCGTTTTCGCTCATTTCTCTTCTATCAGTAAGCCGCACAGAACGGCGGTTTGAAATTATTCAACTGCTTTTGGAACTCTTCCTCAACCTTCTTGTCATATTCGCCGACGACGCTCTTGTTGACTTCTTCGGTTTTAATCTGCTCGTCAAGTTCGCTGTCGGAGGGCGAATTCTCATTAAGAGGCAGCAGTTCATCCTTATCTTTGCGCAAAGCGGTAAAAATACGTTTAATTTTGTTCAGGCGTTCTTCAACCACTTCGTTGTCACTGACATTGACGCCGGAAATTCCCGAAAAACCCTCTTCCACCAGCTTATTTTTAAGGCGGTCAAGGCTGCTGCGTGCCAGTTCGTAATCTTCATCCTTCGAAATATCAAAGTCCGAAGTCGGCGTAAAACCGGCTTCAACCAGCTGTTCTTTCAGCATATCGTTGACTTCGTCAAGGCTGGCTTTCAGTTCTTCCAACGTCTGACGGTAGGTTGTTTCGACTTCGACATAGTCAAGAAAGTCGCCAATCTGGTTTATGTTATAAGGCGCATTGTTAAAAATTTCGTCTTTAAGATTGGTTTGATACTCGCTGTTCGGATTATCCTGCTCTTCGGCTATTTTCTTCAGACGCTCAAACACTTCAAGCGGTTTGTCGGCGAAACGGATACCGCCGGCATCCTGTGCCTTCAGCAGCGTCCCGAGTTCACTCGGGCTGCCGATGGTTTCTTTCGGCTGAATGGCGGCCGGACCTTCGGTATCCGCTTCAATATCGCGCACCGTATAGTAAAACTTGGCCGCAAGCCCGGAGTTGCCGATAATTTCAATTTCCTGACACTGCGGAAGCTTGTTTTCGTCAATCGAAACGCCCGGATTGCCGGTTTTGCTTATTTTATCTTCAATATAGACGCCGATCTTTTTAAGAAACTCGCGGGTCGCCATATTGGCAGCGCTGTTATTGCTGCCGCCTGAGCTGCGCGAAACGGCACCGTCGGCGCCGGCGAGTTCGCTGACGACCATATACTGTCCGTCATAAGGATCAATGTCGATAATCTTTTCGCCCAGTTTGCAGGGATACCGTCCGCCGCGCATAAAAGCTCCTTCGCGGCCGCTGCCGGCTTCCAGTATGGCCGCCAAATCGACTTCGCGTTCAACGAAAATATTTTCCTGAAGCATTTTCTGCCAAATTGTCGGAATTTCTTCGCCGTAATTAAGGAAACCCTGCCGAGAGACGGTACCGTCGGCCGTTTTGGGAACATTATCATAACTTACCGTATCGAAGCGGACAATTTCACGCACCGGCGCCATATTCATTTCCGGCGCGGCCTTTGGCGCCGAAAAGTCCTTGTCTTTGGGTTCAAGCCCGATAAAATACTCCTCATCGGCATTTTCGCAGCGGCCGTCGGCACAGGCCCTTTGCGTGACAACTTTCTGGAACAGCGTCGTCAATGCCGAAGTAATGACCGTATTGGAACCAAACTTGCCCAAAGAAGACGACGAAGCGACCAGTTTGTCGACCGGAATATTCTGCAGTTCCTTCATCAGTTCGGCATGACGTTTGACGACCATCGCAGAACTGCCGGGCAGATAAAGTTCATCGCCGAGTTTGTAAATGTCGGAGCGAGCCGTTTCCACCGCCTGAACCGCATAACTCTTGGTATCGCCGACCAGGCCTTCGGCCTGACTGATGATACCTCTGACGGAAGCCGTGCCGATTAAATCGCCGACAACCGTCCGTTCGACATTTTCCCGATACAGGCTGAGGAGCGTTTTTGCCGCTTTGGCCGTTTTGCCGTCCTGAATTTTTTTGCGGGCCGCTTCAAATGCAGCAGTATATTTTTCTTCCAGTTCCTGAACCTGTCTCGTGTAAGATTCCTCAACCGCGGCAATCTGTTTTTCAACCTGCTCCAACCGGTTTTTGAGCTGTTCTATCTTTTCTTCCTGAACCTTGGCCAAACCCTGATAGCGCTCTATCTCCGGCTCGACCGAAGTTTCCCTGGCCTGATTTTCCTTTATGCTTTCTTTGGCAAACGCCTGAGAAACGGAATCCTCTTCGTTTTCCTCGCCGTTTTCACGGGCATATTCAGCCACGTCATCGGCAATTTCCAGCTGAACCTGCATATCTTCCACCGAAGACTGAGCCGTCAGTTTTTCCTTTTTAAGCTGGTTGATGCGTTCATTGAAACTGCTCAGTGCCGCAGAAGCTTCTTCAATGCTTTTATTAATATTTTCTTTCTGTTCTTCCAACGGTTTTAATGCGCTGCGGCGCTTGTCAGCTGCTTTTTCCAAATCAGCCTGTTTCTGTGCAACCAATGACGTAATTTCGTCGTTTGCAGCCTCCTCTTCTTCCGTTTCGTCATCATCGCCGACGACACCGGCCAAACGTCCCAATTCGCGGGCATTATAGGCCTTAACTTCAGGATCTTCGGTTAAAATATTGTTCAGTTCCTGCGCAATGTTCAGCGATACCTGATTGAACTGCAAAGCGGCAAGATATTCTTTAATATTGTTGTATTTGCCGTCAATATACTGGTTATAGAAGTTCTTCTGGTCGTTCCAAACCGGAAAGCGCGTTTGTGCCGTTCCCCACTGCGGATTGGAAGAATATTGGTCTTCCGCAAGCTTTTTGGCCGCTTCGGCGCCGATTTTCCAGGCAATCAGTTCCGTTTCGCGGTTGATGGCCTCAACCTTTTCTTCCTCGTCCGGACTGGACAGCCCCTGAGCCTTTTCCTTATAAGCCGCTTCGTTTTCACTGCGTTTGGTCATATCTCCGGTATCGATCAGGTCAATTTCGGCCACGATACCGTCATCGGAATCTACGGGCGCCGTCGTTTCGGCCTTGGCAATTTCAAAAGCCTTAATCGCCCAGCCGGAAATTCCGGACCGCAAGTCATAATTGGCCGTATTTTCATCGCTTATCGGACCGCCGGTCCAGACTTTTTCCGGATCGTCGTAATACCGGCCCAAGAACTGCAAAGCGCATTTATCCGCGGTTCGCAGCATTTCGACAGATTTGTCGTGAAGCTGCTTATGGCGATTATATTTTTCGGCATTTTCCTTATGCGTCGGCAAAGATTGGAGCAGATTGTGCAGTTCCAGCGCTTCGGTTGCCTTCTCATAGAGCGGGTCAAGCTTGTCCAGTTCATCCATTTTCTCTTCATTGCCTTTAAACGGCGAGGCAATGTCTGGTTCCGGTGCCCTCATATATTTAACCGAAGAATCCGTAGCCGGGTCATATTCATAATCTTCATCTTCAACCGCCGTATCATCCGCCGTTGACTTTGACAGAGAAGAAGCCGCGCTTTGGCCGCTGATGATTCCGATGGCTTCCTGGCGGGAAGCCTGTACCGCCGCCGCTTTTCGCTGCTGCGCAAACGACGTTATCGAGGCGCCGCCGTTACTGCTGACTGTCGGCGTCGAACTGACGGAAGCTTTCTGAAAATTGTTAAAATCGACCTGAGCAAAAACCAGTTTTTCACTGCCATACCGCACCGACCGGGAAGCGAGTTGAAGATTTCCGCGTTTTTCCAGCAAAGAAGATTTCTTGCTTTTCTTCTTATATGCGGCCGGAACAATATGATGTTTAACCGCTTTGGCCGCTTCAAGCTGGGCACGCATAGCCGCCAGTTCCTCGGTTATCTTCAGAAGCTGGTTCATCGTATCATACGCGGTGTAGGCGTTTTTCCAGGTACCGTTGTTGTCATCGCCGCTTTCCGCACCGTTGCCGCCTTCACCGGTAACCAGCATCGGCGTCAGCTTGGCGAAATTCTTTTCCAGCTCATCAAGTTCCTTTTCTAATTCACGCGAGGCCACATAGGTTTCGACAATCGTATCCTGATAAAATTCGGAAGCTTTGTCGCGATAGGCCGTCATTTCATCACTTTTATCGGAAGGATACGCCAGAAAAAGCTTATAAAAGGCTTTTTTGACCGAGCTAGGCTTTTCAATATCGGCAATTTTGCACTCGGCAATTTTTTTGCTGCCCGGAACGGCTTTTTCTTTTTTGTTTTTGTCTTTCTTGCTCGGCATTAAGCCTTCAACTTCGCCGGCGAGCTTTTCCTTTGCCGCCTTGACCAGTTTGGTCTGCTCCTGTTTCAGTTTGGTAATGCCGGAAGTGGTGTTGTTGACAACCTGAACGCCATAGTCAATCGTCATATTAACGTCGGCCAACGGGTCAACGGTCGGCGTTCCCGGCCCCGGCGGCAGCAAAAAGGCTCCGGCATCTTTTACACAAACGCCTGCCAACATACTGACGACCAGAAAGAGGAAAGACAATTTATTACCGATTTTCCGCATATCCGTTCTCCTTATTCCGCAGAGCCGCCGCGGGCACGCCGCAGCTCTTCCGTCACGTTGACCGGCGCGCTGTCGGTCGGACCGGCGGTATCTACGCCCTCATAATGCCCGCTTTTGGATCTGACCTGCCGCAGCTCGCTACGAACGGCTTCCAGCGGATCAGAGGTCGTCGCCGGCGACGAAGCACTGTCCTGCTTGTTGTCAACGGCATCGTTCAGCATGTTTTCCGCCGTGCCTTTTACACCGTTTTCCTTGACACTTTTTAAAATATCCAGAGCTTTGTCCTTAACTGATTCTTTCTCGTAAATATAATCGTCCAAATTAAATTCCGTCACATCCTTGTCATAACGATTCAGTTTCCAACTATTTAAATCATTCAGTTCATGGGCTGTAACCATTTTCAAGTCATTAACCATCATCCGGGTATATTCCAACAGGGACTTGATGTTTTCAACCTTAAGCTGGATATCCATGCCCAGCGAGGAGGAAGCGCCGTCCATCTGCTCAACTTCCGCCTGTATCTCCTCGGTTTTTTCATCATTTTCATAACGGGATTTCTTAACTTTCCAAGCATTGTTGAAAGCGGCAACCGTATCTTTAAGAGCCGTCAGCTTACGATAGTTTCGGCGCGGCGTTATGTTTTCGATGGTCAACTCATCGTCTTTTTCCAAAAAATTGTTTTTAATCATCTCGTTCATTGCCGCCGCATCTTCTTCGTCGCCGCCGCCAAAAACGGATTTCAACTTGTCGGCCGTCGCTTCGCCAGCCTTAGCAATCGCCTCGTCACGCAGAGCCGTAATCTGTTCGTCAACCGCGGCAATCCGAGACTGATACTGGCCGGTAACAGTATCGGAAGTTGTCTGCAATTCCTCATTATATTGACTTATTTGGTTCTGATAATCTGCGATCTGCGCCTCATATTCGGTTTTTCTGTCCGGTTCCTGGGCCGCCATGGCTTGCAGCTTGCCGATGTTTTCCTGCGCAAGACTTATCTTGCCGTTTATTTCTTCCTGCGCGGCGGCAATCGCGTCATCCCGCTCGCTTTCCAAGGACATTTTCTGTGCTTTCAGTTCCAAAAGCTCCTGAGCGTCACCGGTCTTCGACATGGCATCGCCGACGGCTCCGCCAACCGCATTCTGAGCATCGGAAATGGCACCGTCGACCAAGCCGGTACTTTCGTCAACGACAGACTGAGCCTCTGCGGCCATATCTCCGACCGCACCCTGAAGTTCTTTCATTTTTTTTGCCGTTTCAACGGCACCCTTGCCATAGGCAATCATAGTCTGAAGCGTTGCCGACTGTTCCATCTGCTTTTTGGCAACCTCCATCCAGCCGGAAACCGTTGTCGTTACTTTGCCGACACCTTTGGACACGTCAAACTTCAAAGTTGCTTCAGCTGGCCGTATAAAACAGCCCAGAGCGAGTGTCGCGGCAAATATATAATGGAGAGTTTTCATCATTTTTCGTTACCCCCCTCTTCGTCTTCGCGGTTTTCAACCGAATAAGCTATCGCTTCCTGTGAGAATTTGAATTCTGCGGTTGCGGCTTCAAGCTTCATGACATTTCGCAGGCGGCGAAGCATTTCCGCGGCTTTTTTGTTGGTCAGTTTAATGATTTCACGCGTGCTTTTCATATCGTTGGAGGGTTCATCCTGCTTGCGTTCCTTGGCCAGCAGCGTCCGGGTCGTAAAGGCGACGGTATAAAGATTGGCGACATTTTCCCGCTGAATATCCATCATTTTGTCATACTGTTCGGAAGATACTTCGATATCGTTTCCCTGCCCCATTTGAGCATTATAGGACTTCTCTACCTGTTCGGTTGCCTTACCGATATTGTTAACATCCGGAATATCCGACGGAATGACATTCAAAAGCTCCTCATCGGCACTCAGCGGATTAGCCTTTACTTCATTAATCTTCTGCATCGCATTCCCGATGCCTTCCGAAGCCGAGCGTTTCATTTCTTCGGCTAAAGAAAGCTGATTTTCCACCCAGTTTTTGTTATTTTCGACCACACCCAGATATTCTTCGACCTTTTGAAAAAACTCCTTATCGGCGCGCGCCGGCAACGCGGCGCAAATCAGCGTCAGACAGAAAAAGGGCAGTGTCAGACGTTTTTTTATCATTTTTCTTCTCCGCCTTCTTCATCATCGCCGTCCTGATAATAAGACTTGTCAAAACTACTGATTTCCTTAAGAGCGTTTAAAGACATTTCACCGGCATAAATTGTCAGGATACGGTTCAGAAGATACTGGGTTTCCATGTTGGTCAGGGACAGCCCGCCGGTATCGTCGCGACTGTTTTTGGTTTGGGCGATTTTTTTCTCCATTTCCTCCAAAACCTTGGTTTCGTAATTGGCCGCTTCGTTTTTCTGCGCCATGCTTTCGGCAATAAGCCCATTTACGGTTTCCTGCATAATGGTCTTGTAAACGGCTGTTGCCTCCTGTGCAATGGACGCATCGTTATCCGACTTGGCCTTTACCAGCTTTTTGATGCATTCGTCCATAACCTTCTCGTCTTCCAAATCGGCAACGTTAATCTCGCATTCCTGAGCCAGACGGTCTGAGAGAATAAAGACGCCGTTAACCGTGCCGTCAGGTACGGAGCCTCCCGCCAAATCAGCAAAGACCATGGTCTCGGAAAAGCTGCGGGAAGCATAGTGACGGCCATTTTGCAGAGCCGAACTTCTTTGTACGGCTCTTTTGCGGAAGCCCCCTGAAGAATTTCCCGATTGCTGCCGACTTTGCTCAAGAATTTTCGGCGTGTGATCGACCGGCGCTTCATAAGTATCAAGAATTTTGGCGCGGTGAGATTCCGGAATTTCCATTTTGGTTGACGTTTCTCCGTCCAAAATCTTGGCACGATGGAAAGGCTGCGGCTCTTTATCTTCGTCTTTTTCCTTTTCATCGACAGGTTGCTTGTCATCATTATTTTCGTCCGTAACTGCCGCGGCTTTTTCCGGCATTCCGAACGGACGGCGGCCGGCAGGAACGGCTTTGTTTTCCGCAGGTGTTTCAACAGCTGCTTCGGCCGCCGTCTGCTCCTGAGCCGCAGCCAATTGCGCGGCATTTTCAGACATTCTGCCGTTCAAGTCTTCATACTTGGCGTCAAGAGCTTTCATCTTTTCCTCAACAGCGGCTTTTTCTTCCGGCGTTTTGGCAAACATGGCGTCAACTTCCAACTCGGCCTTTTCCTTGTCCAAAGCTTCCTGTTCTTCTTTCAGTCTCGACTGTTCTTCGGCAAGCGCCTGAACATCCGCTTCGGCTGTGTCATCTTCGGCAACTTCAGAAATTCCGGCAACGGCTGAAGTTTCAGAAACGGCTTCGCCGTAATTTTTGGCATCAGAAGTCGGCGCAGCAACCTGATATCCTGATTCGGACTGAGCAGAGCCGAAAGCCGTCCGGCCGGATACGGCCGTTTGCGGTTCGGCTTCGGCAACCGCCGACGTCGTGTTCAAATCAGCATTTCCGGAAGAAATCCCGGCAGAGGAAGAAGCTGATGAAACATCGTCTTTGACCGTAGAAACAACGTCACTGGCAGCATCTTTCATTTCTTTGGCATCGGCAATATACCCCTCGGCATCGGCCTTCAGAGCTTCGGCCTGACGCTTATAATCTTCCATTGCCTCTTTTTTCTCTTCAATTTCTTTCTTAATTTTTTCGTATTCTTCTTTTTTCTTTTCTATACGCTCTTTTTCTTCCTGAAGCTTTTTCATTTTTTCCTGGGCTTTGGCCAGATTGTCGCCGGCGAATTTAGAAACGCTGGCCTTGGCATCGCCAATACCGGCATTGATTTTGCCGGCAGTGGCCATGGCATCGGTCACAACTTTGGACTGTTTGACCAGTTCGATATTGGTGCTTATGCCTTCCTTTACGGAGGAAATATCCAGGGTCGGCCATTGCGCCGCCGCATGACGAGGCAGAACCGCAAGCGAAAGGAATCCGCTCAGAGTAAGCAGCCGCAAAAGATTACAATTTCTCATGTTCAACCTCCAATAAAGTCCAGGTGTTCTTATATTAATAATATCAAAAATTGCGCAATTGATAAACGACTAATCTCCGAATCACGCAATATTTAAATATTTTGTAACAAAGTTTTCTTCACCGTATTCCTTAATCAGCTCTTCAACCAAAAGTACGTTTTTGCGGCCGGAGTTGTAAAGTTTCAGGTATGGGCCGAGACCGCTCAGGTCGACGTCCAAAATGACAGATTCGCCGGTAGCCGGACGGGAAAGCAGAATGGCATAAGGAAAGTCGCGGTAGCTCTTGCCGAAAATGAATTCGATTTCCCGCTGGGTCAGGTTCCAGTTGGCATAGTCTTCCGGCATTGCCTGCGGG
>OIGD01001675.1_pt1 | contig 19868 bp, 29 predicted proteins | sample 1582211 | NCBI WGS metagenome assembly OIGD01 (sample SAMN04414078, study PRJEB24778) | human gut metagenome | material: faecal | host: Homo sapiens
GCTTTGGTACGTTTTTCGGGATTATTCGCGTTTACACAGTTGTTTTTTCAGACCCGCTCCTGGAGAAACGCCGCGCATAAAAAAGCGCTTACCCCGTCATAGCGATGGAATAAGCGCACTTTTTTGAAATGGCGCACTAATGGCGCACTCGGAAAGCCCGTCCCGGAAAAAAGAAAAACCGCCATGTTCGCCGAATGGCTTAACAAAGCGGTTTGTTCTGGAGCTGGGAATGGGACTCGAACCCACGACCTGCGCATTACGAATGCGCAATGAAAATGTCTTTAAACGGCTTAGCTATGCGGGTTGTCAGCTTGTCTTGACACCCATCTGACACCCATCAGCCGAAAGAAACAGATTGAGCTTATCGAGGTTTCTAAGTTTGTGCTGCTTGTCAAGATGCGTGTAAATCCCCAGTGTGGTGGATATATCTGCGTGCCCCGCCTGTTCCTTGGCGGTGAGTACATCTACGCCAGCTAGATAGAGCATGGTGATGTATGTGTGTCTGAGTTGGTGTGGCGTGAAAACTGGAATAAGCATAGGCAATTTCTTCGGACCCGGCTTTTTCTTCACCTGTTCAGCGTTCGCGATAATCGCCTGAGCTTTTCCGAGGTCAGCGTACTTCTTATTGAGCGTAGTCATGTAGCTGTTCCACATTCGCCGCCATGATGTTTCTGAATGCGGCTTGCCGTCTGTCTGGCATGACAGCAAAAAGTTCGTCTGCGGCTGTTTCCGGAGGTAATCAACGAGCACGTCCGGGATATACACCGTCCGCATGCCGCTCTCGGATTTAGTTGCGTTAACTATCGTGCCGGTATTCCCGGCAAATTCCATAGCCTTGCACACGGTGATGCTGTGGGCATTGAGATCTATGTCCTGCCAACTCAGCGCCATGAGTTCCCCGCGCCTGAGCCCGGCGTACAGCATGATCATGGCGGCAGTCTGGGCGCGGTGCGGAGTTTCACGGATCCAGCGCTGCTGCTCCTCGGAAATCGGTTCACGGATTTCCTTTTCAGTTTCCTTTGGCACTTTTACGCCATCTGCGGGATTAAAATCCATTACTCGATTATCAATAGCAAGCCGGAAAATCTGGCAGGCTATATTTTTCAGATTTATCAATGTCTGCCGCGCGAGCGGCTTCCCTGTCGCTTCGGAGGGGCTTGTGGCAAGCCGGACGATTATGCTCTGTATCTGCGCGGATTTTATCTTGCTTATCGGTAAATCTGCAAGTTCATCGAGGTAGTGCCGCCGGTATTCATAGGAGCTCCACCGCTTTGCGGATACGTCCATTTTCTTCAGTTCTATCCAGCGTTCAACCCAGTAGCCGAATGTGTCATTTTCCGCTGTAAGGTCGATTCCCTTCCCGAGCTTAGTTTTCAGCTCTGTGACTTTCTCCTGCAGTTCCTTGTTGTTCGCCGCGTAGACGTATTTGTACTTGCCGTCCCCGAGGTATACCCGGGACTGCACTCGTCCGTCAGCGCGGGCTGTGTTTTTCATTCTTGGCATGTTATCCTCCTTGACATATTGCGGACAACATGCTATAATAAAGCTTGTAGGCGGCTTTATTATGCATGCTGTCACATTTCTGCCCTTCCTGTGTTCCAACACGGGAGGGGCTTTTCCTTTTATGTACCGCCCTTATCCGGGGCGGCTTTTTTGCTGCTCGATCCACGGCTTGAAAGCCTCGAACACCTGCCGTTCTAACGGCGAAGTGAGAAACTTCCCGCGCCCTCGCAGCTCTTTCATGCGCTTGGCACGATACCCTGCGGCTTCCGCTGAGATATCGCAGATACGGGCTATTTCCTCCGGTTCGTAGGCTTCCAGCCCCCAGAGCACGCAGGCAGGAGCGAGAAGTCTCGCCGCGAATTCGTCCGCCTGGGTCTCCGCAGGTTCGCGCCTGTCCGAAGCTGTCCGAAAATGTCCGGATTTGTCCGGCGCCAGCTCATGCCCGAGCAGGATATGCCCGAGTTCATGAGCGACCGTGAAGCGCGTGCGCCCCCGGTTTTCGGTGTCTTTGTAGACTATCTGCCAGTTCCCCGCGCTGTCAACCAGAGTGCAGCCGGATTCCCCGGACTTTAAATAATGTGCGTTGCTGTCTCTTACGACTTTCACGCCGCAGAACGCCGCCACTTTCAGAACCTTTATCGGCATTTCTGCCGCTCCAGTGTTGATAAGGCAGCGCCAGGACGCGTCCCGCGCGTCTTTGTAGAGTTTGTATGCGTTTGTGATAATCCTCACCTCCACAGGTATTGTACCCTGTGGAGGTCGAATTATAGCGCTTTATCAGATGTCATTGTCGGGGTTCTGCGTTTCGTCCGGAGCTTCGTCCAGGCGCTTACGCTCTTCGGGGGTGATCTCGACGTATTCCGCGCCGTGGTCGTCTGCGCTCCGTGCGTGTTTTAGGCGGATATCCGGTTTCTGGTACCGCTCGGTGTCACCGACCATTCGCGCGGTCTGCATGATGTAGTCCTGTCCGTCCTGGTTCACGTTCCGGTAGATTGTGAGGAGTTCCTGCTCGTCCCCGCTCGGGAGTTTGAGCGGGGGCTTATTTTCGGTTTCAGCGTTAATTAAGTCGGTAGGTGGGATTTGCAGTATTTTGGCGAGTAGAGCAATTTTATCTCTTCTCATATTAGAGATATATCCGCTTTCCCACTTCTTTACCGTGCTTTTGCTGACTCCGACATAATTGCCGATTTGTTCAAGGGTAAGTCCGAGTTCTTTTCTTCTATTATATATTAGGTTGCCTATCTCCATTGTGCCCTCCATTCCTTTCTTCTTGTATCTATTATATCACGTTCGTTTCAAAAAAGCAACCTATTTTGAAAAAAATAATCAGAAAAGTTTCCTAAAGTGCTTGACATCTCTAGGAAATGATGATATAATGTAAGTGTCCTAAAGGAAACGAGGTGATGATAATGAACGAAAGCGAACTCAGAGCAGAGCTTGCTAGAAAGAGGCTGACCGTTCCTCAGGCGGCGGACAAGATAGGAATAGGCAAAAAGGCTTTCTATTGTAAACTTGAAGGGACAAGTCAGTTTAAGCAGAAGGAAATTAAGGCGCTGAAAGAGCTTCTTGCGCTTTCCGACGCCAGAGTAAGCGAGATTTTTTTTGCCGATTAGGTTTCCTAAAGGCAACACAAATCAACGAAAGGGGTGAGAGAGGTGAACACAAAAGAAATAGAAAAAACGCTCGAAAAGCAGCTGGAACTGCTCTCCGAGCGCGCAGAAAAGTCAATCGAAACAGATGAGCTGATTGCGATAAATCACGCAATCAATGAGACCATTAGTCTTGCTGTTCAGGTCAGCGTTCTTCAGGGTCGCGAAAACCGATGGTCACGCGTCGCGCAGCCTTCGATGGATCAGCCTTTGGTACAGCCATCATCAAAAAGTTTATCTGGCTGACGTGCTGTATGAGTTGACTGTACTTTTCGCCAACATAACCATAATAATAAATCAGACAGGGATCCTCATAATCAATGTCAGTCACATTCATGGTTATGGATTGTCCGAAACTTGTGAGTTTCAAAGCAATTTCGTGGTCATCATCAAGTTCGTCCTGGAACTTTTTCATCTGTTCGCAAATAGCCTTGAACTGCCATTGCGCGTCGTTGTAATTAACCAGTTCTGGGACTTCAAAATGAAGACTTGGCTTCGGAGACATCAGTTCACTTATCTGTTCGCGATAATTCCTAAACTCATAATTGGCTTGAGCTAGTTCTTCTTTATTCATAGTTTTTCACCTCCTTTCAATGCCATTATAGCACAAGGCGGTGAGAAAAGCAACCTAAAACCAACGAAAGGGGGTGAACCAAATGATAAAGGAGCTTAAAGAACTGCTTGGCGAAAGCGCTGCAAATGAGGTGCTTACCGCTGCTGAATCAGGTCTGCCGATCGTAATTGATGGCAGGCAGGGACCGACAGGTAAGTCGACGCTTTGCAGAGCGCTCAGAGCTGAGGGGTACGAGGTAACCGAAGCCTACGAAAGAGAAGAGAGCAATGACAATACAGTCCGCATTACCATCACTCTCAACAAGTATGTCCTTTAGCGTTTCTGCTTACGCTGTATTATCGGAGATTTCTCCGATACGTTGAACACCCAGTTCAAAGCGGATCTGTTTTGAACCTTATATCCTGCTTTGAGCATGGCACCCTTGAATTCTCCGTTGGTAAAGTATTCTTTATCTTCGGAGATCCACTGCTTTAATCCATATGACGTGTGCCTGGGATTGAAACTCTGAATCGGGAGCAAATTGCGATCGATCCAATTCAGTAAAAATTCCTGCCGATCAGACGAGAGCAGTTCAAAGGCTTGCGGGTCGTTCATTAAAGGATCATCAGCCATTATTATCACCTCCTTCCTATGTCATTATAGCACAAGGCGGTGAGAAATTCAAGGAGGAAATCTACTACATGATCAAAGGAGCGGCGCTGGTCGCTCACAGCAGATAAGGAGGTACACATGACAACGAAAATCAAGCGCCGCCCGCCGCGGACGTGGGCGGAAGCGCCTGAAGTAATGGACAGCGAGTACATCGCGATCCTGCTCGGGCTCACCGTTCAGCACGTCCGGACGCTGACGAGGAGCGGCGAGCTCCCCGCCGTTAAGGTTGGCAAGAACTACCGCTACGACAAAGGCCAGATAATGAGGCGCCTCGGGGCGCTAGAGGAGGCGGCAACATGACCTACGCAGAACGCTACGCAAAACTCAAGGCGGAGCGCAGGTGCGTTGACTGCAAAATCCAGCTTTCAGCCAGCAACAAGTTCACCAAGTGCGACCACTGCCGCGAGTACGACCGGCTCTATAAGAAGCGCCCGAAGCGCAGACAGCCGAGCACAAAGCCGGAGGGCGTGCTCACTATTTCGCAGGTCATAGCACTCGCAGCAGAGCGGCACGTCAGCTACGGCGAGATGGTGCTGATTCTTGATAAGGAGGGAAACAAGGCATGAAATACGAAATAAACTTTGACAAAAACATGGCTGCCGAATTTTATGCAGAGCTTATAAGCTCGGTTAATTTCGCCCGCATAGCCAAAATGCACAACTGGTTTGACCAGGCTGACGGTTATGTGAATGCGTTCCGCAAAACCCTCAAACTGCTCCGGTGGTTTGGCGCAGACACAGAAGTCGAGACAGGAAGCTCTGAAATCCGTTATGCTGCGATCTACAAGGACGGAAAGAGGTACGTTATCGTACGCGATGGCAGGGTTGACGAGCCGGTGCTCCTGGACGTGATTTTCAAATTTGCGGAGGAGGGCGAGGCATGAAGAAGTACATACCCTATTTGATAGCCGCCCTGGTGGGCTTCCACCTGCGCTGGATAGTATCCGCACTGAACGGCTGGAGCTACTCCATGAACGGCGCTGACATCTTCGTAGCTCTGATGTGCGTAGTGATGGTGTGGTCGTTCAAGGGAGCATTCCTCCCGAAGAAATCGGCGGAAAGGAGGACAAGCCATGCCGTACAACAGAGCAACGATAGACAAGGCAGACAGTGACCCGGTCAACTGCGGCACCTGCGCCTACAAGAACGACTGCCCTGCGAAGCACTCATACACCGAATGCACGCAGGAAAGCGGCTACCCGCTGTGGGCTTCGAGCAGGTTGAAGTCTAACTGGGTAAAGAAAAAGAAAAACCGCTCCTGAACGGCAATTCGGGAAGCGGCAAACAAAATAATTCACATGCTCATTATACCATGAGCGAAAGGAAAAGTCAAGTGGAACTGATAGTAGATAATTTCGCCGGTGGCGGTGGAGCTTCCACGGGCATAGAGATGGCAACAGGACGGAGCGTAGACATCGCGATAAATCACGATTATGACGCCATCGCAATGCACCGCGCGAATCATCCGCACGCGCGTCATTACTGCGAGGACGTCTGGCAGGTAGACCCATCGGAAGTCTGCTCTGGAAACCCGGTCGGGCTGGCGTGGTTCTCCCCGGACTGCACGCATTTTTCCCGAGCCAAAGGTGGGAAGCCCGTTGACAAGAACATTCGCGGTTTGGCATGGGTAGCGATACGCTGGGCGCTGAAAGTCCGTCCGCGCGTCATAATGCTGGAGAACGTCCCGGAGATACGCACCTGGGGTCCCCTCGGGGCTGATAGCAAGCCCATAAAGGAGCGCGCCGGAGAAACTTTTGACGGCTTCATAAAGGCGCTCACAGCAGGAATTCCGCACGATCACCCGGCATTCACGGAGATGTGCGCAACGCTGGAGATAAGCCCGGACAGCCCCGAAGCGGCAAGGCTTGAACAGGGGCTGGGATACAACGCGGAATACCGCATACTCCGCTCCTGCGATTACGGAGCGCCGACCACACGGACGCGCTTCTACCTTATAGCCCGGTGCGACGGGAAGCCCATTGTATTCCCGCCGCCCACGCACGGAAACAGCAAGGGCTTGAAGCCGTATCACACCGCCGCTGAGTGTATCGACTGGAGTATACCCGCACAGAGCATTTTCGAGCGGGACAAGCCCCTTGCAGAAAACACGCTCCGGCGCATAGCGCGGGGCATTGAAAAGTTCGTGATAAATAACCCCGAGCCGTTCATCGTGACGGTCAATCATTCCGGTGAGGGCTTCCGGGGGCAGAAAGCGGACGAACCACTCGGAACAGTTACAGCGAAAAACGGCTATGGCGTTGTCGCGCCGACACTGATACAGTATCACAGCGAGACCACAAGCGATGAAGTACGCGGACAGGAGCTGAGCGAACCGTTAATGACAGTAGATACCTCGCCCAGATACGCGCTTTCAGTCGCTCACATCATGAAGAACTACGGCGGGAATTATCAGGGAGCCGGGAGCGGCGCGGGCAAGCCCCTTGACACAGTTACCGCGCACGACCACAACAGCCTTATAACGGCGCATATTCTGACCTTGCGGAACAACATGGATGGTCAGCCGGCAGACGAACCGCTGGCAACGATAACGGCGGGAGGGTCGCACCACGCAGAAGTACAGGCGTTCCTCGTGAAGTATTTCTCCAACGGAACGCCAAAGCCGGTAGACAGCCCGCTGGACACCGTCACCACAAAAGACCGCTTTGCCCTGGTGACGATACACGGCGAAGAATACATCATCACGGACATAAAAATGCGCATGCTCCAGCCGCGTGAGCTGTTCAATGCGCAGGGCTTCCCGGAAAATTACATAATTGACCATGACGACAGCGGCAGACCATATCCGAAATCAAAGCAGACAGCCCGGTGCGGAAACGCGGTCACACCGCCAGTCCCCGCGGCGCTGGTACGGGCTAACTTGCCGGAGATGTGTGGAGGTATTAAATGAAAGAAGAATATAAAAGCCGGGTATCCTATGAAAATTTTATCGCCAGCAAAGCGATAACAGCAACATCTTCCGGAATAACCGTCCCCGAGGAAGAACTCAACCCCATGCTATTCGACTTTCAGCGCGACATTGTAAAGTGGGCGCTGGCGAAGGGCCGTGCGGCGATATTCGCGGACTGCGGCGACGGAAAGACCGCAATGCAGCTCGAATGGGCTGAACAGATACGCCACAGGACAGGCGGTAAAGTCCTGATAGTGGCGCCGCTGGCGGTATCTGCGCAGACCCAGCGCGAGGGCGAAAAGTTCGGGATCAGGGTGAACATCTGCGCTTCGCAGACTGACGTGACCGCCGATTCTGTGAACATTACAAATTACGAAAAGCTGAACAAGTTCGTGTCTTCTGAGTTTACAGCGATAGTTCTGGACGAAAGCAGCATTATCAAGAGCTTTTCCGGAAAGATACGCAACCAGATAATCGGAATGTTCAGCAAAACGCCCTACAAGCTCGCCTGCACTGCTACTCCCGCGCCGAACGACTACATGGAACTCGGCAACCACTCTGAATTTCTCGGAGTGATGACCCGCGCGGAAATGCTCGCGATGTATTTCGTTCACGACGGCGGTGAGACCTCGAAATGGCGGCTCAAAGGGCATGCCGCAGACCTTTTCTGGCGCTGGCTGTCAAGCTGGTGCGTAGTCATGGACGACCCGAAGAAGCTCGGCTATACGTGCGAGGGCTACGACCTGCCGAAGCTCAGCGTGCACGAGATAGTCGTTGACGGCGAGCAGACTGAAAACGTCGCCCTGTCGCTTACGGAGCGCCGCGAAGCCCGCAGGGATTCTCTCACGGAACGCTGCAAGGCCGCCGCTGACCTGGTTAATTCTTCTGATGACAACTGGCTGTGCTGGTGCGACCTCAACGCTGAAGCGGACGAGCTTCACCGACTGATACCCGGCAGCGTGAATGTACAGGGCTCAGACACTCCGGAATTCAAGACGAGTTCCATGCTGGACTTCGCCGCCGGAAAGCTGAAATGCCTTGTCACAAAACCGAAAATCGCAGGCTACGGCATGAACTGGCAGAACTGCCACAAGGTCGTTTTCGTGGGGCTTTCGGACAGCTTCGAAGCTTACTATCAGGCTGTGCGCCGCTGCTGGAGATTCGGGCAGAAGTCCGATGTTGACGTGTATATCATCATTTCAGCGCAGGAGGGCGCAGTCAAAGAAAATATCGAGCGCAAGCAGCGCGACAACGAGCAGATGAAAGAACATCTTATCGAACTCACAAAGGATATTACCCGCCGCGAACTTACAGCAACGGTGAGAATATCCACTGAATATGAGCCGCACAAGGCAATGCGGCTTCCTGAATGGGAGGAAATGAAACACTATGCCTGATGTAATAAACCAGACAATCGGCGAGAAATACGCGCTGTATCACGGAGATAGCTGCGAGATAATCAAGGGACTGCCGGACGATTCCGTGCATTACACGATATTTTCGCCGCCGTTCGCAAGCCTTTACACCTACTCCAACAGCGACCGGGATATGGGCAACTGCAAGAACGACGAGGAATTCTACGAGCATTTCAAGTATCTTGCGGCGGAGCTCTACCGCGTGACTATGCCGGGGCGGCTGCTGTCGTTCCACTGCATGGATCTCCCGAAGATGAAGGAGCGCGACGGCGTTATCGGGCTGAAAGATTTTCCAGCGATACTCCGTCAGGTGTTCGAGGACTGCGGGTTCATCTATCACAGCCGCGTGACGATATGGAAGAACCCGGTCACGGAAATGCAGCGCACAAAGGCGCTCGGACTGCTCCACAAGCAGATAAAGAAAGACAGCGCCATGAACCGCCAGGGAATACCCGACTACATACTCACAATGAGGAAGCCTGGCGATAATCCGGAGCGCGTGACCCACACAGATGAGAGCTTCCCCTGTGATGTCTGGCAGCAGTACGCAAGCCCGGTGTGGATGGATATCCGGCAGTCCGATACGCTCCAGAAGAATTCAGCCCGGGAAGAAAAGGACGAACGGCATATATGCCCCTTGCAGCTTGAGGTTATCCGCCGCTGTATTGAGCTCTGGACTAACCCCGGGGATATCGTGCTTGAACCTTTCGGCGGTATCGGCAGCGTGCCGTATGTGGCGAGGACACTCGGCAGACGTGCGATAGCCTGCGAGCTGAAAGAAAGCTATTACCGCCAGATGGTGGCGAACGTTGAGAATGCGGAAGAAACAATGTGCAAGAACGTAGGCGGGCAGCTTACATTCGGAGATTTGAAAGGATAAATCATGACCCATTTCACAGACGCAGGCGAGAAATCGCCGGAGGAGCGCGAAAAGATACTCCAGGGCATTTTATCGACCATAAAGGAGAAGTAACATGCTAAGAATTGAAGATCATTGCGTAGGCTGCCCTGATGGGGCACCGTGTATGGGCAGTTCCTGCCCGAACAGAAATGTGCCGGTGTGGTACTGCGACGAGTGCGAGCGAGAATACGACCGGGACGAGCTGAGATTCCTTGACGGGAAGCAGCTTTGCTATGACTGCTTCTGCGAGGAAGCGTGGCTCAGCGCCGACGAACCAGAGGAGGAACAGTAATGCCTAGAAAGCTAGTAAAAACCACAGACATCACCCGCGAGGAATGGCTGGAATACCGCAGGACAGGGCTCGGAGGCTCTGACGCGGCGGTCGTAATGGGGCTGACCCCGTACCGCTCGAAGATCGAGCTCTGGGCGGACAAGACCGGGCGCATGCCGGAAACCGAGGACAACGAGGCAATGCGCACCGGGCGCGATCTGGAGCAGTACGTTGCAGAACGGTTCTGCGAGGCTGCCGGAAAGAAGGTCCGCCGCCGCAACTACATATTCCAGCACGATGAATACGACTTCATAACCGCGAACGTCGACCGTGAGATCATTGGCGAGAATGCCGGACTGGAGTGCAAGACAACATCAGCGTTCGCCAAAGCTGATTTCGACAGCGGCGAGATCCCGCTGTACTATTACTGCCAGTGCTGCCATTACATGAACGTCATGGGGTACGACCGCATGTATCTTGCGGTACTCATCGGCGGGCAAAGGTTCCGTTGGTTCACCATCGAGCGGAACGATAGCGAGTGCGCGGCGCTGCTGAGATCCGAAATAGCATTCTGGAACGACTGTATAAAACCGGATATCCGCCCTGAACCGGACGGCTCCGAAAGCGCCGAACGCACTCTGAAAGCTCTGTACCCTGACTGGCAGGACAACGCTATCGCTATGTTTGAGCAGAACGACGAAGCTGCCGAGCTTGCAGCCGTGATGGCTCAGAAAAAGGAACTCGAAACCCGGGAAAAGGCTCTCAAACAGAAGCTCCAGACAGCTCTCGATGGCAATACAGATGGCCTGACAGTTGACTGGCACATCTCATACAAGCCGCAGAGCCGATCTACTGTAGACAGCAAGCGCCTCAAGGCAGAGCGCCCGGACATCTACTCAGAATACCTTAAGGAAACCAAAGCGATGATATTCAAGATATCGGAAAGGAAAGAATCATGACCACTACGACCAACACAAACGGCGTTATCGCCGCCGCGGCTCAGACAAAGCCGCAGGAAGCCCCAGCAAAGGCTACTCCGGCACAGATGCTCAACAGCCTGCTGAACAACGGAGCGATTCAGCAGACCCTTAAGAGCACGCTCGACAAGAACGCCGGAGCTTTCGCGGCGTCCGTAATGAATCTGTTTAACAACGATACGCTGCTCCAGCAGTGCGAGCCCAGAGCGGTACTCGCGGAGGCGCTGAAAGCAGCGGCGCTCAAGCTCCCTGTTGAGAAACAGCTCGGATTCGCTTACATCATTCCGTACAAGGACCACGGCGTTCCGAAACCGCAGTTCCAGCTTGGATACAAGGGATACATACAGCTTGCGATGAGGACCGGCGAGTATCGTTACATCAACGCCGGAAAGGTATACGAAGGCGAGCTGAAAAGCGAGGACAAGTTGACCGGCGCGGTGGATATATCCGGCGAGCGTGTGTCCGATAAGATCATAGGCTACTTCGCGTATATCGAAACGCTGAACGGATTCAGCAAGACCTACTACTGGAGCCGCGAAAAGCTGACCGAGCATGTAAAGAAGTACAGCAAGGCTTTCCAGAAAGGGAGCGCGATATGGCGCGACAACTTCGACGAAATGGCTATAAAGACAGTGCTGCGGAATCTGCTCTCGCACTACGGGATCATGTCCATCGAGATGAGCAATGCGCTGTCCGATGAGGCAGCGCCCGGAAAGCTCCTCGGCGAGCCTACGGATGATTCGGAGATCATCGTGAATAGCGATTCTCCGGACGAACCCGAGGAAAACTCCGCAGAAATGCAGTAAATTGCAGTCCCGCGCGGCGGAAAATATAAGCGGATATTGAGGAGGCGTAATTGTGGCGGATTTCAGTAATACCTCATTTGAGGAGTTTGTAAAAGAGCGTAATAAAGCCCTTTTTTCGTACGATGAAGCGAAGATAAAGGTATATATGCAGAAATACGGAGTGCCGATACCAGATAATGAAACCGTATTCTGGGCGATGGTGAACAAGTGTATCTGCAATGTCACATCGGCTCCGCCCGAGCTTGTTGCAAAGGCGGAAAAATGGCTGGCAGAACACGGAATGTCAAAGGAGATACGATAATGTACAACAAAGTGATAATGATGGGGCGTATCTGCTCTGATCCGGAGCTGAAAACGACCCCGAATGGCGTGAACGTCTGCACGTTCCGGATAGCCGTTGACAGACGGTTCCAGCAGAAGGGCGAGGAACGCAAGACGGATTTTTTCAACGTGGTGGCATGGCGCTCCACCGGGGAGCTTGTCAATAAGTACTTCGGGAAGGGTCGGATGATCCTTGTCGAGGGCGAACTGCAGACCCGGCAGTACACGGACAAGTCCGGGAACCAGTCCACATGGTACGAGATAAACGCCGAGCGTGTAAGCTTTACGGGCGAGAAGTCCGGGAATGCTCCTGCCGCCGATACGGTTCCGGCTGCTCCTCAGGCAGAGCAGAATGCTTCTTCGGAAGCTCCGGCGGCTGATTTCTCGGGCGTAGGCAGCGACCCGTATCCGTTCTGATAGATAGGAGGGCATGCATGACAGAGGGTATACCGTACTTCTCTCTGGATTGCCGGTTTGATGATAAGCTTGAGGAAATAGAAGATATGTTCGGTATGAAAGGGCTTGGTATCATAATCAAGCTCTTTCAAAAGATTTATGGTATACACGGATACTATTGCGAGTGGAACGACAGGGTGGCGTCAAGGTTTGCAAACCGTGAGGCGTTTGTGGGTGTTGATGTTGTTCGTGAGGTTGTTGCCGCTGCGCTCAGAGAATCCAAAAATCATGAATCGCTGTTCGACAAGGAAATGTATACCAAATACGGAATACTGACTTCTCGCGGAATCCAGAAGAGATATCTGAAAGCGGCGAAATCATTGAAACGTAAGGATATTTTCCCTGTCTTAGAGTATGTAATTATTCCTCTCGATGATTCAGATATAGGCAATTCCGGAAAAAACGCTGATATTTCCGGAAAAAACAGCGAAAACTCCGGAAGAAACAGCGATAATTCTTCCCTAAATGAAAAGAAAAGAAATGAAATGAAATTAAAAGAAAGGGAAAGCAGGACGGCTGCGCCGCCTGCCCCTTCCCCCGCCCGCGAACAGCTTGTGCGCAAATACGGGGAGAAGGCTGTTGCCTTGTATGAGCAGAAATATCAGAACTGGCAGCAGCGCAAGGGAATATCTGGAGGTATCTCCTACGCGAGAATAGCCGAGTGGCTGATCGCCGACGGAGTTCCGGAGCAGAACAGCAGCATAGATCAGGAAGATATCCTGCGTGAATTGCAGGAGCAGTATTCGGAGGGATAGAATGCAGATTGAATTCACGGTTCCGGGAGAACCGTTCGGAAAGCAGCGGCCCAGGCACAGCAGAGTTTCCGGCACTACATACACGCCGAAGGAGACGAAGCTGCATGAACAGCTTATCCAGTGGGCGTACCGCAGAGCAGGCGGACACAAGTTCCCTGAGGATTCGGAAATCAGAATCACAATAATCGCGGTGATGGGTATTCCGAAAAGCACTCCGAAGTATCGTCGGGCTGATATGCTCAGCGGGAAGATTCGTCCGACCAAAAAGCCGGACTGGGACAACATCGGCAAGCTCGTCTGCGACGCGCTGAACGGCGTGGCTTACGACGATGATAAGTGCGTTTGTGACGCTCGTGTTGTCAAGCTTTACGGAGAAGTCCCGCACTTGCGGGTCAGATTGGAGGATATAAATGCGTGGGATCTACGACAACCCGGAACTGCTGGAGGTGAACAGTGATGAAAGAAAAAGCAATACTGCTGAGCATACAGCCAAAATGGTGTGGGCTTATCGCAAACGGTAAGAAAACCATTGAAGTACGCAAGACCAGACCAAAGATTGAAACACCGTTCAAGTGTTACATATACCAATCGAAGAGCAAAGACCAGTTGATGGATGTAATGAAAGATGGCGATGAAAACTACGGCGTGATTTACCACGGAAAACCGGTATTCATCAAAACAAGTTCGAAGTATTCAAACCCTTGCGAGCAGAAAGTCATTGGAGAATTTATCTGCGACAGTATCTCCGAGTATGAAGCTGAGTTTTGCAAGGAAGATAATGTTTACCAGGATATTCGGCAGATATTTCGCGATGATGATTTCCCCGATGACGATGATCGCAGAGATTTCAAAGTGCTTACCTCAAACGAAGCAGACAATCCCAATGATTGTGATTTCTGCCGTTCGTGCTGCATGACGTTCGATGATGTTAAGGCGTACATCGGCGAGGGATTCTGCAAGACGTTTTGGGGCTGGCATATCTCCAATCTGAAAATTTACGAAAAGCCGAAGGAATTGAGCCTTTTTGAAAAGCCGTGCTCGCACAATTGCGAGAATTGTAAGTATTATTGCACAAGTAGCTTGGAAGAACCAGCTTATTGTGAATGGGAAGATTGCGAGATATCAAAGCCGCCGCAGTCGTGGCGCTATGTGGAGGTGAGCGGGAATGACTAATCGTGAGCATCTCGCAGCTGCACTCGGATTTTCTGAGTACGAGGACAAAGATGTAGCGGATATCATTTCGGACAGTCTTATGGAGATTACGGACGAAGATGATTGTTCGGTGGCAGTGATATGCGGCAGGGATAAGGAGCTGCTGACGGAATGGCTCGGAAAGGAGTGCGGGGAATGACTAACGAAAAATTGAAAGAAATTAAAGAGCGCCTGCTCGCAGAGAACGACAAACGGCGCCGTTTAGAACAGGAACAAGCCAATGCTTGTGCGAATTATTATGAGCGAGGCGTAAATGACGCGCTTGCAGCGGTATCGTTTGTGCGTCCCGAACAGCAGTCTCAACCAGCTTCAGAAGCGCGCACGAACCTTGACCGCATACGCGCCATGAGTGCGGAGGAGATTGCGGAATGGGTGGATTTGAATTTAGAATGCTGTTCTTGTCCGATAAGCAGCCAGGTGTATAGCTGTGAAACAACGAATTGCGTGGCAACGTTTATAAAATGGCTCAACAGCCCTGTAAAGGAGGACACGGAATGAGTGAATACATAGACAAGAACGAAGCGGTAGACGAGGGTTATCTCCAGGACTGGTACATTAGCTCTGTTTCGGAAGATGATGAGCCAGTCTGGACAGATGCTCACATCGAGGAACTGGCGAATGATTTCATTGTCATTCCGAAAGATACGCCTGCCGCCGATGTCGCGCCGGTGGTGCATGCGTACTGGAAAGGCTACCATACGCAAGACCCGTGCTGTTCTAATTGCGGGTTCTCCTATGACCGTGAGCAGGGCGAAGACGCCCAGACAACAGATTACTGCGGCAACTGCGGCGCTAAGATGGACGAAAACGAGGTTGAAAACCTTAAACGCTGCTCGTGCGGGGACAGGTATTACTGCCCAGAGGTCGAAAAAGGCGAAAATGGCAAATGGTTTATACGCTGCCATATGTGCCACAGAATTGTATGGGGTGATACCATAGAAGAAGCCGCAGACAAATGGAACAGGAGGGCTGAATGACCGCAAAAGAATACCTCTCGCAGTACAAGGACCTGAACGACAGCATAAACGCGAAGCTAGAGCAGGTCGGGGAGCTTCGCAGGAAAGCCCAGACGGTAAGCTCCGGAAGCTCGGACGGCGCGCACAGCTCCACGCCCCGCGACCGTATCGGCGAGATAACCGCCCGGATAGTCGACCTGGAGCGCGAGATAAACGAGGACATCGACCGCAGCATAGACCTCCAGCGGGAGATACGCGCGGCGATAGCGACCGTCCCGGAGGTGCGCCTGCGTACGCTGCTGGAGTACAAGTACATCAACCTGCTGACCCTCGACGAAACCGCCGTCCGCATGAATTACAGCTATCCGCAGATATGCCGCCTGCACGGGCGGGCGCTCCAGTCCGTAAAGATGATATGGAATGATAGCTGAAAATGTGCTATACTAGTATCATGAAATACTGAAAAGCGCCCGAAGCAATCGCCCGGGCGCTTTTTCTATGCAAGCAGGTGGTGATGTTGAATGATAAGAATTTAGTGCCGTTCTCAAATCGAAGCGAGAGCGAAGCAAGAGAAAACGGCAGAAAGGGCGGCAAGAAATCCGGCGAGACCCGCCGCCGCAAAAAGGCGCTGAAATCCCTTATGAACGACCTGCTCTCAAGCGGAATCGTGAACGACGACATATACAACATGACTGTAGACATGGGCTTCGGAGCAGACCCGACCTACGGTGCGGCAGTAGTCGCGGCGATGGTACGGCAGGCGGCGCTCGGGGACACCAAGGCGTTCAATGCGATAGTCGACCTTATCGGCGAGGGCAGCTCCGGGGAGCGCGTGAAGCTCCAGAAGAAGCAGGCAGCATTGCAGGAGAAGAAGTTCTCCGGCGAGGAGGAGCAGTCCCCGGACGACGGCTTCCTGTCGGCGCTGGACGGCTCTGCTGCGGAGGACTGGAACGATGAAGATTAAAGCAGTGTTCAGGTTCAAGCCGTTCTCCCGGAAGCAGCGGAAAGTGCTGAACTGGTGGTGCCGCTCGTCCCCGGTGAGGGACTATAACGGCATTATCGCAGACGGCGCTATCCGCTCCGGGAAGTCAGTCGCGATGTCGCTGAGCTTCGTTATCTGGGCTATGTCGGAGTTCGAAGCCTGCAACTTCGCGATGTGCGGAAAGACTATCGGTTCGTTCCGGCGCAACGTCCTGTTCTGGCTGAAATTAATGCTCCGCTCTCGGGGGTATTCGGTGTCGGAACAGCGCACTGAGAACCTTGTGGTCGTTCGCAGAGGAAATTTAGAAAATTATTTTTATGTGTTCGGCGGCAAGGACGAGCGCTCCCAGGATCTCATTCAGGGTATCACGCTTGCGGGTGTGTTCTTTGACGAGGTCGCGCTCATGCCGGAGAGCTTCGTCAACCAGGCGACCGGACGCTGCTCGGTGGACGGGTCGAAATTCTGGTTCAACTGCAATCCCGGCAGTCCCGCGCACTGGTTCAAGACTGGCTGGATAGACAAGCGCGCGGACAAACGTCTGCTATATCTGCATTTCACGATGGACGACAACCTGTCGCTCTCGGAAGCCGTCAAGGAGCGTTACCGGAGCACATACACCGGCGTATTTTTCAAGCGGTATATCCTCGGAGAATGGAAGTCCGCTGACGGCGTAATCTACCGCCAGTTCGGCGACGACCCGGAGCGCTTCATTCTGGACGAGGTCCCGGCGGATATCATCATCGGAACGATGGGGCTTGACTTCGGCGGAAACGGCTCGGCGCACGCGGGGTGTCTTGTGGGAATAACCCGCGGGTACCGCAGTATCGTGATTCTGGACGAGTACTACCGCAAGGAGGTAATCGACCCGGGAACGCTCACGGGCGACGTCTGCGGGTTCGTCCAGCGCTCGCAGGCGCAGGTCAGGGCGGCGTCCATCTGGTGCGACAGCGCGGAGACCACGCTCATCAAGGGCATACGCACCGAGGTGTTCGCGCGGCATATCCCGGTGGAAGTCCGCAACGCACGCAAGGGCGAAATAATCGACCGCATACGGCTCTGTGACATGCTCATGAGCCAGGGCAGGTTCTTTATCCTGCGGAGGTGCAGGCACACCATAGCGGCGCTCTCAGAGGCTGTCTGGGACGGCAAATCGCCGACCAGGGACAGGCGCCTTGACGACGGCTCGACTAACATTGACAGTCTTGACGCGCTTGAATACGCCCTCGAGCCGCACGCGAACCGGCTCATAGAATTTGGAGGAATACATGAACGCAAATGAAATAGCCGCCGCATTCGGGCAGGAGTTCAGCGGCTCGGAATATTACAGCGCCTGCATTGATAAGTGGCGGCGCATATACCGCGACGACCCGGAATGGCGGCAGACCGCAAAGGGCGGGCTTTTCTCCCGGGGGAAGCGGCAGCTCCTGCGGCTGAATATGGCTAAGGTGCTGTGCGATAATCTCGCGGCGCTGACCTTTTCAGAGCAGTGCGAGATAACGCTCGACAGCCCGGAATATCAGAAATACATAAACAGCGCGCTGAACGCGAACGGTTTCTGGAAGCAGCTGCCGGAACTGCTCAGTAAAGCTTACGCGATGGGCGGCGCGGTGCTGAAATGCTACCTTTCCGACGGGAATCCGAGGATAGACTACATCACCGCCGACCGCTTCGTTCCGGTGAGCTGGGACGGCTCCGGCGTGCAGTCCGGAATACTTTCGGGGACTTACACGCGGGGCAAGGACTACTATCATCTGCTGGAATTCATGCAGCCGGGCAAGTCGGAGTTCAAGCTGTTCAAGGCGGCTTCCGATTCGGAACTCGGGCGGGAATGCCCGCTTGCGGAGATGTTCCCGGACTTGCAGAATCCGGTCGTGTACGAGGGCGGCGCGCCGGTTTTCGCGTATTTCCGCCCGTTCGTCAGCAATAACTCGGACTACGACACGCCGCTCGGAATGTCGGTTTACGCGAACTGCACGGATACGCTCCGGGCGCTCGACACGGTGTTCGACAGCTTCCAGCGGGAGTTCATTCTCGGCAAGAAGCGCATAATCGTGCCGAGTTCCTGCGTGCAGACCATAATCGACCCGGACACCGCCGAAGCAGTCCGGTACTTCGACGCGGACGACGAGGCGTTCATAGCGCTCCGGCATGAGGACGGCGAGAACCTTAAAATCACCGACAACACCACGGAACTCCGCATAGAACAGCACGTCAGCGCCATCAACGCGTATCTGAATATCCTGTGCATGCAGACCGGGCTGTCCGCGGGAACGTTCTCGTTCGACGTCCAGCAGGGCATGAAAACGGCGACGGAGATAATCTCGCAGGAGAGCAAGACGGCGCGCACCGTCAAGAATAATAAGAACCTGCTCACCGAGACGATAGAAACGGTCGTTCACGCGCTGATTCAGCTCGGTGTGATGTCCGGGGAGCTTTCCGCGCGGGAGTACAGCGTAACGGTCGGCTGGAACGACAACATCATCATCGACGACAACACGCTGATAGACAATAATATCAAGCTGGTTTCGGCGGGGCTGAAATCCAAGATAAAGGCGATAATGGAGGTCCAGAAGTGCGACGAAGCCACCGCCCGGGAGGAGCTGGAGCGCATGTCGCAGGAATCCGGCGGCGGTAATATCGCGGATTTCTTCGGCGGTGACGAATCATGACCGCCCTCGAAGCGCTGAACCTCGCCGCTCCCATCGCCGACGCATACATGAGCGTTGAGGAACGCCTGCTCGTCCGGATAGCGCGGCAGCTTTCGCTGAACGACGACCACCAGCTCAACGAGGTCAGCAAGTGGCAGTTAAAGCAGCTTGCAAAGCACGGGCTTCTCCGGCAGGACGCGCACAAAATCATCGCGGCGGGTACCAAGGGAATCCCCGGGAATGTTGCGGAGACAGTCCGGCAGGCGATAGACGATACGCTTGCCGAGGACGGTATCCAGGGCATGTGGCATGATAAGCGGTTCGCCGAGAGCGCTGCGAACGCCGTCAGGCACTACCGCAACCAGGCTAAGGACGTGTACAACCAGGTCAACACCGTCATGAAGTACAAGGCGGAGAGCACGTTCGTCGGGGCGGTAAATTCCGTCGCGGCGAAATGGCAGGTTTTGCGCAACACGGAACTGGCAGGCACAAGCCAAGGCGGCATTTTGCGCAAAACCGCAGAACAGCGCCGGGAGCAGTCCGAGATAGCGAACAAGCAGGACGTGCTGAATATTCTGAACAGCAATACGGCTTCGGTCGTATCCGGCGCGGAGAGCCGCACAAAGGCAGTCCGCACGACGATACACGAGATGGCGCAGAAAGGCATTCCGGCGTTTGTGGATAAGTCCGGGCGCGAATGGTCTCCGGAAGCGTACGTCAACATGGATATCCGCGCGACGGTCAAGAACACCGCTCTGGAAGCGCAGTTCTCGACTATGGACAGCCTCGGGCAGGACGTGTTCGAGGTGAGCAGTCACCCCGGCAGCCGTCCGAAATGCCGACCGTGGCAGGGGAAGTTGATTTCGCGCTCCGGCAGGACTACC